>Ga0307312_10000046_pt1 | contig 39745 bp, 42 predicted proteins | sample ER_DNA_202_FD_194489 | JGI IMG/M metagenome (GOLD analysis project Ga0307312, IMG submission 194489) | Bulk soil microbial communities from the East River watershed near Crested Butte, Colorado, United States - ER_DNA_202 | ecosystem: Environmental > Terrestrial > Soil > Floodplain | place... | reverse complement strand
CATCACGCTGCTTCCGAGTGCGCTCAAGTAGTGGTGCCAGAAGCACGATGCAGGCGTAGGCGAACCACGGAGCGGAACGAATCGCCGCAAACGCCGCCATGAGCGTGAGCACGAGCGCACCCAGTTCGAACGAGCTGAGATCTCGTCGGCGCTTCGTAGCGAGGACGATCGCAACGGCCGCGAGCGGGAACAATGGGAAACCCTTGAGTGACATGAGCTCAGGCCGCATCCACTCGCTCGCTGCTTTCCGCAAAACTGGATTGCCGATCGTCGAGCGGTAATACGGGACGGCACGATCGCCCCAGGGCGTGGCAAACAGAGTCAGAACGGGAGCGACCGCAAGCGTGACTGCCCGTAGCCAGTTCCTTCCGGGTTGGGAACGCTTGCCGATTAGCGCCGCGACCTCGCAGCCTCCGAGCAGCGACGCAAGCAGGACCCCCATGACCACTGCTCCATGCACATTCGCCCAAAGCACAAGTAGCGGGAACACGAGCCAGACCCGTCGGGAAGGCCGTCGACTCTCGGCCGCGAGGAGACCAAGGACGACGACGAACAACGCCATCGAGAAGACCTCAGCTCGCATGAAAGACACCAGATACAAGAACGAGATCAAGGCGAACGGCACGATGCTCGTCGCAGATGCTCCGCGCCTGCGCGCGAGCACAAACGCAAGGCCAAGCGCAAAGACCTGGACAAGGATCGTCGCGAGGACAGCACCCCGAAGACCCGTAGCCGAGTAGATCCCCCAATAGGCGAGCTGGGCAAGCCACTGCTGGTCAACCCAGGTATGCCCGTGGCTGACGACCGCGAGCTGGTCGTAGTGTGGGATCCCGTGCGCGACGAGCTCGCGGCCCCCAACCAGCGTCAGCCAACTGTCGGACATGAGCAGCCAATGCGACATGAAGCACAGGAACGCAAGAAAGAACGAGGCCGTCCCGATCAAATATCCCTCACGTCCGAGCAGCCTCAGGAGCCGATTAGACCCCAGAGCCGCTAAGGCATGACCTTGACGCGTCGACAGAGCCGACTCGCCCATCGGACCGGCGACACGGGTAGACCCCGCAAAGTTGAGCGGCTCCGACATCCTTCACTCCATTCACGAACAACGAGAACTTGCGGCTAGACAATCGATCGTCAAACAAGTCGACGAACGGATCCCCCCTTCGGGGCATCCAGCAGTCGCGCTCGTGGCCACCAGTGCAAAAGTCGACCCCCTTCGCCCTGGCCGATCACCCAAATGGGATGAGGCACGACGTCGTTCCTGGCGCCACACTCCAGGCGCGGACGGTCAAACCGCCGCTCACTAACAGGGAGGGATCATGTGGTGGGGGATTGGAATCGGAGGCGGCATCCTGTATCTGATCGTGGCGTTCACGCTCGGACTGATGACGCTCAGGAACGGGCACGGGTGGATGTTCTTTTTCGGGATCTTCTTCCCGATCCTCTGGATTTTCGGCGCCTTCATGTCGCCGCCCGAAAGGACGGCACCAGCCTAGGGCGTCCGGTGAGGCATCCGCTTGGTCGTGGGGCTGCGACACACTGTCCGGTCTACGGCCTACCGCGCTAGTGCCAGGCTGAACAGGTCGCCGCTGACGGTCGCCTGACCGTGCCCGCCGGTTGCGCGACAGCACGGGACCGAGCCCGACGCGTCGCGGACTTCAGCGGAAACGATGACTGACGACGTCAACCCAGCACCGAAGACAGAGGGGCCGACTCTCGTCGAGCGCCGGGTTCAACGGATCGCCAACGCGCGCTCCGTGACGATCGGCTTGGCTCTGACGTTCGTGCTGCTGGCGCTCGTCGGCGCCGTCGTGATTCGGATCGTTGATCAGAGCAGCTTCCCATCTCTGGGCTGGGCGGTCTGGTGGGCGCTGCAAACGGTCACCACGGTTGGCTACGGCGACATCGTGCCCACCACCACGGCCGGGCGAGTAGTCGGTGGCATCGAGATGGTGCTCGGCGTCTCCTTCATCGCGTTCATTACGGCCGGTGTAACAAGCACCGTGATCCAACGTGGGCAAGCGGGGGCCGCGCAGGAAGACCGTGCGCAGAGAGAGCAGAACACCAAGACGATCGTCGACGCATTGACCGAGACCAGAAAGGCGATCGCGGAGCTCGACAAGCGGCTTGGCCAGATCGAGTCACGGATCACCGGATAAAGGCGCCGAGCGGATTCGAACCGCTGTACGAGGCTTTGCAGGCCTCTGCCTAACCACTCGGCCACGGCGCCGTGCCGCGGGCCATGGTATCCCGGGTGTCTTACGGAACCCAGCGTTCGAGCGACGGTGTGAGCTGCAGCTCGTGGGTCCACCCGCGCGGGCTCTGGCTGTGCAGGTACTCGACGGCCGCCGCGACCTCCTGCATCGACGCCGACTTCTCCGGCGGCTCCTCCTCCAGCCACTTCGCCGTCTTGTCGCTCTCGATCACCGCGTCGACGATCAGCAGCGCCGCGTGGACGTTGTGCTCGCGCAGCTCTGCCGCCTGAGCCTGGACGAGCGCGCGCGTGGCGAATGCTGCAGCCGCCCACGGGCCTCGGCCGGGGTTGCCGCGACGGGCAGAGCCGCCGGTCACCTGAATCAAGGTGCCGCTGCCGCGCTCGACGAGAACCCGTCCACTCACGCGCAGGACATTGAAGATCGCCGGCAGCAGCTCGCCGACGTAGGGCTCGAGCGCGTCTGGCGGGGCTTCGTGGATGGGCCCTCCGAACCTGGGGGGATTCGTGGTGATCGCGTTGACGATCAGATCAACGTCCCCCAGGTCTCTGAAGACCCGTTCGAGGTCTGCCGGACTGGAGGCGTCCGCGATCACGCCGACTGCGGCGGGAACGTCGCCGACCAGCATTCGAATCGTCGTCTCGCTCCGCGCGACCCCGGCGACCCGCCAGCCGTCTGCCGCGAACTCGGTCGCGAGCACGCGCCCGAGGTTTCGTGCTCCGAAGACGAGGAGCGTCGGCAACGAAGCCTTATGCGGCGACGCTCGTGAACTGCGGGATGATCTCGTCGCCGTAGGCTTTCAGCGTCTCCTCCTGCCCGTGGGTCATGAGGTAGATGTTGAACTGGTCGACGCCGATCGACTCGAGCTCCTTCAGCTTCTTCGTTGCGTCCGCGACGTTGCCGAGGACGCAGAACCGGTCGACGATCTCGTCGGTGACGAACTCGCCGTGCGCGGCGCCGACCCGCGAGTGATCCTTGTAGTCGTAGAATTTGCGCGCCTTCACGAAGTCCGTGAGGTCCCGCGGGATCTCCGAGTCCTCACCGTAACGCTCGATCAGATCCATCACGTGGTTGGACACCATGGCCGGGAACCAGCGTGACTGCTCGCGTGCGTCCGCGATGTCGTCGGAGATGTGGCTAGGCGCGCCGACGATGCACTTGAGCTCGTTCGGATCGCGGCCTGCCTCCTCTGCCGCGCGGCGCGCCGTGTCCATGATCCACTGGATGATCACCGGGTCCGCCAGCTGGATGATCACGCCGTCCGCAACCCGGCCTGCTACCGCCAGCGCCTTCGGCCCGTAACCCGCGATCCACATCGGGATGTCGGGAAGCTCTTCGCGCACCCACTTCAGCTCGAGCTCCTTCTCGTTCCAGTCGACCGAGCGGCCGTTCATCAGGTCCTTGATCATCGCGCAGCGGTTCTCGAACTCCGCGACCTTCACAGGTTGCAGGCCGACGACTCGACGGGACGAGTCCCCGCGCCCGATGCCCATCACCATTCGTCCGTCGGAGACGTCCTGCATCGTCGCGTACCAACTCGCCGTGATCGTCGGGTCACGGATGCCCGGATTCGTGACGAAGTGGCCGAGCTTGATCCTGCTCGTCTGCGCGGCCGCGAGCGGCAGGGTCGCGTAGGACTCCTCCCAGAGGATGTGCGAGTCGTACGTCCAGGCGTACTCGAACCCGTGCTGCTCGGCGAGCTTCATCAGCTCGATCATCCGTTGGTACGGCGGGTCCGGCAGGACGGTCACGCCGAAACTGAGCATCGATCCTCCCCGGTCGGTGGCAGGGGAACGAGCATACCCCCGCGAAAACGGATCGCACAGTGGTGTGGCCGTACCTCATGTTCGCGTTCGCCGCCGGCGTCGCACTTCCGGTGCAGTTCGGGATCAACGCGCAGCTTGCGAACTGGCTGGACAGCCCGGTGCGGGCTGCATTCGTGTCGTTCCTCACCGGGACGATCGTCCTCGCGGGAGCCGCGGCGCTCGTCTTCAAGCCCTTGCCGTCGTTGAGCCGGCTCGGTCACGCACCGTGGTGGGTTTGGGTCGGCGGCGCTTTCGGCGCGTTCTATGTCGCCGGCTCGATTGTGGCCGCTCCCCGCCTCGGGGCGGCGACCCTGGTCGCCGCGATCGTCGCGGGCCAGTCGCTCGCATCCGTCGTCGTCGATCATTTCGGCTGGGTCGGCTTCGAGCCGAAGCATGTGAGCGCCGGCCGGCTCGCGGGCGTGGTTCTAGTCGGAGCCGGCGTGGTGCTGGTCCGCATCTTCTAGGCGTCCTGCCACTTAGCCCGACGCGACTTGCTCGATCGTCTTCGACGCAAGCTTGTCGAGCGCCTGCACCGCCAGCTCGAGGTATTCCTCCTTCGTGTCCTCGAGCTTCGTGTGCGACAAGCCGCGTAGCGACTGCACGAACAGCATCACCGTCGGGACGCCGGCGCGTGATACCTCTGCCGCGTCGTGGAGCGGGCCGCTCGGCAGGTGATGCGAGGTGCTCGTCACCTCTCTGATCGATTCGTCCGCGAGCTCGATCAGTCCGTCGTCGAAGAGGATCGGCTCGATGCTCCAGATCCGTTGCCACTCGACCTCGATGTCTTCTTCGCCTGCGTACTGCTCGGACGCGCGCGTCGCCTCGTCGAGCATGCCCGCCAGCTTCGCCGCGTCCAGATGCCGCTGGTCGAGGAGACATTCGGCGGTCTCGACGACCGACGTGACGATTCCGGGCTTCGTGACGACTCCGCCCATCGTGCAGACCGCGCCCTCGCCTGTCCGCTTCGCGATCTCCCGAATCTCGAGCTCCAATCGCGCAGCGCCCGCCAGCGCGTCGCGGCGCTTGTCCATCGGCGTCGAGCCGGCGTGGGCGGCCTGGCCCCGGAACGTGACCTGGTGGCGCTCGACGCCGAAGGTCCCCAGCACGACGCCCAGGGGAAGATCCATCGACTCGAGCACCGGCCCCTGCTCGATGTGCAACTCGAGGTAGGCAGCCGCACCGGCAAGCTCGCTTCGCGCGTCGAGAGCAGCGTCGAGGTCGACACCGTGTTCGCTCAGGGCATCGGGTAATTCGATTCCCTCGGCATCTTTGCGTGCCCGAAGCTCGTCCTGGTCGGCCATCGAGCCGGCAGCGGCAGACGAGCCGAAGAGCGAACGGCCGAATCGAGCACCCTCCTCGTCCGCCCAATTCACAAGCCGCACGGTGACGGTAGGCATTCCCTCCTCGGCGATCCTACGCAGCACCTCGACCCCGGCAACGACGTTCAGCGCACCGTCGAGCCAGCCCCCGTTCGGCACCGAATCGATGTGGCCCCCGATGAGGACGGCCTCATCGGACGCGCCGCGCAGGGTGAACCACTGGTTGCCCGCCGCGTCGACGGTCTCCTCCGCCCCCGCCCCTGCCACTTTCCCGCGCAGCCACTCCCGCGCACGCTCCCAGGTCTCCGTCCAAGCGACCCGCTGGGCGCCGTTGTCGTCCCCGGTCAACTCCTGGAGCTCGCGAAGCTCGTCGACGGTCCGGCGGGGCTGCAGCGGCACTGAGGCGACTCTAACTTTCCCGGCTGGGAGTGTGGTAAGCATCGCTCGATGTCGGCGATCGCGGTCGAGCCTGCAAGGAGAGGAACTGGTGGGGTGCCTCGTGCTGCCGCGCGCGCGCTGCTCCTGCCCCTCGGCCTCGCTGCGCTGTGGGGGCTTTGGGAGGGCTACCGCTGGCTCGGCATCCGCGAGCAATGGACGTGGCCGTTCACGGTCAACGACACGAACATGCCGCACGTCAGCACGATCTGGCACGCATTCGGACAGCCGCTGCAGCCCGACGGACCGCCGCTGCGGCACTACCTCTGGCACAACGCGCTCTTCACTGGCAAAGAGGCGCTTGCGGGCTTTGCTCTCGGTGCCGTGATCGGTTTCCTGCTCGCCGTCGTGCTCGCACACTCGACCGTGCTGCGTCGTGGCCTCCTTCCCTACATCGTCGTGTCTCAGACCGTTCCGATCCTCGCGATTGCCCCCATGGTGGTGGTCGGTCTGGGAACAAAGGGAGTCAACCCTTCGGTCGGAGTCGCAGTGATCGCCGCGTACCTGACCTTCTTCCCGGTGGCGATCAACACGCTTCGCGGCCTCCACTCGCCCGATCCGCGCGCACTGGAGTTGATGCGCTCGTACGCAGCAGGGCCCTCGAGGATTCTCTGGCTGCTCCGTGTGCCCGCCTCCTTGCCCTTCATCTTCTCGGCGCTGAAGATCTCGGCGACGGCGAGCGTCATCGGCGCCATCATCGGGGAGACTCCCGCCTCCCTTCAGGGTGGGCTCGGCTACGCGATCGTCAACTTCAACCAGTACTACTCCACCCAGCCGGCGAACCTCTGGGCGACGATCATCGTCTGCGCGCTCCTCGGCATCACGTTCTACCTCGTGATCGTCGTTTTGGAACGGCTCGTCCTCAAGCGAGCCCCGGAGCACTTTGCATGAACGCCGTCTCGCTGAAAGGAGTCTCGAAGCAGTTCAAGGCCGGCGTGACCGCCTTGGACGGGATCGACCTCGACGTCGAGCCGGGCGAGTTCGTCTCCCTGATCGGGCCGTCAGGTTGCGGTAAGTCGACCCTGCTGCGGATCATCGGCGATCTGACCAAGCCGACGTCGGGAACGGCCCAGGTCAACGGCAAGCCGGCGGAGCGCGCGCGACGGGACCACGAGTACGGGATCGTCTTCCAGGACGCGGTTCTCTACGACTGGCGCACGGTGGCGAAGAACATCTCGCTGCCACTCGAGCTTCTTCACTGGAGCCGCGGACGCCGGAACGCGCGGGTCAAGGACATGCTCGAGCTCGTCGAGCTCACAGGGTTCGAGAGCCATCATCCCTGGCAACTCTCCGGAGGGATGCAACAGCGCGTCTCGATCGCACGCGCGCTGTCTTTCTCACCGACTCTGCTGCTGATGGACGAGCCGTTCGGCGCCCTCGACGAGATGACCCGCGAGCGACTCAACTCCGAGCTATTGAGGATCTGGCAGGAAACGAGCTCGACGGTCGTCTTCGTGACGCACTCGATTCCCGAGGCCGTGTTCCTCGCGACGCGTGTCGTGGTCATGTCGGCGCGGCCGGGACGCGTCGCCGGCGTCGTCGACGTCGACCTGCCGCAGCCGCGGACGAGCACGACCAGAGAAGAGCCGCGCTTCTTCGAGCTCGTCACACGGGTACGCGAACAGCTGGCCGCAGCCGGCGCGCCGCTCGGTGAGACCCAGGAGCCCGCCCTGGTGGAGGACGCGTTGTGAGCACGATCGTCCAGCCGGTGCCACGAAGCGTCGGCCGGCATATCGGGCGTACGGCGCTCGACTGGATTCCGGCAGTCGCCGTGTTCGCGATCGGCATCGGAGCCTGGCAGGGTCTCGTCACGGCGTTTCACGTGCAGGAGTTCCTCCTGCCGAAGCCGACTTCGATCGCCGACGCGTTCTGGACGCAGAAGAGCGCCCTTTGGAGTCAGGGCATCTACACGTTCAAGGAGGCACTCGGCGGTTACGCACTCGGGTCCGGGCTCGGCATCCTGGTGGCGCTCCTCTTCGCCGCGTGGCGACCGCTCGCCGGCGCCTTCATGCCGTACGCCGTCGCCGCAAACGCGATTCCAATCATCGCGTTCGCCCCGATCATGAACAACTGGTTCGGCCTGTTGAATCCTTTCTCGAAGATGGCGATCGCCGGAGTGCTGTGCTTCTTCCCGGTGATGATCAACACGTTGCGCGGGTTGACTTCCGTCCATCCGTCGTCGATCGAGCTGATGCAGTCCTATGCGGCGGGACGGGTCTCCCTGTTCCGCAGGGTGCGGATTCCAAATGCGCTCCCGCACATGTTCACGGGCCTGAAGATCGCAACCGTGCTCTCGATGATCGGCGCGATCGTCGGCGAATACTTCGGCGGGCCGATCGAGGCGCTCGGGGTGAAGATCCTCAACGACTCCTCTTACGGGAACTTCACCGACGCATGGGCCGGGATCGTGATGGCCAGCCTGCTCGGCATCACGTTCTACGCCGTGGTGGCCCTCGCCGAGCGACTGACGACGAGCTGGCACCCCTCCGCAAGGGCCTTCCAAACAGAATGAGAGAAGTAGACAATGGCGACACGTCGGACTAGAGGAGGAAGAGGATGAAGCACAGGTGGGTCGTGGGAGTCGCAGTGCTCGCGTGCCTGGTCGTCGCGGCAGGGGCAGCCGCTCGAACCGAGCTGGGGACGAGCACGAAGGCGACCAAGGTGACCCTGCAGCTCAAATGGGTCACGCAGGCGCAGTTCGCCGGCTACTACGCGGCGAAGGCAAAAGGGTATTACTCGCAGGCCGGGCTCGACGTGAACCTCAAGGTCGGCGGACCGACCATCACGCCCGAGCAGGTCGTGCTCGGGAAGCAGGCGGAGTTCGGTATCGACTGGGTGCCGAGCATGCTGTCGTTCCGCGACGGCGGCAAGAAGATCATGAGCATCGCGCAGGTGTTCTCGAAGAGCGGGATGACCGAGATCACCTGGAAGGACAGCGGTATCACGACGATCGGGAAAATGAGAGGCAAGAAGGTCGGCGTTTGGTGCTGCGGCAACGAGAACGAGCTCTACGCCGCTCTCGTCAAGAACGGTATGGATCCGACGAACAAGAGTGACGTCACGATCGTCAACCAGCCGTTCAACATGGATCTGTTCCTCAGCCGCGAGGTCGACGCTGCCGCGGCGATGACCTACAACGAGCTGGCGCAGGTGCTCGAGAGCAAGAACCCGAAGACCGGAAAGCTCTACACGCTCTCGGATCTGAATGTCATCCCCATGGAGAACGCCGGTAAGGGCGCGGGCACGTCGATGCTCGAGGACGAGGTCTTCGTGCGCGACGACTGGATCAAGGACAAGAAGAACCAGGCCACCGCGAAGAAGTTCCTCGCGGCTTCCTTCAAGGGCTGGATCTACTGCCGTGACCACGCGAGCGACTGCGTCAAGATCGTGCTCAAGAACGGTCCGGCACTGCCGGGCGGGCACCAGAAATGGCAGATGAACGAGATCAACGCGCTGATCTGGCCGAGCAAGCTCGGCATCGGGATCACCGATCCGAAGGCCTTCAGCCGGACGGCGAAGATCGCGCAGCAGTTCAAGGTGATCAAGAAGGCGCCGTCCGGCGCCTACCGGGTCGACCTCGCCAAGGCCGCCGTCGCGCAGCTGAAAGCGCAAGGCGTCGACGTCTATGGCAAGAAGTGGAAGAAGGCGAAGGTCAAGGTCACCGAGGGCGGGAAGTAGGAACGAGGCCGAGAGGAGATCCGCATGTCCGTACTCATCAAAGGCGGCCGCATCATCACGGCCGCGGACGATTACGTCGGCGACATCTACGTCGAAGGCGAGCGGATCTCCCTGATCGGCGAATCGCTCGATCTCCAGGCCGAGCGAGTGATCGATGCAGCCGGGAAGTACGTGCTTCCCGGCTGCGTCGACCCTCATACGCACCTCGACATGCCGTTCGGCGGGACGACGACCATCGACGACGTCGAGTCGGGTCAGACTGCCGCGGCTTTCGGCGGGACGACGTGCCACGTCGATTTCATCATCCAGCCGCCGGGTTCGACCTTCGGCGACGCGGTCGACGAGTGGCGCAGCAAAGCGAACGGCAAGCAGGTGATCGACATGGGCTACCACATGGCGGTCACGGATCTCCGCGAAGGTGGAACGCTGGAAGAGCTCGCGTCCCTGCCGGACCAGGGGATCACGTCCTACAAGCTCTTCATGGCGTACAAAGGCGCGTTGATGGTCGACGACGAGACGCTCTTCAAGACGATGGAGGTCGCGGCGGAGACCGGCGCGCTCGTGATGGTGCACGCCGAGAACGGCGACGCGATCGACGTGCTCGTAAAGAAGGCGCTGGCTGAGGGACATACCGAGCCGCACTGGCACGCGCTCACGCGACCGCCCGAGACGGAGGGTGAGGCGACAAACCGCGCCATTCAGCTCGCACGGGTAGCCGGCGCTCCGCTCTACGTCGTGCACGTCTCGTGCAAGGAGTCAGTCGAACCGATCCAGCTGGCGCGCGAGAAGGGCTGGGACGTGTGGGGCGAAACGTGCACTCAGTACTTCTTCGTCGACTACACGTTCCTCGAGCGCCCCAATTTCGAAGGCGCGAAGTACGTCTACACACCGCCACCGCGGGCGAAGGAGAACCAGGATGTTCTCTGGAACGCCGTCCGCACCGACACATTGTCGGCGATCTCGACCGACCACTGCGCCTTCCTCTGGGACGGGCAGAAGACGATGGGCAAGGACGACTTCTCGAAGATCCCGAACGGTGGCCCCGGGCTCGAGAACCGCCTGCAGATGATCCACGAGTTCGGCGCGTGTGCCGGACGGATCTCGCTGAACCGAATGGTGGAGTTGCTTGCGACGAATCCCGCGAAGCTGTTCGGCCTCTACCCGCGCAAGGGGACGATCGCGGTCGGTTCCGATGCGGACATCGTCGTCTTCGATCCTGAGAAGAAGGTCACGATCTCGGCGAAGACGCAGCACTCGAAGACGGACTACAACCTCTACGAAGGCACCGAGGTCACGGGGACGCCGGAAGTCGTGTTGCTGCGGGGCCAAGTCCTCGTCGACGGCGAGGAGCTCGTCGCCGAGCCGGGGATCGGCCAATTCGTCCGGCGGGCGAGGTTCGGCGAAGAGCTGAAGCCTACTGCGGCCACCGCAGCATAGAGAGCATTGGAGATCTCTCCGGAGCTCTCCGTCCGGCGGGGGCGCGCCGCCGTCGAGTTCTACAAGGCTGCCTTCGGGGCGGTGGAGATCTATCGGGTGGGCGGCACCGACCAGCACGAGGCAGTCGTGGCTCAACTCTCCGTCGGCAAAGGATCCTTCTGGGTCGCAGACGAATCACCAGAGCACAAGAACTTCAGCCCGGAGTCCGTCGGCGGGAGCACGGTCCGGCTGTTGTTGGTCGTCGAGGATCCTCGGTCGGTGTGCCACCAAGCAGTTGCACTCGGTGCGACGGAGGTCGCGCCGGTCGAAGAGTCACATGGCTGGCTGCTCGGACGGATCGAAGATCCGTTCGGACATCAGTGGGAGATCGGAAAGCCGCTCACCGAATGGCCACCGCCCATCAGGGCCTGAGCGCCCTGTAGGGCTTGCCCAGTCACCGGCCTACGTTATGGCGACGCATCTCAGTTCTTTATGGCGACGCATCTCAGTTCTGCCGAGCATCGCGCCGCGGCGGGCTTTTGCCCGTCGCGGCTGATGATGTACCGCGTGCAAGCCGCCGTCGCGAGTCCTAGCGCGTCTGTGGGAACCCGAGATCGACCTTCGACGTCGCCGGATCGGGCCAGCGCGACGTGACGACCTTGCCGCGCGTGTAAAAGTTGATTCCCTCCGGCCCGTAGATGTGCGTATCGCCGAAGAGCGAGTTCTTCCACCCGCCGAACGAGTAGTACGCGACCGGCACAGGGATCGGGACGTTGATGCCGACCATCCCGGCCTGCACGTCAAACTGGAACTGCCGCGCCACGCCGCCGTCGCGGGTGAAGATCGCCGTCCCGTTCCCGTACGGATTCTCGTTCACGAGCCGCACCGCCTCGTCGTAGGTACCGACGCGCGTCACGCCGAGCACGGGCCCAAAGATCTCGTCCCTGTACGCGTCCATCTCGGGCGTCACGTTGTCGAGCAGCGATACGCCCAGGAAGAAACCGTCCCCGTCCGGCGCGCTCTCGCGACCGTCGGCGACCACGTCAGCGCCCTGCTTGCGCGCTCCGTCGATGTAGGACGCCACCTTGTCGCGATGTTCGCGCGTGACCAGTGGGCCCATCTCGACGTCCGGCTCCAGGCCGTTGCCGACCTTGATCTTCGGGAGACGATCCTGGACCGCCTTGACCAGCCGGTCGGCCGCATCTCCGACCGCGACGACCTGGGAGATCGCCATGCAGCGCTCACCCGCCGAGCCGTAGGCCGCGCTCACCGCTGCATCGGCGGCCATGTCGATGTCGGCGTCCGGGAGGACGATCATGTGGTTCTTCGCACCGCCGAGGGCCTGGACTCGCTTCCCGTGCTTCGTCCCGGTCTCGTAGACGTAGCGCGCGATCGGCGTGGAGCCGACGAACGACACCGCCTCGATGCCGGGATGCTCGAGGACCGCGTCAACTGCAACCTTGTCTCCGTGCACCACGTTGAAGACGCCGTCGGGAACGCCGGCTTCCTTCAGCAGCTGCGCGGCATAGAGGGACGCCGAGGGATCCTTCTCCGAGGGCTTGAGCACGAACGTGTTGCCGCAGGCGAGCGCCGGCGCCCACATCCACATCGGAACCATCGCCGGGAAGTTGAACGGAGTGATGCCCGCGACCACGCCGAGCGGCTGGCGGATCGAGTAGACGTCGATGCCGGTCGAGGCCTGCTCAGAGAAGCCCCCCTTGAGCAGCTCGGGGATGCCGCAGCAGTACTCGATCACCTCGAGCCCGCGCGCAACCTCCCCCATCGCATCCGACAGCACCTTGCCGTGCTCTGCCGTCAAGATTCGTGCGATCTCCTCCTGGCGGTCGTGCACGAGCTCGCGGATCTGGAAGAAGATCGCCGTCCGCTTCGAGAGGGACATCGCCCGCCACGATTCGAACGCTGCCCTTGCAGTCTGAACGGCCAGATCCACCTCTTCGGGCGTCGCGAAGTCGACGGCACCCGTCTGCGTACCGAGCGCCGGGTTGTAGACCAGGCCGCTCCGCCCCGATCCGCCCTCGACCAGGCGGCCGCCGATCCAGTGGCTGATCCGCTTGACGTCCTGCTCTCGCTCTACGGGTGGTGTCGCTAGCTCGGTCATCTCGATCCTCCTCGCGTGACCCACTCAGCGTACCGCGGACACGGCGCAGGGGTACAGACCGCCTCACGCCTGCTCTGCAACGCCGCTTAGTTCCAGCGATCCGAGGGTTGCGGCTCAGGCGAGTGAAGGGCTACTCACGGCATCCGTGGATACACGCCGGGTACACGCCCTCAGGCTTTCTCACAGGTGCGTCCGACCCCGGAGCCCACCGCGCAAAGCGCCTTGACAACGGAGTAGCCAAAGCGAGAAGCTTCGAACGAGACGCCCGTCTTTCTCTTAAGGCCCCGATCGGACGCCTTACATAACGGCAGCCGCAAGGGAGCGGCCCCGTTTCTGGGCCAGGGAGTTCGGGGGCTTAGAGAGAGACCGGGGCTGCTCCTGGCTCCGTGTCGAAGAGAAGTTGGGAACACGGTCGGCTATCGAGGCGGAAGCCGAGCGGCAGCGCAGTGCAATGGAGAGGGCGCACGCCAAACAGAAGGCCGCGGAGGACAACGCAGCGGCAACACAGCGCAAGTGCGAAGAAGCCGAGCGCGAGGCTGTCCATGCCCGCAGCGAACGAGAAGAACTACAGAAGCGTTTCGAGATTGTGAAGGAGGAGGCCGACCGGCTCCACGCTCTCGAAGATCGAATCGCAAAAGCTCAGCATGCGGGCGACCTGTTTTCGATCTGAGGCGAGACGAGGCCCTGCAGGAGCGGCCCCCCTTTTTGGAATTTCTCTCGCGAATGCCCAGAATGGACGAAACGAACGTGTGTCGTCAAAAGGAGGTGCGTCTTCAGCACTATCCTGTGGGTCATCATCATCGTCGTCGTCCTCCTCGCGCTCGGTTATTTCGCGCGCGGGCGGCGCCGCTAAGCGGCGCACGGTGACGGGCCGGGGGCCCCCACTTGCGGCGGCCCCCGGCGCTCTAACCTCAGCCGTGTCAGCTCACCCGATGCCTTGCATGAGTAGCTGCGGGCGACTGTTAGGTCACGTCTAAGTGTCTTAGCGCACGCCCGACGTTGACCACGCGGCCAACCACGAAAATAGTCGCACCTGCGATCCTCTCATGCGAGGACTGCGGGCGCGAAGCTGCAGACAGCGCCGAGGGATGGGTGGCTGTACGGCTGGAAACTGACCGCGGCATCGAAGTCTTGACCTACTGCACGGACTGCGCGGTTCAATTCGAATCAGACGACGTTTCGCCAGTCGAGTTGTAAAGCGGTAAGGGCGGATTCGGCGGGCATGTTGCTTCCTACGGCGCGATTCGTCTACGTCGTGTTTGCTTCACCACGTCCACTACGTCAGGGGTCGGGTGTGGCGGACGAAGCCGTGAGATGATACGTGGCGTGAGTTGGGCTCTCATCGAGTCGGTTAACGGAACCGTGCTTCATAAGGAGTACGAAACCGAAGGGGAGGCGCAGGCGGCTCTGTGGAAGATGCTTGACGATGCGCCCGACCAGGAGCAGCGGGACAGCCTCACCGATGTTCTCCGGATCGAGAAGTGGTAGAGCGCGCCAGGGGGCTGGGCGCGCAAGCGGAGCCGACCGAGAATGGCAGCGACCCTGATGTGCCCTGCTGGTCATCGGTGATACCGCTGGGGCGACGGCTGTCACGAAGCCTGACCCGAGGCTCGGCCGCAGGGCTGTCAGAGCGTGCTCTGTCAGACCCTGCTGCGACCATGAGGCGGGCGAGCCTCTGACTGTTGCGCTCACGCCGCAGTCAGCGCAACGGCGCTCTCCCGGGGCTCGCCCCTCCCCCAGGTCCAAGCCACGCGCGTACGGCCCGATCGCCCGATACGTGTAGATGCCGCGTCGCAGCCGGATCGTCCGGTGGGTGCTGGTAGGGACGAAGCCTCTCCCAGGCAGCGTCCACACGACATGAGTGCGGCGGTTGACGCCCGGGCCGGTGAGCTGGAAGCCGAGCGGCTCGGACGCAATCACCGAGACTCCGTACGTTCCCGGCCGAAGGTGCTTGACGAGGCGGGGGCGAGGGCTGAAGCCGGATGCCGTTATGCCTACCTGCGGGCTTTTCGATGGCGTCGCCCGCGGATAGGGTGCCGCGGATGAAGGGCTGGAGCGCATGTCTGCTCGTGCTGGCGCTGGCAGGTTGCGGCGGAGGCGGCAAGAGGACCACGGCGCTGCCCGCCGGGCCCGCCCCGACGCCGGCGAAGGATGCGGCTCCCTGGCCGGCGCCCGCGGATCCGATGAAGCTGGCGGAGAAGGCTGGGCTGACACCGGAAACGCACGAGTTCTTGCTCCTGCACGTTCATGCGCATCTCGATGTGTTCGTGAACGGCAGGCCCGTCACGGTTCCGGCCGGAATCGGGATCGAGATCCACGACCCAGGCGTGCACCACGCCAAGCAGAAGGACGGCTCGCTGGCGTATGGCTTCATCGACCCTCCCTGCGCGCAGCCCTGTATCTCTCCGCTCCACACGCACGACGTCTACGGCATCCTGCATACCGAGGCGAAGAAGAATCAATTCAACAATCTCGGCGAGTTCTTTACCGAGTGGAACGTGCGACTCGACAAAAAGTGTGTCGGCGGTTACTGCAAGCCGGCGGCACCTATCTCGATCTACGTCGACGGCAATGCCTATACCGGCAATCCTCGCCAGATCGAGCTCGAGAACCTGAAGGAGATTGCGATCGTGATCGGGACGCCGCCGGCCGAGATCCCCTCGACTTTTCCGCGGTAAGCTCCTGCCAATGGCGACTCTCGAGACCAACACCGAGCTCGGCCGTCAGGTCGTAGCCGACGCCAAGCAGTACGTCCTCCACTCCTGGTCGGTGCAGGACGCGGTCGATCCGATTCCCGTGGCCGGCGGCGAGGGCCGCTACTTCTGGGACTACGACGGGAAGCGTTATCTCGACTTCGCGTCGCAGCTCGTGAACGTCTCCATCGGCCACCAGCACCCCAAGATCGTGGCCGCGATCAAGGAGCAGGCCGAGAAGCTCTGCACGATCGGCCCTCCGATGGCGACGGAGGCGCGCTCCACGCTCGCGCGGCTGCTCGCCGAGGTCACGCCCGGCGATCTCCAGATGTCCTTCTTCACGAACGGCGGCGCCGAGGCGAACGAGAACGCGATCAAGCTCGCGCGCTGGTACACCGGCCGGCACAAGATCATCGCGCGCTACCGCTCCTACCACGGCGCGACCGCGGGCTCGATCACCCTCACGGGCGACCCGCGCCGCTGGCAGGCGGAACCGGGAATCCCGGGCGTCGTGCGCATGCTCGACCCGTACACGTATCGCTGCCCCGCTGGACATCCGGACCCGTGTCCCGTCTGCACGGGCGCGCCGCACCTCGAGGAAGTCCTCCAGTACGAGGGCGCGCACACCGTTGCCGCCGTGATCCTCGAGACGATCGTCGGGACGAACGGCATCATCGTCCCACCGGACGGCTACCTCCAGGCGATCCGCGAAGTCTGTGACCGTCACGGCATCCTGCTGATCGCCGACGAGGTGATGGCCGGCTTCGGTCGCACCGGCAAGTGGTTCGGCGTCGACAACTGGGACGTCGTGCCGGACATCCTCACCGTGGCGAAGGGCATCAACTCCGGCTACATCCCGCTCGGCGCGATGATCCTCCGGAAGCCGATCGCGGACTGGGTGCGCGACAAGTACTTCGCCGGCGGTCTCACCTACTCGGGCCATCCGCTGGCCTGCGCTTCCGGCGTGGCGTCGATCGAGGCCTTCAAGGAGGAGGGCATCGTCGAGAACTCCGCCGAGATGGGCGGCCTCTTCGCCGAGAAGCTGCGCGAACTGCAGGAGAAGCATCCGTCGATCGGGGACGTTCGCGGGCTTGGGTGCTTCTGGGGCATCGAACTGGTCAAGAATCGTGAGACGCGCGAGCCCCTGGTGCCGTTCAACGCCACGGGCGAGGCCTTCGCACCGATTGCGCGGGTTGCCAAGGCTGCTCTCGAACGCGGGCTCTACCTGATGACGCACTGGAACGTCATCATCGTCGCCCCACCTTTGACGATCACACGCGACGAGATCGACGAGGGCATTGGCATCCTCGACGAGGCACTCTCGATCGCGGACGAGTACGCAGTCTGACGGCTAGCGACGTCGACCTCATCGTGCTCGCCTACATCGCGGGACAGGACGTCCAGCTTGGGGACGATGAACGGAACGCCGCGCTGCGACGCGCGCTGTTCGTCTTCGCCGCCGGCGGACCGCTCAACCGCGACCCGGCAATCGACGATCCGGCCGTGATCGAGTTGGCCGGCGACCTGGACTCGTCGGAACGTCGCGCTGCGCTGGCGGCGGCAATCGAGCGCCTCGATGCGAATCCGCAGACGCTCGAGCGGTTGCGCGATCCCGAAACAGCCTGGCGGTCCTACGCCTGCGCTCTGCTCGCCGATGCGCTGGGCGAAGACGAAGACGAAGCTTGACTGCGCGCTACGAAGGTATTCAATAACGCACATGGCGGAAGAAAAGCGTTCAGGCGGTGACCGGCGCTCCGGCAGCGACCGTCGTTCCGGAAAGGACCGCCGCGAGCGCGATGCCGGCCCGCCTCCGGAAGGCGACAGACGCGCGGACGAGAGTCGCCGCTCCGGTCAGGAGCGGCGTTCCGGCAAGGATCGACGCAGCGGTAGCTAGCGCCACTCGGCGAGCGCCGCCGAGACTTCGTCCATCGAGCTGCACACCTTCCCGGCCGCCTCGATGCAGCCGAGCACGAACAGATTCAGGCCGTGCCCTTCGTGGCCCAGCGTGCTGCGGAGATCGGTGAGCAAGCCGACGATGCCCTTCTTCGTCGAGTCGGCTCGCATCAGCGCGTAAAAGATCCCGATCTCGCAGGCCGTGCCGTCGTCGACCATCGGCCCGTCGAGCACGGCGACCACGGCGTCCGCATCCGACAGACCCTGCCAATCCTTCGCGAAGATGGTGGCAGCGGATGTGTCCCCTGCGGCAAGCGCATTCTCGTGCGGGACGAAGACCTCGATGCCGTCAGCGCGCAAACGTGTAGCGCACTCGTCGATGAAGGACCGCTCGTATGAAGTGAAGAGCGGCCCAGCAAAGTAGACCCGCACCGGGCAACCCTAACCTGAGGATGGAATCGAAACGCGTGGTCGTGCCGGGCTCTGTTTATTGATCGCTCAGGGGTGCATGACTAAAGGACTGCGGTGTCTCGCGGGGAGGGGCCGGGAGCTAGAGGGGACTGGCATCGGCCCCTTCCCACCTGACACGCAGCCGCACAGGCTCGGCTCCCCGGACGCAGCCTTACTGGCTCGCGGGCTCGTCCGCACTGGAGTCAAGGAGGTCGAGAAGGTGAGCCACGGCTGACGCCTCTTCCGTAAGGCGTTCCTGTTCTCCTGGCGCCACGATCGCCCCCGCCTCGATCCTCCCTAACACCTCGTCGTACCACGCTAGGAACTCGCGGAGCTGTGGGCGGATGTCGGGCCTCATTCTCGGATGTCGAAATCAGTCAACTCCGGACCCTGGGAGCGGATCGTTCGTACCCGGTCGATTCAACGAGAGCTGGCCCCGCAATCAAACTCCGCCGCCTTAGGCTCCTCGCCTCGCGCGCAGGTGCGCGTCGGTGGTTTGCGGGCTTTGGGCCGGGACCGAATACAGGGCCAGCTCAGGACATCTTACGCCGTTTCGGGCGCGAGAACGGTTGAGTCGCAAGGAAAACCCACGACCTTCTGCCGCCAACAGCGAGCCGGAGAGCGTGGATCGAACCGCTGTAGAGTCCGCGCGTGGTCGGGAATGCACGCGTGGTCGGGGCTCTTCGGGTGGAGCCAGGGTCGGCTGCGCGAATCCGCGACCGCGATCCACGTGACACGTTCGGACTCGACAAAGATGACGGGAAGAAGCTGCTCCGGACGCTGCACGAGCGCCTGGGAATGTTCCAGCAGCGCCTCTACGCCGAGGGAGCTCGCAGTCTTCTGCTCGTGCTCCAAGGGCTCGACGCGGCCGGCAAGGACGGTGTCATCAGCTCCGTTTTCACGGGCCTGAACCCGCAGGGCTGCCGCGTCGTGTCGTTCAAGGCGCCGACCTCGACGGAGCTCGCGCACGACTACCTCTGGCGCGTCCATGCTGCGCTGCCCGCGCGCGGCGAAATCGGCATCTTCAACCGCTCTCACTACGAAGACATCGTCGCCGTCCGGGTCCTGAAGCTCGCGGCGGAGGAAGTCTGGCGCCGCCGCGCCGGCCACATCTGCGAGTGGGAGCGCATGCTGACAGACGAGGGAACGACGATCGTGAAGGTGTTCCTGAACGTCTCGAAAGAGGAACAGCGCAACAGACTCCAGGAGCGGATCGACGACCCGGAGAAGCGGTGGAAGTTCAGACGCGACGACCTCGAGGTGCGGAAGCGGTTCGACGACTACGTCGCCGCCTACGAGGAGGCGCTCACCGAGACGTCGACCGAATCAGCGCCTTGGTACGTCGTCCCGGCGGATCGGAACTGGGTGAAGTCGGTGGCGGTCGCGCAGCTCCTCGTCGACGCGCTCGAACGAATCGACCCACAGCTGCCCGACCCGGAGCCCGGGATCGAAAATTTGAGAGTGGAATAGACTCGACTCATGACCGGAACGGGGTTGTTCCTCGGAACGGCCTTCGACCCGGCCACCGGAAAGGCTGGAGCCGACCGGTTCACGCTCGACTCGAGCGACCTCACGACGCACGGCGTCATCGTCGGGATGACCGGATCGGGCAAAACGGGACTCGGGATCGTGATGCTCGAGGAGGCGCTCCTCGCAGGGATTCCGGCGCTCGTCCTCGACCCGAAGGGCGACATGGGCAACCTCGCCTTGACGTTCCCCAACCTCTCGCCGGCGGACTTCAAGCCCTGGGTCAACGAGTCGGACGCGACCGCTGACGGCCTGTCGATCGACGACTTTGCGGCGAAGACCGCGACGGCGTGGAAGGAAGGGCTCGAGGCGCAGGGAATGGGCGGCGAACGGATCGGGAGGCTTCGCGACGCCGCCGACCTCATCATCTACACGCCCGGCTCGACAGCCGGCGTGCCGCTCAACGTCGTCGGCTCATTGCGGGCGCCGCCGCTCTCCTGGGACTCGGAGGCGGAAACGCTGCGCGACGAGATCGAGGGCGTCGTCACGAGCCTGCTCACGCTGGCCGGCGTCGACGCCACCCCGCTCTCCAGTCGCGAGCACGTGCTCCTCTCCAACCTGATCGAGAATGCCTGGCGATCGGGCCGTGACCTCGACCTCGGCTCGCTGATCGGCGAGATCCAAACTCCGCCGCTGCGCAAGCTCGGCGTCTTCGAGATCGACACGTTCTTCCCGCCGAAAGATCGCACCGAGCTCGCACTCAAGCTCAACTCACTCGTCGCCTCGCCCGCCTTTGCCGCCTGGGGGGAGGGTGCGCCGCTCGACTTGCAGTCGATCCTCTTCACGCCAAATGGGAAGCCGCGGGCAGCGATCGTCTACCTCGCCCATCTCTCCGACGAGGAACGTCAGTTCGTGGTCACGCTCGTTCTCTCGAAGCTCGTGACCTGGATGCGCGGCCAGTCCGGGACGTCCGACCTCCGCGTACTCGCCTACATGGACGAGGTCTTCGGCTTCGTCCCACCGACTGCCGCGCCGCCCGCGAAGAAGCCGATCCTGACAATCCTCAAGCAGGGCCGTGCATTTGGGGTCGGCATCATCCTCTCGACGCAGAACCCGGTCGACCTCGACTACAAGGCGATGTCCAACGCTGGGACGTGGATGGTCGGCCGGCTGCAGACTGCGAATGACAAGGCGCGCGTGCTCGAGGGGCTCAAATCGGCGGCGGGTGACACTGACGTCGGCACGCTCGACACCGCGATCGGCGGCTTGCAGAAGCGCCAGTTCCTGGCGGTCAGCGCCAAGGCTTCGCAGCCGCGCCTCTTCGCGACGCGCTGGGCGATGTCGTATCTCCGCGGTCCACTGACGAAGGACCAGGTTGCCTTGCTGATGAAGGACGTGCCCCGCCCCGATGCAACGGTCCCGGCGACGGCCGCTCCCAAAACGGCACCCGCGGCCGCGTCCGACAGCGCTTCCGCGGCCGCGGCGACTACGACGAGGGCGCTCGGCGCCGACGAGACCCCGGTCGCGCCCGTTGCCGCCCCCGGCGCACTCGTTCGGTATCTCGATCCGGCCGCACCCTGGGCTGCGTCTGTCGGGGCGATCTCTGGCGGTACCCGGCTGCGGGCGTTCGTCGCCGCGCGCGTGAGCCTGCGCTACGACGACTCGGCCGCGGGAATCGACGAGCCCGAGGAATTCGAGGCCTTCTACGGCCCGCTGGAGGACGGCCTCGACCTCGAGCGCGAGACGGTCGTCGACTACGACGACCGAGACCTGATCTCAGACCCTCCTCCCGCCAGTGCGTACGTTCTCCCGACCGCGCCGATCGGCCAAGCTTCGTTCTTCAAGGACGCCGAACGGGAGATCCGGAGCCGGCTCGTCGACAAGCAGGCGCTCGAGATCTTCCGGAACAGGAGGCTGAAGCTCACGTCACGCCCAGGCGAGAGCGCGGATGACTTCCGCAAGCGCTGCGACGACGCCGGCCAGGCCGAGGCCGACAAGGAGACGGCGAAGATCACCACCCGTCTCAATGTCAAGAAGGATCGGCTCGAGTCCGCGCTCGCGCTCGCGCGGCGCCGCGTCGAAGAGCTCGATGCCGAAACGAAATCTCGGGCGACGAACGAGCTCGTCGCCGGTGTCGGCGCGGTGCTCGGAGCGGTCCTGGGCGGCAGACGCAGCACGCGCTCGGTGACGACCGCGATCAGCGGCGCCTCGTCTCGCCGGGGAGTTACCACACGCGCAGCCGAGCGGCGCCGGACCGCCGAGGCGAAGGTGGCGCAGACGACCGACGACCTCCAGCAGCTCGAGCAGGAGATCCTCGACGAGGTGGGCAAGATCGACGAGGAGTGGCGTGCTAAAGCCGAGGAGATCGAGAGTGTCGCGATCCGGCTCGAGGCGACCGACGTCCGCATCGCACAGCTCGCGCTGGTCTGGGTGCCGACGAGTGGCCGTTAGGCACCGCGGGCGGCGGCTTGGAGGAGTCGTTGAAATACACGCTGAGCTTGCTTACTGCCGACCTGGTCATCGAAGGCGAGCGAGTTCGCGAGGACGACGAACTGCCGCTTGCCATCCTTGCTGTTCGCGGAGCACACCGGAGATGCGAATCGCCTTTCAGCGGACCCAGAGCTGGTCGAGCAAGGCACCAAAGCCGCTGTGCTGGTAGTTGCCGACGCGCGCCGATGTCAGCTCGGCGATGCGCGGCGTGAACAGCGGCACCCAGGGAGCTTGGTTTGTGATCTCGCGGTCGATGGCTGCCGCCAGCCCCGCGCTGGCGGCGGGGTCGGACGGCTCCTGCTTTGCGAGCCGCGCGACCTGCGCGTCGATGCGGGGATCACAGAAATGCGCCGGGTTCATCTGGTAGTAGTGACATCCGACCGTCTCGAGCATGTCGATGGCGAGGCCGGACCCGAACCAGCCGAAGAAGCCGGCCTGAGCACTTGGGCTCTTTTCGAGCGCTGCGACGTAAGCGTTCCAATGGGGGATGTAATGCAGCCGCGCGCGGTAGCCGAGCCGCCGCAAGAGCGCCACGAAGTACGACGACTCCCGGTGGTACCCGTAGCTCGACCACACGATGACCGGCTGGCCTCGCGTGCCCGACGCAGCGATCAGCGCGCGTGCCTTCCTCAGATCGGGAGCTTTCCAGTCGCCGCTCGCGTCCGGCGCAATCGTGTACCGGCAGTAGGGCCGGTACCCGTTTACAGTGGGAGGAACGAGCTGACAGGTTGGTCGTGCGAGCAAGGCGCCGTGCAGCGCGGCCACCCGCTTCCGGTCGACGGCGTAGTTGAGCGCGCGCCGGACGCGAACGTCGTCGAAGGGCGGACGCCGGACGTTCAGGAACACGAAGTCCGTCGCCTGCTGGGGGTTGAGGTGCACTCGGAGCGGAAAACTGGCGGCGAGCTCCTGGATGCCCGCTGTCTGGTCGAACTCGGTCACGAGATCGGCCCTGCCCCCGAGCACATCGCGCACGGCCGCTTTCTGGTCGGAGACCTCGCGCCAGTCGATCTCGTCGGGGTAGCCGTCCGGGCGCGCGGCCGCCGACCAGACGTGGAAGTAGTGGTTGCGCGTGTAGGTGAGCAGCTTGTGAGGGACGAAGCTCTGGATCACGTAGGGGCCGGTCGAGGGAACTGGCCTCGTTCCGACGTCGTGGAGCGGCGTCCCGGCCGGGACCGGCACGAGAAAGGTGAGCTCCCAGAGGAGGCGAGGGTCGGGTGCGGGGAGCCGGAACGTCAGCGTCGAGGGTCCCTCCACGATCACGCTGCGGGAGAGGTCGCAGCGCCGGTGCGCGATGCAGCCGGCTGCGCGGCCAAGCTGCGCAAACTCGCGCGTTTGCGGAAGGTTGAGTTCGAGCTCGCGTTCGAGCGCGCGGCGGAAGTCGGCTGCGCGGAGCGGGCGTCCATCTGAGTAGCGGATGCCCGATCGCAGATGGAACGTGTAGCTCGTGCCGCCTGCGATCGGCAACGGCAGCGACGCCGCGAGGTTGGCCACGAGTTGCGTTCCGGCAGCGCCGCCGACGTGGCGAAAACCCGTCAGCGCATCGTACGCCGGCTCTGGATTGTAGATCTGCGCGGGGTCGATCGAGCCGAAGAAGTCTCCAGCACCGACGACGAGGAGCCGCCCGCCGCGGTGGCCCCGGCCCGACGCCTGCACCGCCACCCAGACGCCGCCGTCACCCGGTGCGAGGCCCTCCGGTCGATTGCCGATGGGCGTCGAGCCGACAGGGACGCCGCGGCGAGGGTCGATGCGCACGACGCGGGAACCGAACTCCGCGCTCACCCAGACGGCGCCCATGCTGAAGCTGACCGCGGAGGGCCCGCCAGACACCGGGATCGTCCCCTGCCCAGCGAGGGTGGTCGGGTCGACGCGCGAGACGGTGTCGTCGAGCGCGTTCGCGACCCAGAGCGATCCGTCGCCGTAGGCGATCCCCGTCGGGCCCGCGCCGACGGTCGCTTTCGAGATCACCGCGTTCGTCGTCGGGTCGATCCCGAAGACGCTTCGCGTCGCCTCGTCGGTCACCCAGACCAAGCCGCCGCCGACGGCGATGCCGCGGCCGACCGCGTTCGTCCGGATCGCGTTCTTGATGACCTCGCCGGTCTCGGCGTCGATGCGCGTCACGGTGCGGTCGTCCGCGTTCGTGACCCAGACCGAGCCGTAGCCGTAGGCGACAGCGGTGGGCCCTGCGCCGACATGAATCTCCTTGACGACCGTGTTCGATTGGGGATTGATCCAGGAGACCGTGTCGTCGTCGTGGTTTGCGACCCAGACGCCGCCGCCGCCCACCGCGATCCCGCTCGGGCTCGCCCCGACTGTGATCGGTTGGACCGCCTTCGAGACAGAATCGATGCGCGAGACGGTGCCGGCCGCGGCATTAGCGGCCCAGACGGCGCCGTCGCCCGTCGCGACCGACGTCGGCGCCTGGTCGACAGAGACCTGACTGGTCACGTGGCCGCCGTGCGCATCGATCAAGCCGACCGAATCCCCGGCCACGAGCGAGGGGTGCGAACTGCCGCCGCGTGTCGCCAGGACGCCTGCGGCCACCGCCGCGGTGAGTGCGACGATTGCGGCGGCGGCGATCACTCCCCTTCGGGAAACCAAGCGTCGTGCGAACCCGCCTCCCGGATCGTGCTCGAGATCCGCGAGGGGTGGCGCGCCAGGTAGAGGCGGCAACTCAGGTGCCGTCGCCACCGCGGTGTGGGCAGACGTCCCTTCGAGCAGTGCTCGGTAGATCGACTCGGTCTCAGGCGACGGGTAGGCGCCGAGCTCCTCCGCGAGGAGCCGTCGGCATTGCTCGTACACGCGAAGCGCCTCCCCCCGGTTGCCGGCGGCGACGTGAGCCTCCATCAGGCGGCGGTATCCCGTTTCGCGAAACGGCTCGAGCGCGATCGTCTGCTCGGCCCACTTCGCCGCCTCCTGCGCATCACCTGAACGCAGGTGCGCATCGGCCAGCGCGCTCAGCGCGCGGCCACGGACGTCAGCGAGTCCACGCCGCTTCTCCTCTACCCACGTTCCCTCCTCACCGGGGAGGAAGGGCTGGCGAACCAGTGACGCGGCGAGCGCGGCCGCGGCCTTTGCCTGATCTAGGTCGCCTGCCGCGAGCGCTTCCTCCGCCTCCTGCGCCGCGGTCGCCGCCACGATCACGTCGACCCACGTTCCTTCGGGCAGCGCGAGCCGGTAACAGCCGAAGGCGCCTGTCAGAGCGTTCGCGCCGTCGATGCCGTGATCCGCGAGCAGGTTGCGCAGCTTGCTCGCGATCACGGTGAGCGACTTGTCCCAGCTCGCGGGCGGTGCCCTGCCCCAGAGGGCCTCGGCGAGCTCGTCCCGCGGCACCGCTCTTCCCTGCTCGGCCACCAGGTACGCGAACAGGAGCCGACCCTGCCGCCCTTGGAAGCGCTCCTCGTCGATCACCACACCGTCGGTCTCGACAGCAACCCGCCCCGCGAGAAAAACCTTCAGTGGCAACTCCCCAGCCATTCTCCTGCCAGCATCTTGCCTCGATTTAGGGGCGTTTTCCTAATCTCGGCGCGAGGAGTCATGGACAAGGTGCTTCATTGCGACTGCGGGTTCGAGGCCCGCGCCGCGGACGAGGATGGGCTCGTCGCGGAAGTCCAGCGCCACGCGCGGGAGGCGCACGGCATGGTGCTCTCGCACGACGAGGCGCTGCTGCTCGCCTTCCGCGCCGAACTGAACGGGGAAGCGCCGACCGCGATTCGTCACGACCCGACAACTCGAACAGATGAGGAGGAGAGATGAAGCACCATCGTAAGCGCGTCCTCGCCGCGAGCGGACTCGCGGCGGTCGCCGCCCTGGTGGTCACAGCGTTGTTCGTCGTGCCCGCACTGGCGACGCCACCGGACAAGGTAGTCACCGCCACATTCGGAGTCGGTCGCTTCGACAACATCAACTCCACGACAAAGACCGACATCGATCCCGGCGTCGCGAAACACTTCTGGCAGGCTCGGCTCAAGACGAAGGGGGCTTCAGACCTCTACGTGCTGCAGAACACGATCGCAGCGGGCGGGACCTTCGGCTGGCACAGCCACCCCGGCCCCAGCCTGGTCATCGTCAAGTCCGGTACAGCGACCTTCTACATGAAGGACGACCCCACCTGCTCGCCCCACGTCGTTCAGGCTGGTTCGGGCTTCGTCGACAACGGCCACGACACACACGTCGTCCGCAACGAGGGCAGCGTCGACCTCGTGACGGTCGTCGTCTCCCTCGTTCCGGCGGGGTTCCAGAGACGGATCGACGAGCCGGCACCCGCCAACTGCCCCGCACTTCCAAACGGTTGAACGCACGCTGAGGGTGGGCACCCAGATGACCCAGATGGAGCCGAGGACCGGGAGACGGCTTAGCTGACTGTCATCGAACCACGCGCTGGAGGGTGGGCTGCGGCCCACCCTCTCGGCAGAGCCGACCAGAGGAAGGAGCAAAGAGAATCGAAGGAGGTCCTGAACGCGGGGCTGTCGGATCGACGAGCCAGAGGCACCGTCCATCCACGGTCGTCGTTCTGATGTTCATCCCCTCGGGGTGAAGCCTCGGCCGGCTCGCCGATGCCTAAATACAAGGCGAGCATGTGTCGCTGGCTTGCCTATTCGGGCTCACCCGTTCTGCTTGAGGAGTTGCTCTACGGGCCCAAGCACTCGCTGATCGTCCAGAGCCTCCACTCACAGTTGGGAGCAGAGGAGACGAACGGTGACGGATTCGGAATCGGCTGGTACGGGACGCAGGATGCACCAGCCGTCTTCCACAGCACCGAGCCCGCCTGGAACGACCGGAACCTGCGCGAGCTCGCCGGCCACATCAGTTCCGGAGTCGTCTTCGCGCACGTCCGGGCTTCCACCGGCTCACCGGTTCAGCAGACCAACTGCCACCCGTTCCGCCACGGCCGCTGGCTCTGGATGCACAACGGACTCATCCACGACTTCCAAAAGGTGAAGCGCGACCTCCTACTCGCGGTCGACCCGTCGCTCTACCCCGAGATCGAAGGCACCACCGACTCAGAGATCTTCTTCTACCTCGCACTCACGCTCGGCCTCGACGACGACCCGCCGGGAGCGGTCGCGCGGGCTGTCGGGCTGATCGAGGAAACCGGGCGTCGCTACAGCGTCGAGCACCCGATCCAGATGACCGTCGCGACGACCGACGGTTACCGGGTCTGGGCCTTCCGCTACTCGAGTCAGGGCAAGTCCCGCTCCCTGTTCTACAGCACCGCTGTCGACACGCTTCGCGCCCAGTACCCGGACAATCCGGTCTTCCACAAGCTCTCCGACGAGAGCCGGCTGGTCGTCTCCGAGCCGCTCGGCGATCTCGCCGGCGCCTGGAACGAGGTCCCCGAAGCGAGCTACGGCGTCATTCAGGAAGGACAGGATGAACTCCTGCCCTTCGAGCCCACGGGCGTCACGGCATGACGCAATCGTTACCCCGAGATGATCGCTCCGCATAAACGGTGAGGTGAAGCCAAGGACCGGCCCGAAGGACGATCAGACGATCAGAGCTCTAGGGGGATTGGCGAAACGACTGGCGAAACGTCACCTACGGTGGCAGACGAGCGTTTCGATGAGGCCGGTGATGCGACACGACGCACGAGACTGGCGACCGAACGGACCTACCTCGCGTGGTGGCGAACCGGGCTGACGTGCCTCGCCGTCGGCTTCGGCGCAGGACGGCTGGTGCCGGACCTGTCGAAGGGCAGGAACTGGCCCTTCGAGGTGATCGGAGTCGCGTTTGCGCTCGTGGGCGTCGGGTTCATCGTCTACGGCTATGTTCGCCAGAAGCAGGTTGAGGAGGCTCTCCTTCGTGCCGACTACGCGCCTCTGAAGAATCGCGCCGCGTTGGTGTTCGCGAGCCTGGGCGTGCTGCTCGGTCTCGCGACGCTGGTACTGCTAGTCGTTCATCCGACCTAGACAACCACCGGGACCAGGTGCCCGGACTGCTCGACATCGGCGACGCATGGGGATCGAGCTCGGCGCGAAACTCGCGGCTCGCAGGCGTTCTCAGCCGAGCGGGAGGGCTAGTCCACTGGCGGCGTACTCGGCAGAAGCTCGCGGGCCGCGTCCAGCTGATCCTCGCTAACGAGGATTTCGCGCCATCCTCCAGAGCCGCCCATGCCTTGGATCGCGACATCGGTTGCGCGGTCGCCACACTTGATTCCGTTCTCGCGTAGCAGTGAGCAAAGGATGTCGGCCTCCGTTTGGCTTCCAACGGCCGTCAGGTGGACAGGCGTCTCCATCGGGAGACAGTTTCGCAAAATCCGCATGCCAAGCCCGCGCGCGGGCCGGCCGGGATCGGTTCGTAGCGAGAAAGAGCGGATGATGGGACTCGAACCCACGACCTTCTGCATGGCAAGCAGACGCTCTAGCCAACTGAGCTACATCCGCGAACGGAGGCAAGTATAGCCTCAGCTTTCGGCGTCTAACGCCTCGTTCACCAGGCGGTCGGCCAGCTCGTTGTGGGCCCTGCGCACGGCGATGTAGCGGACTCGGCCGAAGCGGCGCTCGAGGTCGTTTGCCTCTTTCCACAACTCCTTGAGGGCTTCGTTCTTCACTCGATACTCGCCTTGCATCTGCTTGACGAGCAGCTCCGAGTCGGAGACCACCTCCAGCTCCCGGACGCCGAGCTCGGCCGCCTTCTCCAGGCCGGCGACGAGGCCGCTGTATTCGGCGACGTTGTTCGTCGCACGGCCAATCGCCTCGCCGCGCGCGGCCAGCACATGTCCGTCCTCCGCTTCGATGACGTACCCGTACGCGGCGGGGCCGGGATTTCCGCGGCTGCCACCGTCCGTGAACAGCTTCGCCTTCACAGCAATGCGTACACATCGAACGCGGGCTCTTCGTACGGATGCGCCCGGCGCAGCGCTGCGATGACTTCCTCCTGCCGTTCCTCCGGAAACACCGTCTCGAGTCGCAGTTCGGCGATGCGTTGCTCGCGCCCGGCTTCGCCGCGTGCCGGTCTCGTTCCCTCGCTCCCGAGGAAGGTCCCCGTGCCCTGCGTGTACCAGGAGCAGTGCTCGTACTCGCCGATGCGTCCGGCGCCTGCCTCGAAGAGGGCGTTGCGCACCGCGTCGAGGGCCTCGCGCGGCACGAAGACGACGAGCTTGCGGTTCAGGTCTCTGTGTCGATCTGCGCCTTCTGCAGCTTGCCGCTGTAGTCGACGTAGATCGACTTCCATTCCGTGAAGACGTCGAGGGCGGCCTGGCCCGCTTCGCGGTGCCCGTTGCCCGTGTCCTTCGTTCCGCCGAACGGGAGGTGCACCTCGGCTCCGATCGTTCCCGCGTTGATGTACGTGATTCCGGCCTGCAGGTCGCGCATCGCCCGGAAGGCCTTGTTGACGTCGCGGGTGAAGATGGACGAAGAGAGCCCGTATTCGATCCCGTTCGACACGCGAATCGCCTCGTCGAAGTCCTTCACGCGGATCAATGCCGTCGTGGGGCCGAAGATCTCCTCCTGGGCGATCCGCATCTGCGGATCGACCTCGCCGAAGATCGTCGGGCGGTAAAAGTTCCCTTTCTCGAAGCCGTTGCCAGTGGCCACCTCCCCGCCGGTGAGCAGCTTCGCGCCTTCGCCCTTGCCGATCTCCGTGTACGAGTGGATCTTCTCCAGCGACTTCCTGTTGATCACCGGACCGACGTCGGTGTCGTCCTCCCAGCCCGCGCCGAGCCGCAGCTTCTCGGCAGCAGCCACCAGCCTCGACTGCAGTTGCTCGTAGACGCCCTCCTGGACGATCACCCGCGACGCCGCCGTGCAACGCTGGCCGGACGTGCCGAACGCCGACCAGATGATCCCGTCGGCCGCGAGCTCGAGGTCGGCGTCGTCGAGAACGATGATCGCGTTCTTGCCGCCGAGCTCGAGGTGGACGTGCTTCAGATTCTCGGCTGCGTTGCGCATCACCTCGACACCGGTCTCGCGCGAGCCGGTCAGCGTGATCACCGGCACGTCCGGGTGCCGAACGAGCCTGTCGCCGACCGCCCCGCCGCCGCCGTGGACGATGTTGATCACACCGCCGGGCAAACCGGCCTCGATCAGCAACTCGACGAACCGCTCGCCGAGCAGCGGTGTGTCGGTCGCCGGCTTGAAGACGACCGTGTTCCCGGAGATGAGCGCGGGCGCGATCTTCCAGGACGGGATCGCGATCGGGAAGTTCCAGGGCGTGATCACGCCGACCACACCGATCGGCATCCGCACGCTCATGTTGAACTTGTCGCGCAACTCCGACGGCGTCGTCTGGCCGAAGAGCCGCCGGCCTTCGCCGGCCATGTAGAGGCTCATGTCGATCGCCTCCTGGACGTCTCCCCCGGCCTCCGCCTTGACCTTGCCCATCTCGCGGGACATCAGGTCGGTGAACTCGTCCTTCTCCTCCATCAGCAGATTCGCGAAGCGGTAGAGGATCTCGCCCCGCTTCGGCGCGGGTACCAGTCGCCAGTCTTCGAAGGCGGCCTTCGCCGCCTCGACGGCGCGGTCGACGTCCTCTGCCGAAGAGCGCGGGAACGTGCCGATCGTGTCACCGTTCGCCGGATTGACGCTCTCGAACGTCTCGCCTGAGGCCGAGTCGCACCACTCGCCCGCGATGTAGTTCTGGAAGGTCTTCGTCCCCGTCAGTGTCACGAGGCGAGTCTACTCAGAGGAAGCGTCCGTCTCGGGGAAGGTGCCGGGGATCCGAGCCCGGCGCCGGTCCCGGGTCTGCCGCTGCTCTTTGGCGCCGTCAGTGGGCTTCTTGCCGGCCCGGCGATCCGGGCCCGTGCGCCGGTCGATGATCACGGTGACGTTCGGGTTGTCCTTGTAGTAGTCGACCATCTTGTCGAACAGCTCGTCGGCGAGCTCCGGCGGGATCACGCAATAGATCACGCTCTGATTGTAAGAGCGATGCGGGTCGGCGCTAGAGGGGAGAGATCTTGGGAACGAGCCGGCCGTCCTGCTCGATGCTGGCGTTCCAGCGTTGGTAGCCCGCGTCGAGCTCGTTCAGCTCGTGGCCACGCTCGGCCAGTCGCACGGGTTGCGCCGACTCTGGACTGACGCGGTACTGGTACCACGAGATGTCCCAGGCGACCGTCACGATCAGCTCGCCGCTGACCCCGGAGAGCGGCACGATGCTCGCGCGCGGCACGCCGAGACTCTTCGCGATGCCACCGACCGTCCGGCGGTAGTCGCTCGAGTTGAAAATGTCCGCGGCCTCGACCATCTGCTGCTCGGGCGCCGACAGCCGGCGCAGGATCGGCTCCGCGACGACGGGATCGTCAGGCGGCTGGCGCCGCGGATCGAACAGGGAGGCGATCCCGCGACGCTTCCGGCGCCGTTGACTCGGGACGGTCGGCGACGTCGGGCTCCCTTCCTTGACCCAGCCGTAGTCGGCGGCCAGCTCCTGGCAAAGCGGGCAGACGTCGACGAACTCCTCACCGTCCGGCGAGAAGCGGATCGCCCGCTCGCCGGTCAGGAGCGAGCGCTCGCAAACGGCACAGCTGCGCTTGACGGAGTTGCGGGCCAAGGGAGGCACGACGTGGACCCTAGCCCAGGCGTCACGAGCCGCAACTGCTAGTGTCGCCAATACATGTGTCTTTTACATGTAGGTAGGACGTGAGGGCCCGCGGGGGCCGCGGAGCCCGCTGCCGGCGCATGGTCCGTCCGGGCCATTGGGGTGTTCGCGCACGCGTGGAGCGATTCGGCGAGCCTGCCCTCCTTCTGTTGCTGCGCGAGCGGCCGACGCACGGCTATGAGCTGCTGGAAGCGCTGCCCGACCTCACGGGCGAGGCGCGTGTCGACATGGGGAACCTCTACCGCGTGTTGAGAGCGCTCGAGGAAGACGGTCTCGTCACCTCGCGCTGGGAATCCGGCGAGCCGGGCCCCGCGAGGCGCACGTACGAGCTGACGGTCGAAGGCAGGCGCCTGCTCGACGAGTGGGCAGCCGCGCTTCGGGGCTCGCGCGAACGCATCGACACCTTCATCGATCGTTACGAAGGGAGGTGAACATGCACCACGCACGCAGACGACATCACCGCGGCCTAGGCCGTCGCTGGTACGACCGGGAGAACGTCCTCGAGCGGCTCGAGAACTATCAGCGCGACCTCGAGCAGGAGCTCGCAGACGTCTCCGACCTGATCACACGACTGCAGGCCGGCGAGCAGCCGGGACAGCCGGAGCCGCAGAGCGTGTAATTCGAGAGCCGAGAGGCGGAGACCAGATGTCTTCGCCTCCTCGCGCTCGGGCTATAGCCCTCCGAGTCGAGTCGCGTTACCTTCCTGGCCGTGGGCGGACCCTTGCTCGGGTTCCTAGCCCTCGCGCTTCTTTTAGCGACGGGCTTGCTCGTCACTGCAGCTCTCCGGATCCGGCCTTCCGCGGAGCTCGCGCTCGCGGTGTACGTCGTGGCGTCCGCCGAGGCGGTCGGACTCTTCCTGTTGCTCTCCGCGTTCAACGCGGTGACGCGCGGTGCGTTGATCGTGGGACTGGCAGCCGTGTTCGTCATTGCCCTCGCCGTCTGGGTGCTCGCCGGGACCGACCGTCGCCCTTCGCCGCCATCGCGCCCGTTCGCGGACCTCGGGGAACATGGAGCGCTCGTCGCGCTTGCGGTTGCAGTCGGCCTTGGGCTCGCCTACGTCGTGTCTCTGATCGTCGCAACTCCGCCGAACGGATGGGACCCGACCAACTACCACCTGGCACGAGCCGGCTTCTGGCTTCAGTCCGGGGGTGTCGGCTACATCGCCAACGCATACGACCAGCGGCTCAACTTCAACCCGCCAAACGGAGAGATCGAATTCGCATTCGTCCTCGGCATCACACGTGATGAGAACCTCGTCGGTTTCGTCCAGTTCTTCGCGGTAATCGCTTCGGCCGTTGGCGTTTTCGCTCTCGCGCGAAGGATCGGGCTGCGACGGCCGGAAGCTGCCTTCGGAGCACTCGCTTTTCTTTCGTTGCCACTGATTGCGCTCCAGTCATCCGGTGCAAAGAACGACCTCGTCGTGGCCTCCTACCTTGTTGCTGCGGCGCTCTTCCTTCTCGGTGGCTCGCGGAGTGACATCGCGCTCGGTTCGGTTGCAACCGCCCTTGCGATCGGCACGAAGTTCACCGCGGCCTACGGCCTCGCAATTCTTCTCGCACTGATTCTGGTCGTGCCACCCGCCGGGCGGCGGGCCTTGCGCCTGACCGGCCTGGCGGTGGGCGGCCTGGTCGGCTCGTACTGGTACGTCGTCAATGCCCACGAGACGGGGCACTTCCTCGGCGACCAGTCAAACGTGGCGGGACTCACTGCGCCTCTGCATCCGCCTGAGAATCTCCTGACGGCATTCGGGAGCCTCGTCGACACCGTCGATCTCTCCGGCGCGCGCGGCGCCGACATTCTCCTGTATCCGATGGCGGCGCTCGCGCTCGCGATAGGACTTACGGTCTTCAACCGAATGGAGCGGAAAGCGATCGGCATTCCGCTGACCATCGCCCTCGTCGCAAGCCCACTCGTGCTCGTCGTGATCAGCAAGAACCTGGGGCATCCCGGGTTGGTGCGGCTCTATGACGGTCTCGGCCGGCCCAGGGCCTACCTGGCCGATGGAGACCCGACCGCGTCGTCTCCGACAACGGCGAGCGACACCGCCTCCTGGTACGGCCCGTTAGGACTGCTCCTCCCGGTCGCGGGGGGCATCGCCGGCGTCCGGCTCGCTCGCAGGGGATCACTTACGCGTCTTGCCTTTGTGGCGGCCCTTGCGCCAATCGGGTGGTTCGTCCTCATTGCGCTGACGCTCACGTACAACCCGTGGCTCGGGCGCTTCTTCGTGTTCCCAATCGCGCTCTCAGCAGCTCTCTGGGGGCTGGCACTCCGCTGGAGCTGGACCGCCTGGGCGACGGCTGCGCTCGCCGGCATCACGTTGGCCCTGTCACTCATCCACTATGCGGAGAAGCCATCTGGTCTACGCCTGCTGGACCGCAGCGCCCCCTCGAACTCCGTTTGGACGATGGAGCGATGGCAAATTCAGTCTCAGCACGACCCGGCGATCGGGCCGGTGTTCCGCTTTCTCGACCATGACGTTCCTCGCGAGAGCTCGATCGCGCTCGCCCTCAGTGCCAACGACTTCGGTTACCCGGCGTTCGGCCCCCACCTCGATCGACGCGTGAAGCTCGTTCCATTCGGTTCCGGCGCACGGGAATTCGACACCGCGTGGCTCGTAGCCAGCAATGAGCGTGCTCCCGAGATAGACGCGTCCTGCTGGCTCGTGGCCCTGCGATCCGAGGAAGCCACCGTCTTTCGCCACGCCGATGGCTGTGGCTAGACCTTCGCCTCTTCCTGCTCTTTCTTCGTCTCGTCGATGATCTTCTGCGCGATGTGCGTCGGCACTTCCTCATAGCGGAGGAAGTGCATGTGGTAGTCGCCGCGTCCGCCGGTCATCGAGGTGAGCGCCTGGGCGTAGGTGAGGATCTCGGCCATCGGAACCTCGGCCTTGATGCTCGTCATCCCGCCCTGCGGCTCCATCCCCTGCAGGCGGCCGCGTCGTGAGTTGAGATCGCCGTTCACTGCGCCCACCGCCTCGTCGGGGGCGGTCACCTCGAGCTCCATGATCGGCTCGAGTAGCACGGGGTCGGCCTTCTCGTACGCGGACTTGAACGCCATCGAGCCGGCGATCTTGAAGGCCATCTCCGAGGAGTCGACGGTGTGGTACGACCCGTCGACGAGGAGGGCGCGCAGTCCCTGAACCGGAGCGCCGGCGAGCTCGCCGTGCAGCATCGCCTCCTGGATTCCCTTGTCGACCGCGGGCCGAAAACTCTGTGGGATGACGCCGCCGACGATCTTGTCCACGAATTCGTAGCCCTGGTGGCCGTCGAGCGGCTCCAGCTGGATCACGCAGTCACCGAACTGGCCGCGCCCACCGGTCTGCTTCTTGTACCGGCCCTGCGCGCGGGACTCCTTGCGGATCGTCTCCAGATAGGGGACGCGCGGCTGGTGGAGCTCGACCTCGACGTTGAACCTGCTCTTGAGACGGTCCACCGCCACCTCGACGTGGATCTGCGAGAGGCCGTTCAGCAGCTGTTCGCCCGTTTGCGGATCGCGTCTCATCTGAATCGTCGGATCCTCTTCGCTCAGGCGGCGGAGCCCTGCCGCCATCTTCTCTTCGTCGCCCTTCGACTTCGGCGTGACGGCGAAGCTCATGACCGGCTCGGGGAAACCGATCTCCGGCGTCTCGATCTCACGCTCGGCGTCGAGCAGCACATCGCCGGTCTGCGTCTCCTTGAGCTTGGCGACCGCACCGATGTCGCCTTCGCCGAATTCCGTCACCTGCACGTGCTCCTTGCCCTCGAGCTGCATCAGTTGGCCGAGGCGTTCCTTCGAGTGCGCGCGTGAGTTCACGATCGTCGAGTCGCCCTTGAGCGTCCCGTTCAGCACGCGAAAGACGTTGATGCGCCCGGCGAACGGGTCGGCAATCGTCTTGAAGACGAATACCGCAGTGCCGGCGCCGTCGACCTTGATCGGCGCACCCTTCTTCGCGGGTGAGGGCACGCCCTCGACGAGGAGGTCGAGGATCGCCGTCGTCCCGAGGTTCTTGGATGCGACACCGCAGGCGACCGGAAAGACCTCGCCGCGCGTCACGGCTTCCTTGAGCGCCTTCGCAACTTCCTCCGCAGAGAGCTCCTGTCCATCGAGGTAGCGCTCCATCAGGCTTTCGTCGGTCTCGACGACGGCGTCGAGGAGCCTCTCCCTGTACTGCTCGACCTCGGCCTGCACTTCGGCGGGGATGTCGACCGGGCCGCTTTCGCGCTGACCTTCGGGATCAAGGTACGCCTGCATGTGCAGCAGGTCGACGATTCCCTTGAGCTCGTGCTCCGCACCGATCGGAATGTGCACCGCGACGCACTTGTCGGACAGTTGCGACCGGAGAGACTCGAGCACACGGTAGAAGTCGGCCCGCTCGCGGTCGAGCATGTTCACGAAGATGACCCGTGAGAGACCGACCGCGTCGGCGCGCTGCCAGTGCCGCAAGGTCTGGACCTCGACGCCCATCACCGCGCTCACCGTGAAGAGCGCGCCCTCGACGACCCGCAGCGCGGCGATGGCGTCGCCCTGGAAGCCGGCGTCGCCCGGAGTGTCGATCAGGTTGATCTTGCGGCCTTGCCATTCGACGTTGCAGATCGAGGCGGAGAGGGACATCTGGCGGCGCTGTTCGTCATCATCCCAGTCGCTGACGGTCGAGCCGGACTCGACCGTGCCCAGCCGGTTCGTGGCGCCGGCCTGGAAGAGGAGCGCCTCGACGAGGGACGTCTTCCCCGTGCCGCGGTGGCCGACGACGGCGACGTTGCGAATCTTCCCCGGCTCGAGTGGCATTCCCTAGCTCCTCTGTGCGACGCGGTGAGCGCCGCATCGTATCTCGCTCAGTGTTCCAGAGAGGCCCGGGTGGTGGCACCCGAGAGGCGGGCCTTGAGGCGCAGGATCGCCTTGGTGTGGAGCTGTGAGACCCGTGACTCGGTGACCCCCAGGACCTCGCCGATCTCGCGCAGGGTGAGCTCCTCGTAGTAGTAGAGGGTGACGACGAGCTTCTCGCGCTCGGGCAGCCGCGCGATCGCCTCGCCGATCGCCTCCTTCATCTCGGTCTGCGACAGCGAGCCCTGCGGATCCGGGGCATCGGTGTCCTCGATCGTGTCGATCAGCGCAACCGAATCGCCGCCGCCGGTGTTCACGCTCCAGAGCTCGTCGAGGGCGCCGATCGACGAGCGTGAGATGTCGGTCAACGACTCCTCCAGCTCGTCCGTGGTGATCCCGAGCTTGTCCGAGATCTCGTCGTCGGTCGGTGCGCGGTGGAGCTTGCGCTCGAGCTCGGCAATTGCACGCTCGATGTCGCGCGCCCGCGCCCGTACGGAGCGAGGCACCCAGTCCATCGCCCGAAGCTCATCGATGATCGAGCCTTTGATCCGCGCGATCGCGTACGTCTCGAACTTGACGTCGCGATCGGGGTCGTAGCGCTCGATCGCCCCGATCAGGCCCAGCAGCCCGTAGGAAACGAGATCACCTTCGTCGACGTGTGCGGGAAGACCGGAGCCGAGCCGTCCGGCCACGTACTTGACGAGCGGCGCGTACGTCAGGATCAGCCGATCGCGTAGAGCCTTGTCGCCCTTGTTCGTGGAATACAGGCGCCAGAGAGACTTGGTGTCTTCGGCCTCGGCCACGCGGAAGAGGATACGCGGTGTTTCGGCCTACCTGAGCGCCCGGAAGGCCATCGACGCGAGCCACACGGCGAGGACGGCTGCCGCGAGGGCGATGATCCAGCGCCCGGCTTGTCCCCCCGCCCCGTTCCCGGCCGCGAAAGCGACGCCCGCAAATGCGATCGCGAGCAATGAAAAGAGGGCGCCGAGGGCGGGTCGCTGCTTCACGGCCGAACAGATTCCGGAAAGGCCACGGCTAGAATCATCTCAGCCCAGGGGCGTAGCTCAGTTGGTAGAGCGGCGGCCTGGACGCTTGCAAGTCCGGCGCCGCTTCGCGACGCCATGATCGCTTGCAAGCGAGATGAGTCGACGCGTATCCATGCGAGCCCCACCGGGCAAAGCCCGGCGGGACGTCGAATTCGCCAGGGCTACAATGCGCGACGAACCCAGGGGCGTAGCTCAGTTGGTAGAGCGGCGGTCTCCAAAACCGTAGGCCGGGGGTTCGAGTCCCTCCGCCCCTGCTGGCAATACAAGCCGCAACCCCACTATCCCAGCGGGTATGCGGCGCACTCGGAGTGTCCGTGGTCGTCCGCCGAAGTCCACGTTTTTCCGACATGACTGGCGCAAAACTGGCGCACGACTGGACCGCTTACGACGACTGCATACTCGCCCCGAGCACCCGAAACCGGGTCGTCTCTGGCCGGGCGGGCCGTCAGACTGCGCCGGTGCCCCGGGACCTGCTCCTGAATAGCGTCTTCCTGTATTAGCCGCCCATGTCGGTCGAGATCACGGTCGAAGCTGACGGCGGTCTCCAGCGGCTTACGATCGTCCGCGTCGACCGTCACGCAGCCCCGCAGGACGACCCTTTTGTCGCCACTACATGGTCGGCGGCGCCAGGCGCTCGGCGAGCGCCTCGAGCAGCTTGAACTGCAATTGAGTCGAGCGAGTCAGAAGCGGGCGAAAGTTGTGTGCGCTTACGGCGAGCAGTCGCGCCGGGGACGTCAGCGTCACGGTCGCCGTCCTTGGGCGACGTAAGATCAGCGCCATCTCGCCGAGGAAGTCGCCGGGGCCGAGCGTTGCGACTTTGCGGTTGTTCCGCCGCACCTCGGCCGTGCCTTCGAGCAGCATGAAGAACGAGTAGGCCTGGGCGCCCTGGCGCATAAGCCTATGCCCCTCCGGAAGATTGACCTCGTGAGTGAGCCCTGCAATTGCCGCGAGATCGCGCTTGGAGCACTCCGAGAACAGCGGCACCTTCGAGAGCCACTCGATCTTAGCGTCCCTGCGAAGCACGATCTTGACGGAGTCTAGACGGCTGCTGAATCACGGGAGCCCCGCGGATTCCGGTGCGATCTATCGCGTCCGAGTTCGCGCTGTGCCGAACGAGACTCACGACCGCAAGAAACAGGACGGCCGAGACGGGCACTAGGCGAACGGGCAGGTGCGCGCTAGCGTCAAAGGGGGCCGGGTGCCCGTGGGCGAACGGATGGCGTCCGCCCGGCCCTAGGCTCGGTCGGGGTCGGCGTGCCTTCGCGGACACTTCTGCGTGCATTTTGCTGGCTTCTAAGAAAATCCTTATGTAATCACCGGCGATTTCGTGCGATGCTCTGTGCGACGCAGGCAGATGGAGGACGCCTGCCGCAACGTCCTCAACCCTCAGCTTGCGTCGCCACCGTTGGCCGCCATGCCCTCCTTGGGCGGCGGCCAGCTGCCTGCGCGGTGCCAGGGATCGCGCTTGCGCCCCAGCTGTTCCTGAATCTCTTTGACCTCTCGCGGGAGGCGTTCCCGGTGGCTTCTTCGTCATTGGTGTCATCAGTTCGGGAGAAATCCCCAAGCGCTGACCTTCGGATACTCGAAGCGTTTCCGCTTTGCGCGCCGGCCCTATGCAAGCCTTTCGAGTCGCCCCCAAACTGGAGCGAACAAAGACACTGACGCACGTTGGGGCGGGCGGGAGAGGTTTCCTAGCACTCTCCCTCAGAGGCTTTGCCAGAGTCACAACGACACGACAGGGAGTAAGTGTCCCTCACGTTGCAGAGACCGCAGGGCCCGCCCCACATCCGATTCTCACCCAAAGACTTCAAAGGCACAAGAGGGGTGCGCAGACCTCTACACCAGTGGATAAGAAGCATCAGGAGGTCGGAGGTCGCACTAGAGTTCTTGCCTCCGAGGATCGCAGAGTTACGCGAGGCGCTCCGCGCAGACTAGATGTCCGTTTCGGGGTTCTAACCGCTCTTGATCATCTGGAAGGCGGGACGACACGACGCGATCCGTGAGTTGTCCTTGACGCCTTTGGGGTCTTGCTTGGAGGTCAGGTTCCGAACCTCGCCGGATCGAAGCCGTCCGACTCTGTCGATGAGAAACCTTCCCCGTGCCAGCCGCCACGCGCGATCAGGTAGCGCGGGTACCAGTTCACGGTTAGGTGCTCGGCTGAGGTGTTCTTCATCCTCACGTGGATGAGCACCTTGCCGTCCTGCCCAGGCGCACCAGACATACGCCTCCGGGGTCTTGACGTGATCGTGCGCGAGCCCTAATTGATCGGCGGCAAGCGATTTGTGTCGAGCGGGCTATCGGGCCGGAAACGATCACGAATCAACTCTAAGTAAACGTTGGCCGACGTGTTTTCAGCCGCTGAGTTGCGGGCGTCGGGCGTTCGGATCGCCGCC
>Ga0307312_10000044_pt1 | contig 40690 bp, 50 predicted proteins | sample ER_DNA_202_FD_194489 | JGI IMG/M metagenome (GOLD analysis project Ga0307312, IMG submission 194489) | Bulk soil microbial communities from the East River watershed near Crested Butte, Colorado, United States - ER_DNA_202 | ecosystem: Environmental > Terrestrial > Soil > Floodplain | place... | reverse complement strand
CTCGATCCACCTTGACGTCGCTTCAGTTGCACACGCAAAACTTTTTCGAATGCCGTCTGATCGGGCACAAACTCGCGGAGATTGAGCTGATAACGGCGCGAAACATGATCGGCGATGTTGTCGATCTGTAACTGCAATTGCGCTTGGCGAACTTGATGCTTCGAACGCAAATCGTGCAGCTCATTCAACGAATTTCGTACCGTGCGCAGATTCGACTCCATTTCGTTCATCGCGGTTAACCGTTCCGCACGTTGATTGGTCAGAGCGGCCACGGTTGCCTCCAGGGCAGCACGTCGCGCATTTTGTTTTTCAATGGCAGCTTCAGCGCTCTTCGATTCGTTAGCTTGCGCGGCCAGTCGCTCTTCGAAATTCACGATTTCCGCGCGTCGAGTTGCGATTGTGTCCGCGAGTTCAGCTTCACGGGCGGTCATCGGCCGGTGTTGTGCGATAAGATTCTCATGACGCTGTCGCTCAGTAGCGAGCACAAGGCGCAATTCGTTGAGCTGCTCCGTCGCTTGATTTTCGCGTCTTGCCGCCTCTTTCTGCGCTGCTTTGGCCGTGAGCCCCTGGGCTTGCTGTGCCTCTAGATTCGCGCGTTCTGCGGCCAATTCTTGTTCCAACTTCGCAATGCGCTCGTCCGCGCTTTGGATTTGCTGAGTGAGCGTTGCTTGCTCAGAGCAGAGCTCGCCGATCTTCTTTTCGTTTTCCTGTAATTCTCGCTCCCGGAAGAGAAATCTGTTTTCCGAAGCCGACTGTTCCCGATCAGCCGACTCATATTTGCGCCGTGCTTCTTCGAAATCGTTCGTTGCCTTCTCCAATATTGAATTTACTCCGTCGCGTTTTTGGAGCAGCGCATCGCGTTCGTTGCAGGCATCGGAATATTCTGCGGTCAGAATCGACATGCGCGCTTTGCGCTCGAGCAAGGAATCGGCCGAAGCGTCCCGGCTGCCGCCAAAAAGGATTCCTTCGGCTGAAATAAATTCCCCGGAGAGCGTCGCGACCGCCAAGTCGTTTCCACGTTTCTTGAAAGACAATGCCGCCTCCAAATCGCGAAAAATCGCGACATTGTGCAGCAACCGCGCCACGAGCGGTGCAAGGGAATTTGGCGCCTTCACCTTTTCACTCGCCCAGGCAAGCGCATTTCGCGCAAGGGCTGTCCGAACTTTAGGCGAGGAATTGGATAAACTGGGAAGAACCAGCGCAGTCTGCCCCAGTTTCTTTTGTTTCAATGCTGCAATGATTTCAGGTGCCAGTTCTGCATTTTTCAGAACAATCGCTTGCAGATTTCGACCCAAGGCAGCCTCGATCGCAGCGATGTATTCTGGATCGACCTCCAGACTTGAAACCAAGGCGCCAGCCAGTGCGGGCTGGATTCGCGATGGATCGTCAAGCCCTTTGAGCACAGCTTGCGAACCTTGTGCGAGACCTTCACCTTCTTCATTAACCTGACGCAGAATTTCGAGGCGCGATTCTTTTTCCGTCAGGGCACGTTCGATTTTGGCCAGACTTTTTTCAGTGTCGGCTACGAGCTGCTGATGCTGTCGTAACTTTTCCTCTCCGGCTTGCGTTTTCGTTTTCAGAAGATCGAGATTTTTCCGCCCGGTCTCTGTAGCCGCGTGCGCGGCGGTGAGCTCTTTCTGAACTTTGTCGCGCGTTGCACGTGCCTCGGAAATTGCGTCGTTAAGATCGCGTCGATTTTCCTCGGTCGTTTCCCGGCGAATCGCAATCCCAGACAGTTCATCTGCCAGTTCGGCGATCCGGCTTTCCTTTTTTGACATTGCCAGTCGCAGCGTCTCAAGCTTCGACTCGTGCGAGCTCCGCTCGGCGCGAAGTTCCGAGATGAAATCGGTAAGCGTGGCCAGTTCGTCTTGCTTGGTTTGAAGAAGTTGGTTTGTCTTTTCAATCAGCGCGGTTGCGTCCTGTATTTCTTTCTCTTGCTGAGAGCGCTTTGGCTCGGCCGCGGCGATATCTTTTCGGGAACGCTCGATTAACGCCGTCAATTCCTCGGCGCGCTGACGGTTCAGCTCGATTCGACTGTGATGCGTTCCGATTTCGCTTTGCAAACGTTGTAACTCGGTGCGGCCATCGGCGATCTGTCTGTCGATTTTGTCCAGGACAGCGCGCCGTTCAGCAAGTTCGTTTTCGACCATGTCGATCTTAGCGCGACTCGCCTGTTCCGACTCAGCAAGGCGCGCGATCTCGGCGTGGCAGCGGGCAAGCTCAGCTTCGAGCGAATCGAGCTGCTTGCGCGAGTGACCGGTATCGAGAACGCGAAGATCAGTATGTAACGCTTGGTAGCGCCGCGCCTTGCCCGCTTGACGTTGCAGTGAGCCGATCTGGCGCTTCACTTCCTTGATGACGTCACCGATGCGCAAGAGATTTGCCTCGGTCGCTTCAAGTTTGCGCAGCGCCTCGCGTTTCTGCGTTTTGTATTTTGTAATTCCGGCCGCTTCTTCAAAAACCGCGCGGCGATCCTCCGGGCGCGAACTCAGGACCATGTCGATCTTGCCTTGTTCCATCATCGAGTAGGCGGCGCGCGCGACGCCGGTGTCTGCGAAAAGACTTTGAATGTCGCGGAGACGGCACGGCGTTTTATTAAGTAGGTACTCGGAATTGCCGTCTCGATAAACCCGGCGCGTTACGCGCACGTCGTGCCAATCGACCGCCAGATCGGTTGCGCAATCAGAGAGAGTGAGAGAGACCTCCGCAAAACCTACAGGCTTGCGTGTGTCGGTGCCGTTGAAAATGACGTCGGCCATCTCGTCGCCGCGCAGCGATTTGGCGGACTGTTCCCCCAAGACCCAGCGCACAGCGTCAAGCACATTGGACTTTCCGCAACCGTTCGGCCCGACAATAGCGGTAATGCCTTCGTGAAAATTGAAGATCGTTTTATCGGCGAACGATTTGAAGCCGAAAAGCTCGAGAGATTGTAGATGCATGGAAGGCCGAAATATCGGACCTCGAATGGTCAATATAATAACCTTGCCAGGGTTACAAGCGAAAATCACACAATTTGAAGGGCTTTGAACTCCAGCCATCCACAGGATGTTGTACCTGGGCTCTTCGGCAAAGCTCCAAGTTCCAACCTCCATAGGTTCCAATGGCGCAAAATTCAACAGCTGTAGCCACGATGACCCCACAGGGGCGTGGCTACAGCGATGCCTGATCGAGCCTTTTCCGGACGAATTGTCGGATGAGGAAGAGCAGCGAGGCCACTGCGAGACATATGCCCGTGATCTCAAACTCATCTCGCGTCGCGTGGCCCAGAATCCAGATGATCACCACAATCGCGAGAATCGGCATGAAGCTCGCACCGGGAAATCTGAATGGCGCGCCATCGCTGCGGACATCGCGTCTGCTCAATTCCAGCGCAGCGAGACAGCAAAGAATATAAAGCAGCAACACCGCCATATTCGACAGCACTGCGAGCCGTTGAAACGTCGAGCTGAACGAGAGGGCAAATCCGATCACCGCATAAGTGATGATCGCAACATCGGGCGTGTGAAATCGCGGATGCACGTGCGCGAACCATTTCGGAATGAAGGCGTCCCGCCCAAAGGCAAAAACGATTCGCGGCGAACTCAGAATATCGCTGGTTGCGAAGCCAAACGCGGAAATGGCCAACCCGGCGAGCATCAGTGTCCTCCCGACGTTCCCCAGAAATCGCGCGGCGGCTTCGGCCAAAGCCGCGTCTCCGGATTTTCCCAGTTCGTCGCCCAGAACACCGAGCGCCACAAGTTGGATCATGATATAGAGCAAAGTCGTAATCCCTAACGCGATGAAAATTGCGCGCGGCACTGTGCGTGCCGGCTGTTTCACTTCGCCACTGGGCACGAGCGCAACCTCCACGCCCACGAAAGCGAAGATCAACTGCAGAACACTTCTGCCGAGCGGCTCGTTGCCCGGCCAGCCAGGCCACGCTAAGGCTTCCGGCCGGATAAAAAAAATTCCTGCAACCACGAAGATCATCAACGGTGCGAGTTTGGTCAAGGTGACCGCCTCGACCGCGCGTGCGCCGATCCGCACGCCGCGAATATTGATCGTGGCAAGAAACAGAAAGACGAACAAAATGACCATGAAGCGGCCGCTTTGGGTCGCCAACGGCGGAATCAATCTAACAACTGAAGTAGCAATAAGACCGACAACACCGGAAATGGCGAGTATCGCCGTGAGAAAATAAAGCACGCCGGCTAGGAATCCGACGTAACGTCCAAATGCAACTTCGACATAAGCGTAAAGCCCGCCGGTGAGCGAAACGCGGCTGCCCGCCATGGCAAACGAGGTGACGAACAAACACATCGCAACGGCGCAAATGATGTATGCGAGAGGCGACGCTGCGCCGAGCTGAGCCGCGACTAATGCGGGCAACGCGAAAATGCCCGCGCCGACGGTCGAGTTAACGATGTTGGCGGTCAGTCCCGGAATTCCCAGCGCGCGTATGAGGCCGGCCTCTTCTTTCGGAGCAGAAACCACGGACATGCTCGCACGCTGGCGCATGGCAAAACGCGAAACAAGCTCATTTCGATTTGTGTCGCGCAATTCAGAGGCAAACGACGCAAAGTTGGTCTAACATTGCTAGCATGCGTCCAAGTTACCTTGAAGATTTTTATTCGTTCCTGCGGTTTCCAAGTATCTCGACCGACGACCAGTACGCCGAAAGATTAGCCGAATGTGCGCATTGGCTCGTGAAGAAACTCACGACTATTGGTCTGGAGACACAGCTCATTCCCACGCCTGGTCATCCGGTCGTTTGGGCGCACAATCAACATCGGCCCGGGTGGCGCACCGTTTTGATCTACGGACATTACGATGTGCAGCCGCCAGATCCTCTGGAGCTTTGGGATTCGCCGCCCTTCGAGCCTGTTTTAAAAGATGGTTACGTTTTTGCGCGCGGCGCAACCGACAACAAAGGACAGATTCTTTCGCACATCCTCGGCATCCAGGAGATGATGGAGCAAGATCGTGAATTGCCGGTAAATTTGCATCTTGTGATCGAGGGCGAAGAGGAAATCGGCAGCGCGAATCTCGGCAATTTTCTAAATCAAAATCGCGATGCGCTGAAATGCGATGTGGCGGTGGTTTCCGACACTGGGATGATCGCACGCGGCGTGCCGACGTTAAGCTACGGGTTGCGCGGAGTGACGGCGCTCGAAATTAAGGTGACCGGCCCGAAGATGGATTTGCACTCTGGCATTTATGGGGGAGCCGTCGCGAATCCGGCCACTGCGCTCGCGCAATTGCTCGCCAGTCTCCACGATCGCGAAGGTCGGGTGGCAATTGCGGGATTCTATGATCGCGTTAAGCCGCTTGAAGATTGGGAACGCCAAGCATGGCGCAAACTTCCGTTCGATGGCGACAAGCTCGTTTTGAAAGAAACCGGCGTGCCCGAACTTTTCGGTGAAGCCGGGTACAATTCGCTTGAGCGTGTCTGGGCGCGGCCAACCGCGGAGATCAATGGAATGGGCAGCGGTTATCAAGGAAAAGGGACGAAGACCGTGATCGCCAGTCATGCGATGGCGAAACTGACATTCCGTCTCGTTCCGGACCAGGAAGGTGGCGAAATCCTAAAACTGGCGAGAACGCATTTACGAAAGCATTTGCCAAAAGGCGTGACGCTCGAAATTACCGATGGTCATAGCGGGCCGTGGTATCTCACTGATCCGCATTCACCGATTGGCGAGGCGGCACAACGCGCTTTGCGCAAGGCCTTCAACGCGGATGTAGCGCTCATTCGGGAAGGCGGCAGCATCCCGATTGTCTCGCAATTCCGCAGCATCCTCGGCATCGAAACGCTCCTGATGGGACTCGCGCTCCCGGATTGTCGCGCACATTCGCCCAACGAGAATTTTCCTCTCGAGAATCTAGAAGGCGGTATTCGCCTGAACAAAGCGATTCTTCAGGAACTCGCGCGCTGATCTTTATTCCCGCGATCAAAATCAATCCCATAAATTTATCCATGGCGATGTGGATTGTAGGGCGTCTGTGTCAGACGCCTGGGAAGTCGGCGTTTCACAGAAACGCCCTACAAACTCCATCACTTCTAAAACGATGCTTTGGGCGTTTTTAATTGTCGCGATGTTATTCGGCACAGTTGGCGCCGCTGATGCGGTCGAAGAGTCGTTAGGCGCGAAAATTAAAAAGGTTTTCGAGGCGACGCCAACGCCGACGCCACTGCGAAGACATCAGAAACATTCAGCCAAGAAATCGACGCCCAGTCCATCGCCGACCGCTTCGCCAAAACGGAAGAAGACTTCGCCGACTCCGTCTCCGAGTCCGACACCGGAAACAAAACGAAAACGCAAAAAAAGATCTCCCACTCCCAGCCCAAGTGCATCTCCATCCGCGACAGCCACGCCGGAAGAAACGCCGTCACCAAGTCCAACCGAAACTCCGCAACCGAGTGCAACGCCTTCAGTGACCGCGCAGCCTACTGCGGAAAAAAAAGGGGAGCCAAACGTGACGGTTTCGCCCAACGAAATCGCGGGCTATGAAACTTACCCGCCGAAAGTGCGCCAAATTATCGAGGCCGGGCTCGAGCTGACAAAGCAGAACCTCGGTTACGCATATGGCTCCGCCGATCCCGTAAACGGCGGCCTGGATTGCTCCGGTTTTATTTATTATGTTCTCCGCCAACGGGGATTTGCCGATGTGCCGCGCGATTCCAGCCAGCAATATGTCTGGGTGCGCAAGGCGGGAAATTTCAATGCGGTCTTAAGCCGGCATGCCGACACGTTCGAACTCGAGGCGCTCAAGCCGGGCGATCTGCTCTTTTGGAGCGGCACCTACAAGATCGATCGCGACCCGCCGATCACGCACACGATGATTTATTTGGGACGCGAAAAAGGAACGAAAAAGCGCATCATGATCGGAGCGAGTGACGGTCGCACTTACGATGGCAAGCAGCGCTTTGGCGTCAGTGTTTTCGATTTCAAATTGCCACCGCCGCCGAACAGCAACGACGCTAAGCTCAGTCCGGTTTTTGTTGGCTACGGGCGAATTCCCGGATTAAGCCAGGATTGAACTCTATTGTTCATCGTCGGCTTCCGCAGGACTCGGAGATGCCTTCAGCTCCGTTGCGGTTGTCGGCTGAACCGGGAATTGATGAGCACGACGTTGATATCCCAACAACGCACCCACGATCAACACGAGAACGATGAGCACGACGACGCGTTGTTCGCTTTTCGAGAGAATGAAAATCCTGAACAGGCGTTTCATTTTCTTGCGTAACGAATCGGATCTTCTATCCCAGTTTCGCGAAAACCTTTGAGCCGGAAGAGACAGGAGTCGCATCCTCCGCACGCGAGACCTTCCGGCGATGGATCATAACAACTGTGTGTGAGCGAAAGATCGACATTGAGCTCGACGGCTTTGCGGATGATTTCGGACTTGGAAAATCTGATTAACGGCGCGTGAACGCGAAATCGCGTGCCTTCGACACCGGCTTTGGTTCCAAGGTTAGCCAAAGTCTCAAACGCTTCGATGAATTCAGGTCGGCAGTCCGGATATCCGCTGTAATCGATCGCATTGACACCGAGAAAAATATGAGCGGCCGGAATCACTTCGGCCCAGGCAAGCGCATAAGCGAGAAAAATTGTGTTGCGCGCCGGGACGTAGGTGACCGGAATTCCATGCGCGATTTCTCTTTCTGATCGCCTTTTCGGTACGTCGACATCGTCTGTGAGCGCCGAGCCGCCGAAGATACGCATGTCGATCTTTGCGACACGATGCTCTTTTGCGCCTAACGACTTGGCGATTCGACGAGCCGCATCGATCTCGATCTGGTGACGCTGGCCGTAATCAAATGACAGAGGATACGCTTCGTAACCTTGCTCGATTGCAATGGCCAGCGTCGTTGTCGAATCAAGTCCGCCGCTTAAAAGAACGACCGCGGGTTTCATCGGCCATCGCGGCCCATCTTTCTTGCGCGAACAGTTTTATCCGGATGTTCGGCGCGCACGGTGACCGCGATCCCGCCGCGCGCGGAAAATTGCGCGGTCACAATCGCCTCACGCGGCCCGCACGCTTTCACGAAATCGTCCAGAATGCGGTTCGTGACCGCTTCATTGAACGCGCGCTCGCTCCGATACGACGCAAGATAAAACTTGAGAGACTTGCTTTCGACGCAGAGGCGATCCGGCACGTAATCAATGTCGATCCTGGCGAAGTCGGCCTGGCCAGTCACCGGACAAAGCGAGGTGAAATCATCGGTTTCAAAATGAATCCGGTAATTTCGTCGCGCCGGATTTGGGAAAGTTTCCAATCGCGCTTCCGCTGGAGATGCGGGCAATTTAGCCTCGCTTCGGCCGAGCAATGTCAATCGGCGGCTGTGTTTAATCTTGGCCACGCCGAAACTTAGCGTTCGTCAGCAACGCTTCAATTCAAACATGGAGGGACGAACTCTGTGTCGTCCCAAAAATTAGGGACGCGACGGAGCGCGTCCCTCCAGTATTGGCGCCGAAAACGTGCGCAGATCGGCGGCAACCTGTGGATATTTCGCCGCCAGCATGTCGATATCACCAATCTCGACATCAGCGGGCTCTACGCCTGGCCATTCGGTGCTCGCACCGAGAAACCAGCGCCGACGCCCGACTACGCGCGCGGTGTGAAAAGTATTGCCGGGGATTAGAAGTTGCACGAGCTGCCCACCGCGCAGGTCCGGCCCCACCACGATCCGCTCGATCGTACCGTCTACGCGCAACATCAACACCTCAATCGGATCACCGAGATAATAATGATAAAGCTGGTCGTTGCGGATGCGATGCAGCCGTACCGGTGCGCCGGGCGTCACCATGAAATAGAGCGCGGACCCGGCAGGCCGTCCATCGGCGAATGGCGCCGGCAACCCGCCCGGTGCGATTTGCTTTTCACTGATGAAGGTCACGCGCACCAACCCGCACGTTGCGTGCGGCTCGAGCTTCAAAAGGTTTCGAACCTCGTCGGCACTCAGATCATCGGTCGTGTTTCTCACTCGGAGTTTTGACAGGGCAATTCAACTGAACCGCCTTCCTTGCTTGAACATCCAACGCCGAACATCGAACGTCTAACCTTGAATCGGCCGAATGAATAGCAAGCATCAAGCTGCAAGAGCTACAGATCGGACGGGCGTGATCGATGTGATCGCGCATGATACCAAAACAGGCGAAGTCGTCCTGGCGATGAACGAACCTGACGGCTGGGACGGTTCGGACGCGCGATTACTCGGATTGCAGGATCGGTTCAACGCTTACGTTTCATTCTTGCTCGACGGCGAGATGGCGAGTGAACATCCAGAGCTTGCCGGCAAACCGGCCCGGATCGAGCTGCGTTGCGCGCACATGCCCGACTCGCGTGTGCTCGAATTGCTTGGCATGATTCACGATCAGCTCGCGTTTCAGGAAATAAAAATGGAAGTTGTCGTCGCTGAGGAGTGACTGCCCGTCGCGCCGACTTAGTATTTCAAAAACGAGATAACCGGCGTCCGCCCAAGTTTTTCGCGACCGTGAAGGAATTCGAGCTCAATTAAAAACTGCGCTTCGATAAGTGTCCCGCCGGCCCTACTGATAAGCGCAGCAGCAGCAGCAGAGGTTCCGCCTGTTGCGAGGAGATCATCGACTAGCACAATTTGTTCGCCCGCTGTCATGGCGTCGGTGTGCATCTCCATTTCGGCTTCCCCGTACTCGAGCGAGTACTTCGCCACATCCGTCTTATAGGGCAATTTCCCGCGTTTTCGGATCGGAACAAACCCGACCCCGAGTTCATACGCGACCGTGGATCCAAAAAGAAACCCGCGCGCGTCAATCCCGACGATCTTGTCAATCTTTTTTCCGCGGCAGCGCTCCAAAAACAAGTCAATCGACGCGTGAAACAAGGCGTGGTCGCTCAAGATCGGGGTGATGTCTTTGAAAACGATCCCCTCTTTCGGAAAATCAGGAACGTCACGAACGCCTGCGCGTAATTTGTCGATTAAGCCCGCCATCACCGCTGGGATGCTAGCGTTCCGTTACCAAACGTGAACGGGACCGCATGCTCCGCCTAAATTACGTCTCGACCGCGGGCGCCGAGGGTTTGTAAATCCAGAATGTGACGAGGCCGAGTAGAATAGTTTGCGCGATGCCGGCGAAAAACCATTTCGCAGCAATTGAGCCAGGCATTGGCACGACAACAACATGATGAGCGCCCAGACTCCTGAGAACAGGCCCATCAGGACGCCGTAGCCAACGGCGCAACTGATCTTACTCGTGCGTTCGGCGAAGCCTTTTGCCCAAAGGATAACGAAAGTGATCACGAACAAAAGTTGAGCGCCGAGCATCCAAGTCATGTGGGACGTCATTTCGGCATCGGTACGCCAGAGCTGTTGCGTGGCGTGGTAATCGGGCGTCATCCAGACCCCGTGGATAAGAAAATCAGTCACCCAAAGAACGACAAAGGCAACTATGATTGCGAGAATGAGACGCTTGGTGTTCATATGACTGACCGTTGTATGGATTTCCGGGCGAGAACGCAAGTAAACGCTGGTTTGCCAAGCTCCTGCGGAGCTTTTAGACTGAACTTTCTGGGTGGATCGACAATTACTCATCCTTTCGACAATCTGTTTTTTCGCCGCAGTCGTGCGGACTGTTGTCGCTTTGCGCGCTGGCATTTTCCGGCCGGGACAATTCAATTTTCTCGCAATCGGGCTCGGATTTATTTTTCAGACGGCATTTTTGTCAATTCGCGGTCACACGCTTGGTCGCTGCCCGCTCACGAACTTGTTTGAGGTTTTCGTCTTTCTCGGGTGGTCGGTGGCGCTGATCTACATGTTGGTCGGCCCGGCTTATCGCCTTTCGCTGATGGGTGCATTTACGGCGCCCCTGGTCGTTTTGCTGCAAGGTTTTGCTTTGATTGCGCCAATCGACGTCAGGCACCCGGTGAAATTGCCGGCCAATCCGTGGCTGGAATTTCACGCCTCGATTTCGCTGGTGTCCTACGGGGCGTTCGCGCTCGCTTGCATCGCAGCGATGATGTATCTGGTGCAGGAGCGCCAGCTCAAGACGCATCAATTGCATTCGATTTTTTATCATCTTCCACCGCTGACCGATCTTTTCGCAGCAATCACGCGACTTCTTTGGTGGGGCTTTGCGCTTTACACGATTGGACTGGTGAGCGGTTTCTTCGTCGGGCGCCCGCTACCGTATGTGCAAGTGGTCTGTGCTTTTGGCGTCTGGCTGCTTTACGGCGCAATTTTGCAGGGCCGGCATCTTCGCCGGCTTGCGCCGAAACACGTCGCGGCGTTATGCATCATCGGATTCAGCGCGGCGCTGACACTTCTCTGGGGTATCACCTTCACCGCGCAAACGCATCCGTTGCCATGAACCTTTTCTGTGTCGGCTTAAGCCATCACACCACGAACGTGGAAACGCGAGAACGTTTCGCTGGCCACGCTGAGACCGATTGCATTCTGCGCCGGGCAGGATGCGCAGAAGCATTGGTTCTTACCACGTGCAACCGCGTGGAGGTTTATGGCGCCGCCGCGGCGCGCGTGCCGACAAAAGAGATGGCACGCTGCCTCGCGCGCAAGATCGACAACGAATCTCACGAAGACGCGACGGAATTTTACAGATACGAAGACGCGGACTGTGCGCAGCACCTCTTTCGAGTCGCTTCAGGCCTTGATTCGATGGTGGTGGGCGAGACGGAGATACTGGGTCAGACGAAAAAGGCGTACGAATCGGCGCGCGCGTCCGGTGCGGCTGGACCTCACCTGCACCGTTTGTTCCAACGAGCGTTTCGCGTGGCAAAGCAAGTTCGCACGCATACTGAAATCACGCGTGGCTTGGTCTCGGTCGGGTCGGTTGCGGTCGATCTTGCTCAGAGAATTTTTGGCCAACTCAGTAATCGAAAAGTGCTTGTGTTGGGCGCAGGTGAAACCAGTGAACGCACGGCACGGGCGCTTGTTTCTCACGGCGTGACCGACCTACGCGTGAGCAACCGTTCGAGTGACCGCGCCCAGGAACTGGCACGACTGGTCGGCGGTCAGGCTGTTCGATTTGATGACTGGCCGGCGGAATGTCGCGCAATCGATATCTTGATTACATCGACATCTTCCGAAGCGCCTTTGCTCACTCCGGAAGATCTTGCGCCGATGTTACGCGATCGCATCGATCGTCCGCTCTTCATTATCGACATCGCGGTGCCGCGTGACGTCCATCCAAGCGTAAATGAAATGGAAGGCGTTTATCTTTACGACATCGATTCCCTGCAATCGGTCGCGGAGCAATCGCTTGCGCTTAGACGCCAGCAAATCGCCGCCGCCGAAGCGATCATCGCCGAACATGTCGCGGACTTTGCCGATTCGATTTCGCATGGATCGAATCGCGTTTCCCGAACTGTCGAGCATCCGTCGGTCGCTGATAGTTCGCTGCGCGCTTCAGAATTGTAGGAAAGCTGCCAGCTTCCCCTACAGACCATAGGGGCTACATTTGCCGCGATGATGGGAAAGATTGTCCTTGGAACGCGCGGTAGCGAGCTTGCTCGTGCGCAAGTGCGTTTGGTTGAGAAAGCAATTCAATCAGCCTGGCCTGAATTGAAGATCGACACAAAAATCATCGTGACCAAAGGGGACGAACCGGGGCGCCCGCCAGTTGGAGACTTGCGCCAGGGGCGAAAAGGATTGTTTACCGCAGAAATCGAGCGGGCCCTTCTCGCCGGAGGTGTTGATGTTGCAGTGCACAGCGCGAAAGATTTGCCGAGCGAAACGAACCCGAGCGCGGAGATCGCAGCGGTTCTTCCGCGTGCACCAATGGATGACATGCTGGTTGCGAAACAGCCGGGCGGTTTGGCTTCGCTTCGGGAAGGTGCGACGATCGCGACCGGTAGTGTGCGAAGGAAACATCAGCTTTCCTGGAAACGTCCGGACCTCAAGGTTGTCGATCTTCGCGGCAATGTGCCAACTCGCTTGCGTAAACTCGCGGAGAACGATTGGGATGCAATCGTGCTTGCGCGCGCGGGGCTCGAGCGGCTCGGTTTGTCGCCAGCGCAGAACGTGATCAATTTCGACGGCCGGCAGTTTTTTACTGAGATCCTTCTGAACGAGATCTTTTTGCCGGCGGGCGGGCAGGGAATCATCGCTTTGCAAATTCGCTCTGATGATCAAAGCGCAAGAGAGATTGTCGATCTTTTTAACGATCGCGAGGCGTTGCTTTGTTTGCGCGCAGAACGAGAATTTCTGCGGCTTATGCAGGGTGATTGTCAATCGCCGGTCGGGGTATTGGCGACAGTTGAAAGCGGCATAATGAAAATGCGCGCGCAGGTTTTCGAACCCGGTTCGACGACTCCGCGCGAAGGCAAAGTTGAAGGGGGGCGCGACAATGGCGAGCGTCTCGCTGCGCAGTTGCTGAGGCAGATCAATGGAGAGCAAGAGCAAGGGTAAGAACGGAAAGGTTTATCTCGTCGGAGCAGGTCCGGGCGATCTAGGTCTTGTCACGTTGCGTGCCAAGGAGTGCATCGAGGGTGCGAACGTGATCGTTTACGATCATTTGGCAAATCCGGAGATGCTTGGCTGGGCGCGGGATGACGCGGAGGTCATTTATGCTGGAAAAAAGGCGAGCGAACACTCACTCAGCCAGCAAGAAATCAACGCGTTATTGGTCGAAAAAGCGGGCGGAGGGAAACAGGTCGTCCGACTGAAGGGTGGCGATCCATTTGTTTTTGGACGCGGTGCGGAAGAGGCGAAGGCAGTCGTTGATAGAGGAATTGAATTTGAAATCGTGCCGGGAATCACGTCGGCGATCGCCGGGCCGGCCTACGCAGGAATTCCCGTGACCCATCGCGCGGAAAATTCGCACGTCACATTTTTTACTGGGCACGAAGATCCGGCGAAGACCGAAAGTGCAATCGACTACGCGGCGCTGGCAAAACTTGGCGGCACGCAGGTGATGTTGATGGGCGTGGAACGCCTCGGATCGATTACGCGCGAAATGCTTAAGCAAGGTGTGCGCGAGGACTTGCCGGTAGCGCTTGTCCGTTGGGCGACGACGGGACGACAGGAAACGCTCACGGGAACCCTTCAAGACATTGCCCAACGTGCGGCTGATCATGGTTTCGAAGCTCCGGCCGTGGCGGTATTCGGCGAGGTCGTCGCTTTACGGGAAAGTCTAAACTGGTACGAAAAGCGGCCGCTCTCGGGGAAACGGATCGTGGTTACGCGAACACGAAAACAAGCGAGCGCGTTAAGCAACAAGCTGCGCGCCCTCGGCGCTCAAGTGGTCGAACTACCGACGATCCGAATCGAACCTCCAACCGATTTACGCGCTTTCGCGGAGTTGGTGCAGGACGCGCACGCTTACGACTGGATCGTTTTCACGAGCGCGAATGGCGTCGAAGCATTCTTCGAAATTTTCTTCAAACTCTATGACGATGCCCGCGAGATCGGCGCGGCGCGGATCGCAGCCATCGGCCCCGCTACGACGCAGCGGGTGAAAGACTTTCATCTGCATGTCGATCTTCAGCCGGAGGAATTCGTCGCAGAAGCGGTTGTGCGTGAGTTCCAGAAACGGGGCGGCGTCGAAAATTTGCGGATTCTCCTCGTCCGCGCGGAGAAAGCGCGCGAGGTGCTTCCAAAACAACTCTCGGCTTTGGGAGCAATTGTGGATGAAGGCTTCGCTTATCGTACGGTGCCGGAGACGCGCGACATCACGGGTGCGCGCCGGCAACTATTAGAAGAAGGGGCTGATCTCATCACGTTTACCAGCTCATCCACTGTGGAAAATTTTCTTGCGCTTGGCCTCCCTTGGCCGAAAGGAATGCAAGTCGCGAGCATCGGCCCGATCACATCCAAAACTGCCCGCGATCGCGGTCTGAAGATCGACGTCGAAGCGTCCCGCCACGATATCGATGGCTTGGTGCAAGCAATACGCGATTTTTCTGAAAGGTAGGGACAGTTCCACGGCCCGGGCGATTGAGTCAATCGTCTCTACCTGCGGCAAAGAGCGAGATTCGGCGTCTTCGAATTCTGGAATCCGCTATCCGCAAATCCGAAATCGTTAGGATGGATTAAATCGGAACCTCGTTCGACCACGCTTGGCGTTGGCTTTGGCTTTGCGGCGGCTCTTTTGATTCGGCGTTTCGAACGCGCGCAAACGTCGGACTTCTTCGAGAATGCCCTCCGCATCCAGCTTGCTTTTGAGCCGCTTCAACGCGCGATCGACGGGTTCACCCTTACGAACGATCACTTCTGGCATCGATAATCACTCCTGTCCTCAGTGTAAAATGGCTTCCTTGACCGGGCCGAGCCTACTCGGGCGAAGCAAGCTCGTCAACTTTTGTGAATAACTCTGCTGTTTGAACTCCCACCTAATGGGCAAGCGGGTTGGCCGTGGTCGCTTTTTGAGTGACTTCTCGCCGCAGTGCAGTGGCGCCACCGCCGCGGGCGCGAGTCCACCAGAGGACAATGGGCGAGGCGATAAAGATCGAGGAGTAAGTCCCGACTACCACGCCAATAATAATGGCAAGGGAAAAGTCGCGCAGCACCGCGCCGCCGAAGAAAAACAGGCAAAGAATCGGGATGAGCGTCACCGTGCTTGTAAGAATCGTGCGGCTAAGCGTCTGGTTGATACTTTCGTTCATGATCTGCTCGATTGTGCCGCGACGGCCGCTGGCAAGACCTTCTCGGATCCGATCGTAAACGACAATGGTGTCGTTGATGGAGTAGCCGGCGATCGTCAGGACAGCGCCGACCATCGTGAGCGTCAATTCGCGCCCAAGGAGAGAGAACATGCCGACTGTGATGAGGACATCGTGCAAGAGTGCAACAATCGCCCCCACTGCAAAGGAAAGCTCAAAGCGAAAGGTTACGAAGATTAAAATTCCCAGAATGCCGAGGCCGAGCGCGACCAGCGAGTTTTTCGCCAGTTCACCACCCACAAGTGCGCCCACTCGCTCCGAGCCTTCTACCTTAAAGGCCGCGTTCGGCATTGTCTGGATGATCTGTTTTTCCACCTTGTCACTCGTATTGAGCGGCGTGCGCACGGTGATATAGCTTTTACCGCCCTGCGCGGACTCCTGAATCGATGCGTCGGCGAAGCCAATCGGCTTCAGTGCGTCACGAACTTGTCCGACGTCAATCTTGTTCGGCGCACTCAACGTCACCAAATCGCCACCGCGGAAATCGACGCCGAAATTGCGGTCGCCGCGCGTGTAAAATGCCATCGCACCGGCCAGAAGCAGTGCGAGCGAACACATGCACGCGAGAAAACCTTTACCGAGGAAGTTGATGCGCTGCGACGAAATCAAATGCAACATCGAGACGCGTTTCAATCGCCCAGTATCGACAAACCAACCGAGAAAATTCCGGCCGACGATGAGGGCCGTAAACAGCGAGGCCAGAATGCCGAGCGTAAGTGAGATGGCGAAGCCTTTCACCGGGCCGCTCGCCTTCCAAAACAGAATCGCCGCCGTGATCAGCGTCGTCACGTTGGCGTCGAAGATGGAGCTAAAAGCTTTCTCGTAGGCCGCTTTTACCGCAATCTTGAGCGATTTTCCGAGAGCCATTTCTTCACGCAGTCGTTCGTAAATGAGCACGTTCGCGTCCACCGAAAGGCCGATGGTTAAGATGATGCCGGCGATGCCCGGTAAGGTGAGGACGAATTGGAACATGGTGAGTGCTCCGATCAACAGGATAAGGTTGATGATGAGCGCGAGATTGGCGACGAGACCGGGAATTTTGTAGTAAATCGCTACGGAGACGAGCGTGATGGCCAGGCCAACCAGGCCTGCGAGAATGCTCGCCCGGATCGAATCCAACCCGAGCGTAGGTGACACGCTGCGCTCCTCCTCAATACTCACTGGCGTTTGCAACGGATTCTCGAGTACACTCGCCAGACCGCGCGCCTCCTGCTCACTGAACTTTCCGGTGATGACCGCGTCGCCGCCGTAGATCGCATCACGAATCACCGGGGCAGATTGAATGATGCCATCGAGAACAATTGCAAAGCGGTGGCCTTTGTATTGCTCGGTGATCTGCCCGAACTTCTTGGCGCCCTCGCTGTCGAACTTCAACTGCACCGTCCAACCCTCGTTGCCGTAATAAGCGTTCGATCCTGAAACTCGATCGCCGCCGAGGTCGGCTTTCTTTTTTACCAGCAAGCGTTCCTCCGTCGGTTTTTCATTTCCTTCGCCGGGATGTTTGTAAACCTCAATGCGGTACTCCGGCGGGATCACTTCCTTGCCGGCATCGATCGCGCGCAACCGTTCGCCGCTATCTGGGTAAACCAGACGGAATTCGAGCTTCGCGACACGTGAGAGTTGATCGCGCGCTTCCTGAATTTTTGCGGTGTCGAGCCCCGGGATTTGGACGAGAATTCGATCATTCCCGACCGGACTGATAATCGGTTCGCTCGCGCCAAAGTAATCGACCCGTTTGCGAATGACTTCGACAGCTTGGTCGAGCATGCCTTTGGTCACGTCCTTATCCCCTTTCATCAAGCGAATGAGGAAGGAGGTGCCGCCTTGAATGTCGAGGCCGAGCGCGATCTTTTTCTCGGGCGGCCAGATCGTCACGATGCTGAACACGACCAGCAAAACGGTCAGCGTTAATGCGAGCAGGCGCTTTCGCAGGCCCTGATCGGTCGCGAAATACCAACCGAAGAGGACAAGCATGACCAGTCCAATGAAAAATGTAAACGCGGGAGTCATTTCAATTGCCAATGGCCAATTGTCCGCCAATCGGACGGACTCTTTCTGTGCCGAGCCAATTGTCCGTGTTCGCAATCATTCGAATGCGTTCCGCTTCGCGTTTCAAGGCGTCAACCCTCAACCTTCTTTCAGCACGGTAGTGACTGCCGATTTTTCCATTTCGATCTTCACGTTATCGGCCACTTTTACGATTACGGTCGCGTCCTTCACATTGGAGATGAGCCCGTGAATGCCGCCGTTCGTTACCACACGATCGCCAGTCTTTAAGCTCGCGATCAACTTTTGCTGCTGCTCCTGGCGCTTTTTCTGAGGCCGGAACATCACAAAATACATGATGATGAAAATGAAAATGAACGGCACAAAGAATCCAAAGCCACCACCGGGGCCGGTTGGAGCGGGGCTTTGTGCCTGGGCTAGAAGCGCGTGGAGCATATTACTGGGATTGGAGAGCGCATCTTAAACCCGAAAGCGTCCGCTGCAATTCTTCTTTGACAGTTCGATGTAGTGCCCTTGTGCCAAACACCGGTTTATCTAGTGGGGTTCGATACAAACGCCGCTACAATTTCATAAGGTCGACATCGCGCACCTTATATCCCATCACGAATCCTCTCCGAAACTGATCGAACGTTCCCCGTTCTATTTCCGTGCGGACTCGATTCATCAGGGCCAGATAAAAATGCAGGTTGTGCAACGTGATCAGCCGCAGCCCGAGAATTTCTTTGGCCTTAATGAGATGGCGGACATATCCGCGGGCGAATTCGCGACAGGTTGGACATACGCAGTTTTCTTCGATTGGGCTCTTGTCGAGCGCGAACTCGGCGTTTTTCAAATTGATCGTACCACTTGCGGTAAACGCGGTTCCGTTGCGCGCCAGGCGCGTCGGCAAAACGCAATCGAACATGTCCATTCCCCGCGCGATCATTTCCAGCAGCTGCGGCGGGGTACCAAGGCCCATCGCGTAACGCGGTTTATGTTTAGGCAAGGCCGGCTCGGTCGATTCAACCGCGCGCATCATTTCCTCTTCCGGCTCGCCGACGCTCACTCCCCCAATCGCGTAGCCGTCGAAAGCAAGATCGACAATTGCCTGCGCGCTTGATTTGCGCAGATCCTCAAACGTCGCGCCCTGAACGATTCCGAAAAGCAGTTGGCTGACTGTAGTGGCGGCCGTGTCGGCCGCAGCGTTTGGATTTGCAGACGACACGCCTATCTCTACAGCGCGCTTGCAGCGTGCGGCCCAGCGCGCCGTCATTTCCGCGCTGCGCGTCGCGTAATCGTATTCACACGGATACGGAGTACACTCGTCGAGCACCATCGCGATATCGCTGCCGAGTGTCGTTTGAATCTCCATCGCGATTTCCGGACTGATGAACGTCGGTGTTCCATCAATGTGATTCTGAAAATGGACGCCCTCCTCAGTAATTTTGCGCAATTTGGCGAGCGAAAAAATCTGGTAACCGCCGCTGTCGGTCAGGATCGGTCCGTCCCAATTCATGAACCGATGCAGCCCGCCGAAATGTTTAATCACGCCAAGTCCCGGCCTAACGAACAAGTGATACGTGTTTCCGAGAATGATCTGCGCATTCAATTCGCGCAGCTCGCGCGGGCTTACCGCTTTCACGCTGCCTTGCGTCGCCACGGGAATAAACGCCGGCGTGTCGACGAGGCCATGCGCCGTCGTCAGCCGACCGCGCCGCGCCTTTGATTGTCGATCTTGTGCGAGAAGCTTAAACATCGTCTTGAAGCTTCGAGATGTCTGGCGCCCGAGCAAGCCACTTTACAGAGCTCTTGGAAGCTTCAAGATGAGCGTATGGGCAGCGATTGGGTTCGCTTAAAGCGATGCGAAAAGTTTTCACGCGGCTCTCTGTTTACAAAAGTGGGACAGTTCGCGTACTGGACCGCAGTCGCAGTTATTTTCGCGTGGGCGGCTTGGTTGCGATTCCGGCTACCGCTCGACCCGATCGCTGTTCCTGATTATCTATTGCCGGCGCTGAGGAAGGTAATCGGCCTTGAGTTTGGCCATATATACCTCGGCCGCACCGTTATCTATCCGGGATTCCTGTGTCTTCTATTACGCGCCTTTGGAGATTTTCGCGCGATCACGGCCACTCAGCATCTCCTCGGACTCCTGGCTGGCGGTGTGTTCTTGCTCACCTGGCGGCGGATTCAGGATCTGATTCCGAGTGCACATTTGCCGCGTCCCATTCACAGCTACCTGGGATTACTCGCTGCAGCAATTTATATGTTCTCCAGAGAGCCGATTTTCTTTGAAATGAGCATTCGCCCGGAGGGCATCTGCGGATTTCTGATCAGCATCAACCTCTACTTCGTCGTCCAATTTAGTGCCTGCTGTTTTCTGGAGGGCCGGCGAACGGCCACGGTCGCCTATGGGATCGCGGTTGTATTCAGCTCGGTCCTCCTCGCCTGCGTGAAGCCAAGCTTTCGCCTGACCGCGAGCGTCGCTCTCGTACCCGTCGCGGTGTTTTTCCTCCGCCATGGCTGGCTGTGGCAAAAGATTGAGCTCGCAGGCGCGGCGGTGAGCGCAGCGTTGTTGTTGTCGTTGCCCCAGCACTTGTTCATGCGCAAGGACGACGTGCGCGAGTGTTTCTTACCTACCCAGCTCTTCATGATTCACGCCAATCTGATCTGTGACCAAATGGCGGATGATCTCCAGAGTGATGCGCAAGTTCCCTATCCGCAGGAGTGGCTTGGGCGAATTCATGCCGCGCTTAATACTGAGATCGCAAAAGCACGACCCGCCCACTATTTGATCCTTGGCTTCGATCCTGATTATCTAATGTACAATCCGACGTCGATCGCGGCACAATTACGCAAAGAGCTCGACCACAATGGCTCTGCTGTTTGCCGGTTTTATTGGTTCTACTACTGGCGAATCTGGCGGCAGCGGCCGCTCCTCGTCGTGAAAAAAATCGCGCGGCAAATGGCAATTTTCTACGCGCCGAAATGCCCCGCATATCGATTGGGAAAATCGTTTTCCCTCACCGACGAATATAAAGTCAGTCTGACTTCCCTCGGCAGGGAAGATTATCGTAAGATTTGGATGGCTTACCCACCCGCGATCGATTTTATGACGCGGACGGAGCTGCTGACGCGCACGGCGCCCGTCGTTCAACAGTCAGCTTATGTCCGCAGGCCCCTCACTATTCTGGCGACGACGTATCTGCCAATGCTTTTGATCGCGCTGCCGTTGAGCATAGCAATCTTATTACACGAGGAATCTCGGAGACAGTTGGGCTGGCTCGCGGCTTTGGTCGTGTTCACGTACTCATATAATGTGGCGAGTTGCCTTGAAGTTGCAGTCGTTCATTGCTTGGACAATCCCCGCTATATGACGGTGCAGATGTTCTTTACGATTCTGGCGCAATTCCTGGCAATTCTATTGATACTGGAGGTTCTTCTCGGAAGTCGGGATCTGATTGGCCGCAAGCCCGCAAGTCAACTCACTAGGGGCCCAGAAAGGATTTGACGATACGCCGATCACCACCCCGCGTATCGATCGCGTCAACTACTATCCTTCGTCGGCCGCGTCGCGCTTTCAATTGTCGATCTGTGTGACGAGATCAAACATCGTCCGTGACGCTGAAACAAAAGCGACGGACCTCGCGAATTGTTGAATGTTCCTGCAATCGCGCGGGACGCGCGCAAAATATTCTTTGCAGCAGCGAATTTCCCCTCTATATTTCGCGCTCACCGCACAGGCGCGTGAGAATTTATTACGCGGCCTGAGCGGGTTTTTTGTCGCCCGGATCACAACCTCGGACGGCGCGTTGTTAGAGAAAATGCCCACGATTAATCAGCTCATTCGAAAAGGACGTCGCAAGGTGTCGGTGAAATCGAAGTCGCCGGCGCTGACCGATTGCCCGCAGCGGCGCGGTGTGTGCGTGCAGGTGATGACGCGCACGCCGAAGAAGCCGAATTCTGCCTTGCGCAAAGTGGCGAAGGTGCGCTTGACGAACGGTCAGGAAGTGATTGCCTACATTCCGGGCGAGGGGCACAATCTGCAGGAGCACTCCATCGTGCTCGTGCGCGGAGGGCGTGTGAAAGATTTGCCGGGTGTGCGTTACCACATTGTGCGTGGGACGCTCGACTCACTTGGTGTGGACGGTCGTCGTCGCAGCCGTTCGAAATACGGTGCGAAGCGGCCGAAAGGGGGCGCCGGCGGAGGTGGCGGCGGAGGCAAGGAAGCCGCGGCGAAGGAAGGCGCAGAGAAGAAATAATTTTGGATAGGAAAATCGACAATGTCACGGCGGCGGAAAGTTTACAAAAAAGAGGAGCGCGTCGATTCCCGATACGGGAGTCCGGCGGTCGCGCGTCTCATTTCCACCGTGATGAAGCGGGGCAAGAAATCCCTCGCGGAACGGATCGTTTATACTGCGATCGACAGATCGCGCGAAGGTTCTGATTCGGTCGATCCGCTCGAAGTTTTAAACAAAGCGCTGGAGAACGTCAGGCCACGCTTGGAAGTGAAATCGCGGCGCGTGGGTGGCGCGACTTACCAGGTGCCGATGGAGGTGGCGCCGGGACGCCAAATCTCGCTCGCCATGCGTTGGATCGTGCAATACGCGAACAGCCGGCGCGGCATGCCCATGGCCGAAGCGCTCGGACATGAGATCAAGGATGCCGCTTCCGGTCAGGGCAACGCTATCAAAAAACGCGAAGACACACATAAAATGGCGCAAGCGAACCGCGCATTTGCGCATTTCCGCTGGTAACGATCATGCCTGCAACGCTCGAACAAAAACCTGTCGCGAAGAATCCGAATTCGCCAGATCGCAAGTTTCCGCTCGAGCGCACACGGAACATCGGAATCGCTGCACACATTGACGCCGGCAAGACGACGCTGACCGAGCGCATTCTGTTTTACACCGGGATGATCCACAAAATCGGTGAGGTGCATGAAGGCACGACCGTCACCGACTGGATGGAGCAGGAACGCGAACGCGGCATCACGATTACATCCGCGGCGACAACTTGCGCGTGGACGCAGAATAAAGAGCCCGGCGTTTACAAAATTTTTGAGGGAATCAAGCAGCGCATCAACATCATCGACACGCCCGGCCACGTTGATTTCACGGCGGAAGTGGAGCGCTCACTTCGAGTGCTCGACGGCGCGATTGCGGTCTTCGACGCCGTTGCCGGCGTTCAGCCGCAATCGGAAACAGTCTGGCGACAGGCGACGAAGTACAATGTGCCGTGCATTGCGTTCATCAACAAAATGGACCGCGTTGGCGCCGACTTTAAGATGTCGATCGACAGCATGCGCAAGAAACTCGGCGCCAACGCGTGGCCGGTTCTGCTTCCGCTTGGCAAGGAAGATCAGTTCAAAGGCCAGATCGACGTTATTAACAAGAAGGCGGTTATTTATTCCGATAGCGATCAGCTCGGATCGACGTATGAACTTGCCGACGTTCCGAAGGAATATGTCGATCTTGTCGACAAGGCTTATCACGATCTGGTCGAGCAAATTTCAAATCTCGACGACGAAGTTGCGCAGGCTGTTCTCGAAGAAAAACCGGTTACACCGGAACTGTTGAAAGCGGGCATTCGTCGTCAAACGATTGCGAATAAGTTTGTTCCGGTGGTCAGCGGTTCGGCACTCAAGAATAAAGGCGTGCAGTACCTGGTCGATGCCGTGGTCGATTATCTGCCGAGTCCGCTCGACATTCCTCCGGCGAAGGGCATGGACCCCGACTCGCACGAACCGATGGAGGCGCCGACGGATGACAACGCGCCGTTTTGTTCGCTTGCTTTCAAACTTTGGAGCGATCCGTTTGTCGGCAAACTCGTTTTCTTCCGCGTTTACTCCGGCACCCTGTCCAAAGGCGACACGGTTTACAATCCGCGCACCAACAAGCGCGAACGCATCTCGCGTTTAATTCAGATTCAAGCGGACAAACGCGAAGACATCGAGACGTGCTACTCAGGCGACATTGCCGCTATCGTCGGAATCAAGAACATCACGACCGGTGACACGTTATGCGACGAGGATCATCCGATCCTGCTCGAGCCGCCGACGTTTCCCGATCCGGTTATTTCAATGGCGATCGAGCCCAAAACGAAGCTGGATCAGGAAAAAATGGGGATCGCATTGCAGCGCCTGGCGGAAGAAGATCCCACTTTTCGCGTTTACACGCATGAAGACACTGGCCAGACGATTATCGCCGGCATGGGCGAATTGCACCTCGAAATTATTCGCGACCGCATGTTCCGCGAATTCAAAGTGGACGCCAACGCGGGCAAACCGCAAATCGCTTATCGCGAAACGATCACGACAAATGCGCACGGCGTCGGCAAGTTGATCAAACAATCCGGTGGTCGCGGTCAGTACGGACACGTCGAGGTTGATGTGCGTCCGGGGGCTCGCAGCACAGGGTTGGTGGTGGAAAACAAAATCGTGGGCGGCGTTATTCCGCGCGAATACATCCCGGCGGTCAAAAAGGGCATCGACGAAGCGATTCTAAACGGTGTTCTCGGCGGTTATCCCGTGGTCGATGTTGAAGTGGACATCGTTTATGGAAGCTTCCACGAAGTCGATTCCAGCGAGCTCGCTTTCAAACTGGCGGCGATCTTCGCGATGAAAGATGGCTTTAAACAGGGCAAACCGATCTTGCTCGAACCGATCATGAAGGTCGAAAACATCACGCCAGAAGAATCTCAGGGCGACATCTGCGGCGACTTGAGCCGCCGGCGCGGCAGCATTAACAGCATCGAGACGCGCGGACATCTCGCCATCATTCACGCGGAAGTTCCGCTGGCCGAGTTGTTCGGTTACGCAACTGCCATCCGGTCGCTCTCCAAAGGCCGATCGAGTTACTCGATGGAGCCATCACATTTCCAACCGGTGCCGCCGAACCTGGTTCCGGCGATTCTCGATCAAAAGGAGACGAAATGAGCAACGGCCAGCGCATCCGGATTCGTTTGAAGGCATTCGATCATCGGATGCTCGATCAATCCGCCGTTGAGATCGTCGAGACTGCCAAGCGCACCGGCGCGCGTGTGGCCGGGCCAATTCCGTTGCCGACTTTGATCGAGAAGTTCACGGTGAATCGCTCCCCGCATGTCGATAAAAAATCGATGGATCAATTTGAAATCCGCACGCACAAACGTTTGCTCGATATTATCGAGCCGACCTCGAAGACGGTAGATGAATTGAAGAAACTGAATTTGCCTGCGGGTGTTGATATTACGATTAAGATTTAAGCGGAGGCGCTGTTGAAATACTTGCAAGCCCACGATCGTGAGCATTGGACTTCTCGGACAAAAAATCGGCATGACCAACGTCTACGACGCCAATGGCCGGTTGCGTCCCGTGACCGTGATCGCGGCGGGCGATAACGTTTTGCTGCGTCGCTTGACGGCGGAAAACGAGGGCTATTCGGCTGTGCAAGTAGGGTTCGATGTACAGAAGGAATCGCGGGTGACCAAGCAGCTGCTGGGCGAATTCAAAAAGGCTGGTGTCGAGCCGAAGAAATTTGTACGCGAATTTCGGCTCGATGCTGACTCACCCGAAGTCGAGATCAATTTAAGCGTCACGCAATTTCAAGCGGGTGACTATGTCGATGTAATCGGCCGGTCGAAAGGGAAAGGGTTTCAGGGCGTGATGAAAAAACATAACTTCCACGGGCAGGGCGCCGCGCACGGTTCTAAGACCCATCGGCGCATCGGTGCCGTCGGCTACCGTTCCACTCCGGGACGGATTTGGAAAAACATGGGCATGCCGGGCCATCTCGGCGACGAGCGCGTGACCGTTCAGAATCTTCAGGTCATGCAGGTGCGTGAAACCGAAAAAGTGATTTTGATCAGCGGTGCAGTTCCCGGAGCGAATGGAAGCTATGTGGTCATTCGTCCGGCGATTAAGAAACCAGTGGCAGCGAGACAATGAGCGCGAAAGTTCTAACCAAAGCTGCGGCGAAAGAAGCGAAGATCGATCTGATCGAAGATGGACGGGGAACGCAAGCTGTTCATGACACGGTCGTGGCGATGCGCGCGGCCCGCCGTTCCGGATCGGCCAACACGAAAACGAAAGCCGAAGTGAATCTGTCTGGGGCAAAACCATGGCGGCAAAAAGGAACCGGGCGTGCACGGGCCGGTTACAAATCGTCGCCGATCTGGCGTGGCGGCGGAGTCGTTTTCGGCCCTAAACCACGCGATTATTCGAAAAAGATTCCAAAATCCGTGCGGCGTCTCGCTTTTCAAAAGGCGCTGAGCGAGCGAATCAACGCCGGCGATGTCTTGACCATCGACAAGTTCGAACTGCCGGAAATGAAAACGAAGTCATTCCTTGCGTTGCTGAAAAAACAAACGGATGCGCGGAAGGTTTTACTGATCTCCGACGCATTTGATCAAACCACATTCAAGTCGGCGCGCAACGTCAGACCGGTGAAGCTCGCGACTGCTGCTGATGTAAATACCGAGCAACTGCTCGCATTCGAAAAAATTCTCGTCACACACAAGGCGCTCGAACGCCTCGCGGAAAGGACAAGATGAACGAGCCGTCCCAGATCATTCAAACCGCATCGTTGACGGAAAAGTCGACGCTCATGAGCGAGAAGCAAAATAAGTATGTCTTCCGCGTCAGTCCACGTGCGAACAAAATTCAGATCAAGAATGCGATCGAACGTTTGTTCCAAAAGAAAGTTGTCGATGTAAACACTTGCAATTACGCCGGCAAAAAGAAACGGGAACGTCGCGCCGATTATGGACGCAAGGCGCATTGGAAAAAAGCGATCGTGACGCTGAAAGAAGGAGAAAAAATCGATCTGGTTTAGTTATGGCCCTGAAAAATTTCCGTCCACTTACGCCGACGCTGCGGTTCAAATCACTTCCTGGTTTCGGGGAAATCACGAAGTGGAGACCGGAAAAGCGTCTCGTCGAGCCGAAAAAGAAAACCGGCGGACGCAATAGCTTTGGACGGCTCACATCGCGCCACATCGGCGGCGGTCATAAGCAAAAGTATCGCAAGGTCGATTTCAAACGGCGCAAGCACGGTGTCGCCGCGGAAGTAATGGGGATTGAGTATGATCCGAACCGTTCCGCGCGAATCGCTCTTATTAAATATGCGGATGGCGAGCTAAGTTACATTCTTGCGCCGGATGGGCTGCGCGTTGGATCGACAGTCGCCGCCGGGGCAGATGTCGTGCCCGACCTGGGAAACGCGCTGCCGCTTCGCGCGATTCCGCTCGGCACTAACATCCACAACATTGAACTGACTCCTGGGCGTGGCGGTCAGATAGCGCGTAGCGCCGGCCAACAGGCGACACTGAACAACCGCGAAGGCGGTTACGCGTTGGTGAAATTGCCCTCCGGCGAGATCCGCCGTATTCACGAAAACGCTTATGCGACCGTCGGCCAGGTCGGCAACGTCGATCATATGAATGTGTCGAGTGGCAAAGCAGGGCGCACGCGCTGGCGTGGTCGGCGTCCGCACGTACGAGGCATGGCGATGAACCCGATCGATCATCCAATGGGCGGCGGTCAGGGGAAGTCAAAAGGCGGCGGCGGCCGGCATCACCCGGTTAGTCCATGGGGACAACTCGCCAAAGGATTTAAGACGCGCAGCAAACACAAGCCGAGCGATCGTTTCATTCTCGAGCGCCGGCGCAAAAAGTAATTTGATTTTTATGGCAAGATCGTTGAAGAAAGGACCCTTCGTCGAGTCGATTCTTTTGGAGAAGATCGACAAGATGAACAACTCGAGCGCAAAAAAACCGATCAAAACCTGGTCGCGGCGCTCGATGGTGACACCGGATTTTGTCGGGCACACGTTTTTGGTGCACAACGGAAAGACTTTTAGTTCCGTTTTCATCACCGAGAACATGGTCGGTCATAAGCTCGGTGAATTTTCACCGACGCGTGTGTTCAAGAAACACGGTTCGCACACGGCGAAGGTAACCAAATAGTTGAGGATTGAGAGTTGAGTGTTGAGAGAAAAAACCGAGGACAAAATGCCTCAACTCTCAGCTTCCAATTCTCAACTTTGTTAATGATGGGCTGCGTAATGCTGGCTCGAGGGCTGGCGGCAGAGGGAAATAGTTCTTTGTCAGAATCCAAAATTGAAAACGTGGAACAGGCAGTGACCGCTGAGACATTGCTCGCCCAGAACGAGCAACTGCGAAAGCAGTTGTCGATCGAGCAGGAATCGCTCAGGAGTTTGACGAGCAGTCTGGCGGAATCGAACGCGGAGGCGGAATTGTTTCGTCGCAAGTATTCCGATTTGGAATTGCGAATGGAAGCGCTAGGTCTGGCTTCAGTGAGCAAAGATCGCGCGAAGCTGGAGCAACGCTTGCTCTCTGCGGTGAGTGATCTTCACCTTGCACAGAAGGAACGCGACGAATATCGCGACCAGATGTTGCGGCTGAACGAGGCGATGTTGCGTTATTTGAAAACATCGCAGAGCGGCGATGCGCAAGCACGGATGGAGGTGGAAACGCAATTGCGTAGCACCAACCAACTCGCCACAAAATCGAGAAACGCGCCGGATTCGCCGCGGCCAAGCTTGATGGATGGAAGTGTTATCAGCATGAAGGAAGAGTGGTCGTTCGTGGTCGGCAACCTTGGCGAAAAACAAGGTGTGAAAATTGGAATGCCGATGCGTGTCATGCGTGATGACCGCAAAATTGCGACATTGCGAGTGGTGGATGTGCGTCAGAAAATTTGCGGTGCAGTGATTCAAGAAATGGATTCGGAGAAGGAAAAAATAAAAGTGGGTGACCGCCTCCAGGTGGATGCGCAACCCAGTATGACTTTAAAATAATGGAAGTTAGGTCGATATATAAGTATGCGCGGATTTCGCCGTTCAAAGTGCGCGAAGTTACGCGTGAGATCCAGGGTCTGCCGGTTTCGGCAGCGCTCGATGTGCTCGCTTTCACTCCGAAGAAAGCGGCATTTCTAATCGGCAAAACCCTCAAGAGCGCCGTCGCTAACGCAGAGAACAACGCTAATCTTAAACCGGACGGCCTGGTGGTGAAGGAGGCGATTGTCGGCGAAGGCCCAACGCTAAAGCGGATGATGCCGAGGGCCCGCGGCAGCGGCAGCCGCATTTTAAAGCGCACGAGTCATATTTGTATCGTGCTGAGCGATGAGATTCCAATCGAAACACGGGAAACAAAAAAAACGAAACGAGAACAAGAAAAGAAAGACTCCAAGAAGCAAGTAACAGCCAGCGAGACGACCAAAGGATCGACAACGGCGACGAAAACCGGCGCCAAAAGCAAGAGTCGGAAGAAGAAAGCGAAAAGGTAATTTATGGGACAAAAAGTTAATCCGATTGGCTTTCGCCTCAGCGTGAATCGGGACTGGCGCTCGCGCTGGTACGCATCGCCGCAGGACTTGCCGGGATTCCTGCATAGTGATCTCGAGATTCGTAATTACGTAAAGAAGAAGCTGCAGTTCGCCGCTGTCTCAAAAATTGTCATCGAGCGTGCGTGGAACAGTATTCGCGTCACGATTTTCACGGCGCGTCCCGGGATCGTAATCGGACGTAAAGGCGCGGAAATTGAGAAGATGACCGAAGAGATTTCGAAGATGGCGCAAGGCAAGCAAATCAAAATCGACATCCAGGAAATCAAATCGCCAGAGCTCGACGCGCAGCTGGTCGCGGAAAATGTTGCTTTACAAATTGAGCGCCGCATCGCGTATCGGCGCGCGATGAAAAAAGCGGTGCAGACGGCGATGGATTTTGGTGCGGAGGGGATTCGCCTGCGTTGTTCGGGACGTCTCAACGGCGCGGAGATCTCGCGCTCGGAATGGTATCGCGAAGGCAAGGTTCCGCTGCACACGCTTCGGACGGGAATTGATTATGGTTTCGCCGAAGCCAATACAGTTTACGGCAAGATCGGCGTGAAATGTTGGATCTGTAAGAAAGAAGAAGCACCCGCTCAACCGGCCGCGCCAGCGCCCCCGCCGCTGCCAGTTCCTGAGCAAGTTTAAGGAGGAATCGCCATGCCATTGATGCCGAAACGTGTGAAGTATCGCAAGTCCCAGCGAGGAAGTCGCAAGGGGACAGCTTCGCGCAACCTCAGAATCGATTTTGGCGAGTTCGGTTTACAGACACTCGAGCGAGCCTGGATCACCAACACGCAGCTTGAAGCCGCGCGTGTGGCCCTTACCCGCAATATGAAGCGCAAAGGCAAACTGTGGATCCGCATCTTTCCCGATAAATCCGTCACCTCCCGCCCGCCAGAAACGCGCATGGGCAAAGGCAAGGGTCAACCCGAACATTGGGTCGCGACGGTGCGGCCGGGCAACATTTTGTTTGAACTGGACGGAGTGTCTGAGTCGGTCGCGCGTGAATCTCTTCGGCTGGCAGCGGACAAGTTGCCAGTGCGCACGAAGTTTCTGGGTCGGCACCACGTCGCCGCCGCCTAAACGAAACCATGAAAATGAAAGAAATTATCGAGCTGAGCACGGACGAGTTGCTAACCAAGAGGCGCGACTGGCGCCAGGAGAGTCTGCACCTGCGTTTGCAACAGCAGAGTGGTCAGCTCGAGCAACCAAGCCGGCTGCGCCTGCTGCGGCGCGACGTAGCGCGAATTGAAACTGTGCTCTCGAAACGCGCGACGGAGACGAAAAAGTAAATTTTATGGCCGAACAAAATCAACAATCGATTGCTCAACCGCCGCCGCTGCCTGCATCCGTGACCCGCGGTTCGCGGAAGACCCGCACTGGCGAAGTGGTTTCGAGCGCCATGAACAAAACGATTGTAGTGAGGACGGTCACGCGCGTGCCACATCCGAAGTTCGGGAAAATCGTCAACCAGATGAAAAAGTTTTATGCGCACGACGAGGAGAACAAGGCAAAGACGGGCGACACGGTCCGCATTATGGAAACACGGCCGTTGAGCAAAATAAAGCGCTGGCGATTGGTGGAAGTCGTCCAAAAATAGCTCCGAAATGATTCGCGAATAAATTGTCGATCTTATGGTGCAACTTCGATCCAGACTTGATGTGGCGGATAATAGCGGCGCCCGCATGGCGACGATGATTGGCGTCATCGGCAAGGCGACGCTTTATGCCGGAATCGGCGATGTGATTACCGCCAACGTGAAAGAAGCGAGCGCGACTGGGACAGTAAAGAAGGGCGAAGTCGTGCGCGCGGTTCTCGTTCGCACGAAGCAACCGATCCGGCGTGAAGATGGGTCTCTCCTGCGCTTCGATAACAATGCAATTGTGATTATCGACAAAGATTTAAATCCGCGCGGCACGCGCATTTTTGGGCCGGTGGCGCGGGAATTGCGCGAGCGCAATTTCATGAAAATTGTCTCGCTTGCTCCGGAGGTTTTATGAACCGCATAGCTCTGGAACATAGACATTCTGTCCGTGCGCCCTATGGCCATGTTGCCCGTTGCAGTACGCTGCAAGCCTGTGCCACGGAGGCTTTATGAACCGGATCAAGTGTCACGTAAAGAAAGGCGACCAGGTCGAGGTGATCTCGGGAAATTTTCGAGGTTCCTCGGGAAAAATTCTAGCGGTGTTTCCGCACAAGCAGCGTGTGTTGGTCGAAGGAGTGCGGATTATCAAGAAACACCTCCGGAAATCACAGGACAACCCAAGTGGGAAAATCGCGGAACGCGAAGGTCCGATTCACATTTCCAACGTCAGATTGATCGAGCGGGATGGGAAGCCGGTAAAAGGCGCGGAATCGAAAGCGAAAAAAGAGAAAAAGAAAAGCTAGCCCATTCCAAAAATGGAAAACGAATTTTATCGCGATTACAAAGAGCGAGTCATGCCGACGCTGCAAAAGCAGCACGGCTACAAAAACGTTCACCAGATTCCGAAGGTCGAGAAAGTGGTGATTAACACTTCCGTTGGGTCGCAATCGGACGTGAAACAAGCGCTGGAGGAAGCGAAGGCGGAGCTCGCTTTGATTACAGGCCAGCGTCCGGTGGAAACGCTTGCCAAGAAAAGCATCTCGAATTTTAAACTGCGAAAGGACCAGGCGATTGGCGCCAAAGTAACTTTGCGTGGTGAGCACATGTATGAATTTCTCGAGCGCTTCATTAAGGCAGCGCTCCCGCGCATTCGCGATTTTCGCGGCGTATCGCCGCGCTGTTTTGACAATCACGGCAACTACACGCTCGGAATTTCCGATCAATCGATTTTTCCTGAAGTCGAGCTCGACAAAATCAAGCGCAATATCGGATTTGATGTTACTATCGTCACCACGGCACGAACGGATGAGGAAGCCAAATCGCTCTTGAGCGAAATGGGAATGCCGTTTAGCGACCGGGCCAGGAAGCCCGCCGCGCAACCGACTCCCTGATTTGATGAGCACTGTTACTGATCCCATTGCCGATCTTTTAGCGCGTGTCCGCAACGGCACGCGTGCGCAAAAGACCGAAATGTTCGTTCCCTACTCGAAGATCAAGGCGGAGATTGCCCGGATCTTGAAGGATGAAGGCTACATCTCGGCCTATTCGATCGACACGAGCGCCGCGCATCCGCGCATTAAGATCACGAACAAACTGGCGAACCGCTCGAGTGCGATCACAGGCCTGCGACGGGTGAGCCGGCCGGGTTTGCGCCGGTACGTCGGCGCGGATGAAGTCCCGCGAGTGCTCGGTGGCATGGGATTGGCGATTCTGTCCACGTCGCGCGGTGTTTTATCGGGGCGCGAAGCCAAGAAGCAAAAAGTTGGCGGGGAGCTGCTGGCCTACGTGTGGTGAATTATTTTATGTCACGAATCGGAAATAAAGCAGTCGAGATTCCGGAGAAGGTCAAAGTCAACATCGACAATGACGGAGCGGTTTCCGTAGAAGGACCAAAAGGAAAACTGAGCTGGAGACTGCCGCGCGACATCAAGGCAAGCGTGAAGGACAATCGCGTTTCACTGGCGCGCGAAGCAGAGACGCGGAGCGTGAGGGCATTACACGGACTTTCACGAAGTCTCGTGCACAACATGGTGCAGGGCGTCAGCGAAGGCTTTACCAAACAACTCGAGATCGAAGGAGTCGGTTTCAAGGCTGTCGTGCAAGGATCGACGCTCAATTTAAGTCTCGGGTTTTCCCACCTAATTCCATTTTCGATCCCAAAGGAAATTAAAATTACCGTAGCAGACAGCACCAAGATCACGATCCAAGGCATCGACAAAAAATTAGTTGGCCAGGTAGCGGCGGATATCCGCCGTTTTTATCCGCCGGAACCGTACAAGGGCAAAGGCGTGCGTTACGCGGGCGAGCAGGTTCGGCGCAAGGAAGGCAAAACGGTTCAGTAAGTATGACCACGACTCGTAAGCTCGCGCGTCAGCGCGTCCATCAGCGGATCAGGAAAAAAGTTACCGGCACAGCAGAACGGCCCCGCCTCGCCGTCCATTTTTCCGGTAAACACGTTTACGCGCAAGTTATCGACGATGACGCTGGTCGCACGTTAGCTGCTGCGTCGACGACTGAGAGCTCCTTGGTTGCCACAGATAAATCCGCGGCCAACCGTGCCGCCGCGGAAAAGATCGGCAAAGTGATCGCGGAACGTCTGCTTGAGAAGAAACTCGATCGAGTTGTTTTTGATCGGGGCGGGTTTTTTTATCACGGAAAAGTGAAAGCTTTGGCGGATGCAGCGCGCGCCGGCGGTTTAAAATTTTAATTCATGGCCTATACACCTTCAGGCAGGCGACCCGACTCGCGCAATCCCGACAAAACTCCGGCAGCAAAAGGCGATACGACCGAAAAAGTCGTTTTCATTAATCGCTGTGCGAAAGTGGTGAAAGGCGGGCGACGTTTTAGTTTCAGCGCATTAATTGTGGCCGGAGACCACGATGGGAAGGTTGGCTGCGGATTTGGCAAGGCGAACGAAGTCTCGGAGGCGATTCGCAAAGCTTCTGAGGCAGCGCGGAAAGCGATGGAGAAAGTTTCATTGCATGAAAATACGATTCCACACGAGACGATCGGCCAGTACGGCGGTGGTCGTGTCCTGTTGCGACCCGCTTCACCGGGCACAGGTGTGATTGCTGGGGGCGGAGTGCGCGCGGTGGTTGAAGCGGCTGGCATCCGCGATGTGCTCGCGAAATCGCTTGGCTCAAGCAATCACGCGAATGTGGTTAAAGCCACGATTGAAGCGCTCCGGGCTTTGCGCCGGCGCGATGAAATTCTAAAAGTGCGTGGGATTCGGCCCGGCGACGGAAAGGAGAGCAATCATGATGCATCTTCATAACTTGCGGCCACGTCCCGGCTCGCGACATCGGGTCAAACGCCTTGGTTGTGGTGAGAGTTCAGGACACGGAAAGACGAGCGGCAAAGGTCATAAGGGACAAAAAGCGCGCTCCGGCGGGAGCATTCGGCTCGGGTTCGAAGGCGGGCAGATGCCGCTGATTCGGCGATTGCCAAAGCGCGGATTTAACAACGCTGCCTTTCACAAGCAGTATGCGATCGTGAATCTTGATGATCTCAATGAGTTCAAAGCTGGCACCGTCGTAAACGAGCAACTGCTGCGCGAATCGAACCTCGTGCGCGGCCATTTTGCGGGCATAAAGATCCTGGGCGACGGCGAGTTAAAGCACGTCCTGAAAGTCGAAATCGATAAAATCAGCGCGGTTGCTCGGGGGAAAATTGAGAAGGCCGGTGGAACGATCACACTGCGCGATGGCCGAGTGCAAGAGCAAACGGTCTCGCACGAAGCTCCTGATCTAGCGGAGCAGGAAGCGCTGCGCGAGACGAACACGAAGAACCAATCGACAAGAAAAGCACCGGCTAAAGCGAAGTCGCGAGCGAAAAAGAAAACATCGCGGGAGAGTTAACTGCGCGGCGGGGGATGCTCCAAATTTAGCGAATGGTTTCGGCGTTTCTAAACACGGTCAAGATACCGGAATTGCGCCGGCGCGTTTTATTTACGCTGGCGGTGATCGTGATTGTGCGTTTAGGCGCGGCCATCACGACTCCGGGGGTCAACCAGGCTGTGTTGCAGGAATGGTTCCGCACTGCATCTGACAAAACTGGAGGCGGTGTCGCGGCGCTTTTCAATCTGTTCAGCGGCGGCGCGCTGGAAAATTGCGCGATCTTCTCCCTGGGCATTATGCCTTACATCAGCGCGTCGATCATGATGCAGCTGCTCACTGCAGTGATTCCGCACCTCGGAAGGATGGCGCGCGAAGATGGCGGGCGACAGAAGATCATGCAGTTGACGCGTTACGCCACCCTCGGGCTGTGCATTTTTCAGGGTTACCTGCTGGCGCTATCATTTCAGCACCCGGAATCGTATCACACGATGCTGCCGGGGATCACTGACACAATCAGGAGTGTCGGCATTCCTCTGGTGGATGATCTTGGCTGGACATTTCGAATTGTGACGGTGATCTCGCTCACGACCGGCACGCTTTTTTTGATGTGGCTGGGTGATCAAATCACCGAGCGCGGGATTGGCAACGGAATCTCACTCATCATCACGATCGGCATTGTCGCGCGGCTGCCCGCTGCGTTGGCGCAAGCGTGGAAGACCTTTGTGCCGTCAGCGCAAACGGGAACCAGTCAGGTCAACCCGATGATCTTGGTGATCCTGGTATTGGTTTTGTTTTTCGTCATCGCGGCTGTAATCGCGATTACGCAAGGCGTGCGCAAGATCACGGTGCAGTACGCAAAGCGTGTCGTCGGGCGAAAAATGTACGGCGGGCAGACGCAGTACATGCCATTGAAAGTGAATTACGCAGGCGTGATGCCAATTATTTTCGCCTGGGCGCTGCTTCTCTTTCCGACCACGATTGTTGGCTTCGCATTTAAGAATAGTCCGACGGCTGCGAAGATCGCCGGCGCCCTTTCCAACGGGTGGCCGCATTACGTCGTTCTTGCAGGCATGATCTTCTTCTTCAGTTATTTCTGGGTTGCGACCCAGTTTCAGCCATCGCAAATCGCGGATGACCTAAAGAAATACGGCGGTTACATTCCCGGAGTCCGGCCCGGCAAACCGACTGCCGATTTTCTTGATTTCACCATGACGCGTCTCACGTTCGCCGGCGCGTTTTTTCTTACGTTGATAGCGGTTCTGCCCAGCCTTATGAGCCAGGGATTGAACGTTCCGACCATCACCGCGCAATTTTTCGGCGGCACGAGCTTGTTGATCATTGTCGGCGTAATGCTCGATACCATGCGACAAGTGGAGACACATTTAATTCAGCGGCATTACGACGGGTTTCTGCGCAAGGGTCGCATTCGCGGACGATCGTTCGATCGCGCTTCTTACAGTCGCGGGGAAGCGGCGGCGAGCGGTACCCTTATGTGGCTTTATGTCGGCATCGCCGCGCTCGTTATCGCCGGGGTCGCCATTTTTCTTTACGGCCGATAGGTGAAAAGACGACTCGTTCTTCTGGGCGCACCGGGTTCTGGAAAAGGGACCCAAGCGGAAATGATTACGCGCCAATTCGGTATTCCCGTCACTTCACCGGGCGCGATTCTACGGCGCGAAAGAGATCTCGGGACGCCTCTGGGAGAAGAGACCGCTGAAGTCATCCAGCACGGCGGTCTGGTTTCGGACAAAATTATCGTCGAACTTATTGAAGATTGGTTGCGCTTGCACGGCGGATACGGATTTGTCTTTGATGGTTTTCCCCGAACCCTGCCACAGGCCGAGAGTTTGATGTCCATTTTGGCGCGGTTGCGCACCGCTCTCGATTTGGCGATTTGGCTCGAAGTCTCGGAACAGACTGTGCTCGACCGTATTGCGGGCCGTCTTCAATGCGGCGCCTGCGGTTTCACCACGAGCGTTCAGAGCGCCAAATTCGCCGAACGTCCGGTTTGTCCTTATTGCGACGGACCACTTGTGCGTCGGAGTGATGATGACGTCGCTGTGTTACAAAAGCGACTTTCCGAATTCGAAACCAAAACCCAACCGCTCGCCTCCTTTTATGGCAAGATGTCGATCTTGCACCGGATTGATGGCAATCGCGATCGCGAAGCGGTGTTTGCCGATATCTCGCGCCTGATCGAGGACAAGGTGCCCACATGATTCCGATCAAAAGTGCAAAAGAAGTCGAGAAGATGCGCCGGGCGTGTCGTACCGCGAGCGACATTCTCGATCGTGTCAGCGAGCTCGTCCGTCCTGGAATCACGACAAAGGAGGTCGATGAAGCGGCTGCTGTTTTCATGCAAGAAGCGAAGGTGAAAAGCGCTTTCCTAGGGTATCGCCTCGGGCACCGTGTGTTTCCGGGAAACATCTGCATCTCGCTCAATGACGAAGTTGTGCACGGCATCGCGAGCCAGCGCCGGATTCAATACGGCGATATTGTGAAGCTGGACATCGGAGTAATCGAGAACGGTTGGGTGGGGGACACCGCGACGACGGTGCCGGTTGGAATCGTTGAGGAGCGTATCGACCAATTGTTGCGCGTCACGGAGAATGCGCTGGAGCGGGCAATTCGCATAGCACGCGAGGGCACTCACCTCGGCGATATCTGCGCGGAGATTGAAGATGAAGCCCAGCGTAACCGCTTTTCAGTTGTGCGTGAATTTGTTGGTCACGGCGTGGGCCGCAAGCTGCACGAAGAACCTCAAATCCCCAATTACGGCAAACGCGGGAGTGGTCCGCGACTTAAGGCTGGAATGACTCTCGCGATTGAACCCATGATTAATTTGGGCACGGCTGCCGTCCGATTGCTCGACGATGGCTGGACGGTGCGCACAGCCGATGGAATGCCTTCGGCGCATTTTGAGCACACCGTCCTGATTACCAGGGACGAGCCGGAAATCCTGACATGGCGCGCAAAGACGCAATTGAAGTAGAAGGCAAGGTTGTCGAATTGCTGCCCAACACGATGTTTCGGGTCGAATTGGCCAACGGCCATCGTGTCCTGGCGCATATTTCCGGAAAAATGCGGTTGCACTTCATTCGTATCTTGCCAGGCGACAAAGTTATGCTAGAGGTTTCACCCTACGATTTGTCGAAGGGGCGGATTACGTTTCGCCAAAAATGACAACGCGGAGATGTCTCCGCGTTTTCCATTTCGCGGATTATGAAAGTACGACCATCAGTTAAAAGGCTTTGTGCCAGTTGCAAGATCGTGAAGCGCAAGAACGTGGTGCGCGTGATCTGCAAGAACCCGCGCCATAAACAGCGTCAGGGATGAATTTATTTCATCAGTTAATATTTTAACGTCTCACCATGCCAAGATTACTAGGAGTTGAAATTCCAGCTGACAAACGCATCGAGGCGTCCCTCACCTACATTTATGGGATCGGCTTGAGCACAGCCAGGCGCATTCTCGAACAAACCAATATCGATCCGAACTTGCGTGCGAAGAATCTTACGCCGCAGCAATTGAACGAAATCATTCACGCGATCACGAACAACAAGATCGCGATCGAGGGCGATCTGCGCCGGGAAGTGCAGGGCAATTTGAAGCGTTTGCAGGCGATCAATTCTTATCGCGGGATCCGCCACCGGCGGGGACTGCCCGTGCGTGGCCAGCGGACATCGACAAATGCCCGGACCCGCAAAGGGCCGCGTAAGACAGTGGGCGTCATCCGCAACCCGGAAGCTAAAGCGGGCAAAGTCTAACCAGTAAAGATAATGGCCGAACCAGAAAAAGAGACCAACTCCGAACCGGAAAAGCCGAAAGCGAAGAAAGCGGAAACGGACGCAGCTTCAGCTGAAGCGCGGGAAACCGAGGCAACACCAGCGGTTCAAGATACTGCTCCGGCAGTTTCCGAACAACCGTCTGCCAAGGCTGAACCGCCGGTTAAGCGAGCGAAAAAGCCGGCTAAGAGCAAAAAAGATGAGCCGGCGCCCGCAGCCGCGGCGCGAGAAAATCTTTCACTTTCGACCGACGACATCGAGAAACCGAAGGTCGTCAAAGCCAAAGGCAGCAAGAACATTCACACCGGTATCGCGCATGTTCTTTCCACTTTTAACAACACGATTGTGACGATCACCGACATGAGCGGAAACGTGATTGGATGGTCGAGCGCCGGCAAAGTTGGTTTTAAAGGCTCGCGCAAAAGCACCGCCTACGCGGCGCAAATGGTCGCGCAGGATGCTTCCCGGCAAGCAATGGGTCACGGGCTGAAAGAGGTGGAAGTATTGGTTCGAGGGCCGGGAGCAGGGCGTGAATCAGCCGTGCGCGCCTTGCAGGCGGTCGGGCTCGATCTCACCGTTATTCGCGACGTTACACCCGTGCCGCACAACGGCTGTCGGCCACCGAAACAACGCCGCGTTTAAATCGACATCTTCTCTCAACTGCTAACTCTCAACTTTCTCGATGGGCAGATACACCGGACCAAAAACGAAAATCAGCCGCCGTTATGGCGTGCCGATTTTTGGCTCCTCCAAATCGTTGGAGCGAAAAAATTATCCGCCCGGCATGCACGGCCCGAAGGGCTCCCGACGAAAACAATCCGAGTACGCAATCGCGCTCGGCGAAAAGCAGAAGCTCCGTTATCAATATGGGCTTCTGGAGCGTCAATTCCGCCGCATCTTCCAGAACGCGCTCCGCAAGCGCGGCGTGACCGGCGAAACGCTTCTCCAGCTTCTCGAAACCCGACTCGATAACGTCGTGTATCGCCTCGGCTTGGCCAATACGCGGAGTGCCGCCCGGCAGCTGGTGTCGCATGCGCATGTGCTGGTCAACGGGCGCAGTGTGAACATTGCTTCCTATAACGTGAAGGCCGGCGACGAAATCACGATTAAAGATAAGCCAAAATCGCGCCAGCTCGTGCTCCGTAATCTTGAGCTCACCCAGATTGCTCCGGTACCGGATTGGCTGACAGCCGACCGGGACGCCCTCAGCGGGAAAGTCGCGCACATTCCTTCACGCGAAGAGATGCAACCAATCGTCAACGAACAACTAATCGTCGAATTGTATTCGCGGTAAGACGCAGAGTCGCGCAGGCGACTCGGATGCTCGCGAACGCGCTACCCGGCCGCGCGACCTTTTCCTCGTTTCCTGACTCCTCAGTCCAGCGGACTCTTCACTCCGATGCCCGGTTTGTTCAGGACATGTGTGTAAATCATTGTCGTGGAAACGTCCTTGTGTCCTAACAGCTCCTGGACAGTGCGAATGTCGTAACCCCGTTGCAGCAAGTGAGTAGCAAAGGAGTGACGCAGACTGTGACAGTTGGCCCGTTTAACTATCCCAGATGCGTGGACCGCTTTCTTGAGAGCGCTCTGCAATATTCCCTCGGCCATGTGATGTCGCTGTCTATTGTCGCTGCGCGGATCGAGCGAGATCCGTGAAGAGGGAAAGACGTATTGCCAGGCCCACTCGCGAGCCGCGTTTGGAAACTTACGATTCAGAGCGAAGGGAAGATGTACGCTGCCAAACCCATCTTCGAGATCTTGCTCGTGCTGCGCTTTCACCCGGAACAAATGCCGGCGCAGCGGTTCGGCCAAGTTCAGCGGAAGCATCGTGATGCGATCTTTGCCGCCTTTGGCGTCGCGCACCGTGATCTGTCCGAGAGCAAAATCAATGTCTTTTACCCGCAGTCGGACGCATTCCATCAAACGCAGGCCACTCCCATAAAGAAGCCCAGCCATTAGCTTCGGCCCGCCTTTGAGGTGAGCAAAGATTTGTTTCACCTCGGCGCGGGACAAAACCACAGGGAGCTTGGGCGGTTTTTTGGCCCGCTCGACCTTCTCGAGCCAACCGATCTCGTGCTTGAGCACTTCCTTGTAGAGGAAAAGCAATGCGCTGAGCGCCTGATTTTGAGTCGAAGCCGCAACGTTCATGTCTCGTGCGAGGTGCGTGAGGAACTGCGCTACTTCCTCTTCCGCCATTTCAGCGGGGTGACGTTTGCCATGGAAAAGGATGAAGCGCTTAATCCAATCGAGGTAAGCCTGCTCGGTGCGACTGCTGTAATGTTTCATGCGAATGACATTGCGCACTCGGTCGAGTAATTTGGGTTTGTTTTCCGCCGGCGTGCTGGCTACTCTGCCCTGCATGACGCCGATTCTGCCGTCTTCAACCCCGAACTCAAGCCGGATTAGACCCAAAAATCGGGCATTTCTCTTGAAAGACCCATTTTTTGGGCCGAATTCTCGTTAGGTCTGATCAGATGACTGTTACACTCCGCGAAGTGACCCAGGAAGATCTGCCGATTTTTTTTGAGCATCAG
>Ga0307312_10000043_pt1 | contig 40976 bp, 31 predicted proteins | sample ER_DNA_202_FD_194489 | JGI IMG/M metagenome (GOLD analysis project Ga0307312, IMG submission 194489) | Bulk soil microbial communities from the East River watershed near Crested Butte, Colorado, United States - ER_DNA_202 | ecosystem: Environmental > Terrestrial > Soil > Floodplain | place... | reverse complement strand
TGCCATGAAGAGACTCATGCACCGCAGCAACTACCTGTTTCATTCTATCACCTCGTCGGCGCGCAGCAGGAACGATTCCGGGATCGTCAGGCCGAGTGCCTTTGCGGTCTTGAGGTTGATAATCAGCTCGAATTTGGTTGGCTGCTCGACCGGGAGTTCGCTCGGGCGCGCGCCTTTGAGAATCCTATCGGCCAGCGCGGCGCTGCGCTGATAGTTCTCCGCGTTGCTAGGCCCGTAAAACATCAGGCCACCGTCGCGTACCTCCGGCGGAAAAGAATGAATTGTGGGAAGGTGGTGTTTGAGCGCGAGTTCTGCGACTTGCTTCCGGTTTCCGAACATCACGTTGTCGGCCATGAAGACGGCGGCTTGTGCTTTCGCTCGTATGGCATCGTCGAACGCCGACTCCAGGTCCTCCAGAGCTTTGAGTTCACGCGAAAAGATTTCTATGCCGCGCGTCGAAGCCGATGTGCGGATACTTTTCAGGGCGTCAGCATGCCATGGAAAAGAAGGGTTCCAAAGCACCGCGATTTTTTTCGCTCCCACAATGGCGTCAAGAAGCAGCTCAAGCCGCTTTCCCCCAAGCGCGGCTTCGCTATACGTCACTCCAGTAAAGTTACCGCCGGGGTGCGCGAGACTTTCCACGACCCCAAGCCCGACCGGATCAGGCACGAAGGCGAACACGACAGGGACCGTCAGCCTGCCCTCCTTGAGTGCGAGCGTCGCCGGCGACGTGATCGCGATGACTACATCCGGCTTTTGCGCTCCGATCTGTGCGACAAGAGCATTCAACCGATTGGGGTCTCCTTCTCCGCCCAGGAGGTCAATCGTCGCTGTGCGGCCATTCTCGTAGCCAAGTTTGCCAAGCGCTTCGAACAGCAAATGGATCGGCGTGCGGTTCGGAAATCCGCTGTGGAGAATTATGATCTTCGGCGGCTCCCTTGCCAGGGTCGGCGTTCCCAGCGATACGGCAAACGGCCACGTGGCGACCGTGCCGCCAAGCAGAGCGATAAAATCTCGTCGTTTCATCCAGCACCCGCATACATCAGCAAAACCTAAGTACCATACGGCGGCTTTGCGATTGACGACTAGCTCGAATTTGGTTGGGGTCTCGACCGGGAGTTCGCTTGGGCGCGCACCCCGGAGAATTCTGTCGATCAAAAACAGAGGACGGACAATGAAGCAAGCTGCCTTGCGGCCAGAATCATACACGAAGAAGGTTGCACTCGTCCTGCAAGGCGGGGGCGCCCTCGGAAGCTATCAAGCCGGCGTTTACGAGGCGCTCGCCTCGTCGGACTACAAACCTGACTGGGTGGCCGGCATCTCGATCGGCGCGATCAATGCCGCCCTGATCGCTGGCAATTCGCCGGAAATGCGGGTTGAAAAACTGCGTGAATTCTGGCGCACGATCACAACGTCCGCAATATGGCCCGCACGGGTTTCCGATCTCGTCGACGGCGCGGGCTTGCCTTTCAACCTTGGAAAGCAGATCAGCGCAATGCATGCGCTGATGTTCGGCCAGTCCGACTTCTTCGCACCGCGAAAGCCAACCGACTGGTGGTTCGGCCACACCCCGACCAGCTACTACGACACCAGCTCGCTGAAATCCACATTGGAGCGGCTTGTCGATTTCGACCGCATTAATTCCAGAGAAATTCGCTTCAGCGTCGGAGCCGTAAACGTCAGGACAGGCAATTTCGCGTACTTCGATAATGCGGAGATCGAGATAAGGCCGGAGCACGTCCTTGCGAGCGGCGCTCTGCCGCCAGGCTTTCCCTCCGTGGAAATCGACGGAGAGCACTATTGGGACGGCGGCCTGGTATCCAATACGCCGCTGCAATACGTGATCGAGTATTACCCGCGCCGTAGCCATCTCATCTTCCAGGTGGACCTTTTCCCGGCCCGCGGCGCCCTGCCCCGGAATTTGAACGAGGTTACCGAGCGGGACAAGGACATCCGCTATTCCAGCCGAACGCGGGCGGGTACGGACACATTGCGGCGGCTGCACGATCTGCGCCACAGCATCAACAGGCTTTGGGAGAGACTCCCCGACGATCTGAAGACCGGCCCGGAAGCCGCCCTGCTCGACCAATTCCGTTGCGTGACGACCATGGACATCGTCGAAGTGATTTACCGTCCGGAGCAGGCGCTGGGACAATCAAAGGATTACGAATTCGACCGCCCGACGATGGAAACGCGATGGGCGCAGGGTTTCTCCGATGCGCAGGAAACGCTGATGGCTGCGCCGTGGCTGGAGCCGATGCCGCCGGATGTCGGAGCGCGCACATTCGACGTTCGCGCGAAGGGTCCGACAGTGGATACCTCGGACGCCTCGCGCCGCGGGAAAGCGAACGCCTAGGTGGAATTAGAATCCGGGATTTTCACGAAGCGCACATGCGCTGGTCCCTCATGGTGAGGAGCGCGCATCTTCGCGCGCGTCTCGAACCGTGAGGCCGGTGCGCATGCCTCGAGATGCAGCGTCAGGGCGCGCTCCCCGGGATGAGGTTTGTTCTCTTTGCGACTCCTCTATGTCGCGAGCCGCTCCAGAAGGTCGTGAACCAGGCCGCGCAGCAGATCCAGTTTGTACCCCGTCATCGGCAACGGTCTTGCGCCGGCGGTCGCCTGGTGCGCGGCCTTTGCGAAGCTTGCAGGATTTGCCGGCGCGCCTTGCAAGGCGGCTTCGGAGGCCGAGAGGCGGAGCGGCACGGGCGCAATTCCGCCGGCGGCAATCCGGATGAATTGGAACGCGCCGGCCGAGACCACGGCGCGGGCGCAAACTTCGACCAGCGGCCACTCCGCATGGCTGCGGCTGATCGCGCGCTTGTAGAGCGCGCGCTCACCCGGGACGGGGGGCGGAAGCTCGACGCCCCTGATCATCTCGCCGGGTGCGAGCGCGTGATCGGCGGCGCCGTTGGAGCCGTCACCCAGTAGGGCGCGGATCGTCAGCCCGCTCCTTCGGTCGGTGGAGATTGTCGCCTCATAGGCCAATAGCGCCGCTGCCATTGTCGAGGGATGCGGGGCCACGCAGGGGCCGAGATCGAAGGCAACGCTATAGAGATGATTGCCGCTGCGGGCGGGACAATCCGGTCCGCCCTTCTTGAGGCAGGCGATATGCGGATTGCGATAGTACCAGCAGCGCGAGCGCTGCGCGAGGTTGCCGCCGAGCGTGGCCAAATGACGGATTTGCGGCGTTGCGAGGCCAAGCGCTGCAGCCGCAAGGCCTGGATAGGCCTGGTTGATGCGCGCGTCGGCTGCGATCGCGGCGATCGTGGTGAAAGCGCCGATGCGCGCAGCCCCGTCGGCGCCCCAGCCGATCCCGATCGTATCTGGCGCTGCGGCGATATCGATTAACCGTCCCTGCGAAACACCGCTGCGCCGCCGTTCGGAAAGGTCGGTACCGGCGGCGCGGAATTCGGCGCGCTGGGTGGAGGCGGGCATGGATGCGGATGTCATGCTGCGGCCCTCCCTTTCAGTGCGGCGATCAGACGGTCGGGCCGGATCGGGATCTCGGTGAACCTGATGCCGGTCGCATTGCGAATGGCATTCGCGATCGCCGGCGACGTCGGGACTGTCGCGACCTCGCCGATACCGACGCTGCCGCCGAGCACATGGTCGAAGCCTCCTTCGTCAAAGTGCACGTCGATCAGCGGCGTGTCGGCGATGCCGGGGATGCGGTAATCCTCCATCCCGGCGGTGAGGATGTCACCGGTCCGCGGATCTACTTCGCGGGCTTCGTAGAGCGCATAGCCGATGCCCTGGATCACCGAGCCCGCCGCCTGACTGCGGGCGAGCACGGGCGCTGCAATCTTTCCGACCGCGATGCCGGTGTGAACGTTGAGAACACGCACATGCCCGAGCCAGGTGTCGACTTCCACCTCGATCACCTGCACCGAACTCGGGACGCCCGCGCCGATCGCCAGGTTGGAGAAGCGGCGCATCATCCAGCCGAATATTATCCCCATGAAGCCCGCCTCCTTCAGCGGCGAGCGAACCCCTGAAGATGTCGGCTTGCCGTCCTCGGGACGCACCGCTGAGACGCTGATATCGGGCGAGGCCGCGATCATGTCCCGCCACGGCGCGTTCGAGCCGGGGACCGGCTTGCGCTTCGAATTCTGTTCGATGGCGGCCTTGAGCTTGCCGATCGCGAGCAATGTGGGCGGGATAACTGAAGCGGTGGTGCGGCTGCCGCCCGACCCCGGGCCTTCACTTAAGTTCGAATCGCCGATGTGAACCTCGATCTCGTGGGGTTCCAGCCCGAATTCGTGCGCCACCGTATTGGCGATCACGGTGCGACTGCCAGTGCCGATATCCTGGATCGCGGTGCTGGCGATAAGGCGGCCATCCTTCAGCTTTAGCTCGACCTTGGAGCCGGGCTGCCAGAGATAGAGCCAGTAGCCGGTGGCGACACCGACGCCGCGGCGATAACGGCCGGTCTGCGACGCCGGCGTCTTCGCGCCGCGCCAGATCTCCAGTCCGGACGCCCAATCGTACAGCCGCTGCCGATTGGGATTGGGATCCCAGCGTTTGCGCAAGGCTATCGGATCGACCTTCATCCGCAACGCGGCTTCGTCGATCGCCTGTTCCAGCGCAAACGCCATCGGCGGCCCGCCGGGGCCGCGGAAAGGCGCGCCGGCCGGCAGGTTGCTGATGACGTCGTAATCGGCGAGCTCCTTGGCTTCCGCGGGATAGATCAGCCGGGCGAGGGCGGCGAGCGTCGAGTTCACGGCAGCGCCGGTGTCGGCATGGGCCGTGAGCGACAGCGCCTTGAGATCGCCTTGCTCGGACGGCAGCAGCGCGAGCTTGAGCTCGGTCGCCGGCCGATAGCCGGTGACGGAAAGTTCTTCGTGCCTGTCATAGGCAATTCTCACGGGCGCCTTCGCCTCGCGCGCCAGATCGATCGCGATTGTTGTCTCGACGCCAAGCGTGCCCTTGGATCCGAATCCGCCGCCGACATGATCGGCGATCACGCGCACCTTGTCATGTTCGAGCTTGTAGCGCTTGGCGATCAGCTCCATCACGTGGAACACGGATTGTGTCGAAACGTGCAGCGTGAGGCGGTCGCCGTCGAAGCGGGCGACGGTGGCATGCGGCTCGAGACAGGCGTGCGACTGCGTGTCGGTGCGGAAGGTTTCTTCGACCAGCAGCGGATTTCGCGCTTCGCGGGCGTCGGCGATCCAGTTCCGCGCTTTCCTTGCCCGCTGTGAGAAGGCCGAGGACGGACCCCGGACGTTTCCATTCCAGGAGGCCGGCGCTGCCGTGCCCTCCGAGACGTTGCCAGCCTTCTTGCGGTTGGATTTTTCAAACACGATGGGCGCATCTGGCTTGCGCGCGGCATCCAATCCGATCACCGACGGCAGGGGTTCGCTTGTTATCCGGATGGCGGCCATGGCGTCAACAGCGGTCTTTCGATCCTTCGCGGCGACAGCCGCGACAGGTTCGCCGACGTAGCGGACGGTGCGGTCGTCGCCGAGCAGGGAGATTGCCGCGCTTACGCCTGATATCGCGCGTGCCGGGGCGAGATCGAGTTCAGCGATACGGGCGTGTGCGACCTGCGAGCGAAGGATGACGCCTTCCAGCTGTCCGTCATGGCGGATATCGACGGTATATTTCGCGGCCCCCGTCACCTTGTCGCGCGCTTCGAGGCGGGGTGAGACGATACCGTCGCCGTCGAAACGGCCCTCGCACGCTTCGGTCACGGCGTGGAAGATGCCGTCATAAGCGCCGCAGCGGCACAAATGACCTGAAAGTGCCGCGCCGATGTCCTCGCGCGAGGGTGTCGCCGTTCCCTTGCTTGCCCGCCAGCGATCGTGAAACGCCGCCGCCTCCACGATAAAGCCCGGCGTGCAGAACCCGCATTGCAGGGCATCGTGCGCCATGAAAGCCTTCTGGACCGCGTGCAGCTTGCCGGCGCCGATGCCTTCAACGGTCGTCACCGATTTACCCGCCGCGGCGCGCGCAGGCATCAAACAGCTCACCACCGGCACGCCGTCCACCAGCACGGTGCACGCGCCGCAGACGCCGGCCCCGCACACAAGCTTCGTTCCCGTCAGCTTGAGCGCGTCCCGCACGACATCGATGAGAAGGCTCTCGGGATCATCGGGGAGGGGCTCGACGCGGCCGTTGATCGTCATCGTGCTCATTCGCGATCTCCAGGTTTTCGGCGGACGGATTTTCTTGCGGTGGCTGATTTCACGGGACGCGGCTTCGGCGAGGCACCGGCCACCAGCGTTCGAACCTTGATTTCAAGATCCCTCAGGAAGGCATCGGCAGGCTGAAGAAGGCAAGTGTCAAATCACAAACGCGGTTGAGGATACCGGCGGTTGCGATCAGGCGGGTTTTGCCTGATACGCCGCCAGGAACATCCGCGTCGCGCTTTCGACCACCTGCGCGGTGCGCTCTGCCGATGGCGCCGGCGCCGCCTGAAAAATAAACGGCAGAAACAGCGACGCCTGGCACATCTGCATGAATTGCGACGCCGCCAGCTGGCAGTCGTCGATCGAGAGATCCTTCGTCTTCACATGGGCCTCGAGATAGGAGGCGAGCCGGTTAATTCTATTTTCAAGCACACGTTCATAAAAGCGCCGGCCGACCTCCGGCATCCGCTCCGCGATCGCCATCACAGTCCGGATCGCCGATCCTTCACCGGGACGGCAGAGCATCTGGATGTAAGCCTGACCGAAATCCATCAGCGTCGTTGCGACGTCCCGTTCAGGATCGAAATTGAATGCCACCTTGCCCTGCTCGAGCGCTTCCTCTTCGACAATGGCCTCGAACAACCGGCTCTTGTCGGCGAAATAGACGTACAGCGTTCCCTTGGAAACGCCGGCGCAGCGGGCGATTTCGCCCATGCTGGCGCCATCAAAGCCAAGGTCCATGAAAACCTTGCGCGCGCCGTCAAGAATTTGACGGCGTTTTGAGGTCTCCTCATCGGCGACGAGGTCAATCGTAGTCGGACCGGGCGCAACCATTGGTTTAGCTTCTATCGAAAGATTCAGCCGTGCAGACGTCGGAAGACGCCTCGCAAGGTATGGTCATAGAGAAGGTAACTTGACCGAACCGTTCGGTCAATGCTAATTTGATTTGAAATGGCGAAGCGGCTGGCGCGGTTTTTGGCTACGCATGCGTCGCGACATTGTACGGGGAGGGCCGTGATGGCCGCAGCGAGAGACCAGGCCGCACGCATCCTCCGTCCCGAGCCGGATAAGGCTGAGAGCGGAATTGCGCGCGACGTTTCGGAATCTCCCGCTGAGCAAGCCGGCTCCGATCCTTCTGGAGAGACTGTCGGCCGCCGGCCCGCAGAGACGCCGGATCAACCGGCAATCGACCAACCGGCCGCCGCCCCTGCCGCCGATGTCGATGCGGTATCCAGCCAGCCGAAATCCGGAAAGCGCAAACTGGTCTTGATGGGCATCGTCGCCCTGCTGGCGCTCGCCGCGGCAGGCTACGGCGGATATTATGTTCTGGTCGGGCGCTTTTACGTCTCTACCGACGATGCCTATGTGCGGGCCAACAACACCATGCTCGGCGCCCGGGTGTCAGGTCATATCGCAGCGATCCTTCCCGGCGACAACGTCGTGGTGCGGACCGGCGACGTCATCTTCAGGATCGACGACGGCGATTATCGCATCGCGGTGGATGGCGCCCGCAGCAAGATCGCGACCCAGCAGGCGACCATCAACCGCATCGGCCGGCAGGTCACCGCCCAGGAAAGCGCGGTCGAGCAGGCCAAGGCGCAGCTGGCTTCGGCGGATGCCGCCTTGAAGCGGGCGGGACTGGACTTCGAGCGTCAGCAGGCGCTGAGCACCAAGGGGTTCGCCTCGCGCGCGACGTTCGAGGTCTCTGAGGCCGGGCGCGACCAGGGCATGGCGATGGTGAAATCGGCGCAGGCGGCCTATGACGCGGCGCGGGATAATGTCGAGGTCACCAGGGCGCAGCAGGCCGAAGCTCGCGCCCAGCTCGCGGAACTGCAGACATCGCTTGCCAAGGCCGAGCGCGATCTCGACTTCACCGCGGTGCGCGCGCCGGTCGATGGCGTATTTTCCAACCGTCTGGTCAACACCGGCGATTTCGTGGTGATGGGGCAGCGGCTCGGCAATGTGGTGCCGCTCAATGACGTCTTTATCGATGCCAATTTCAAGGAGACGCAACTCAAGCGCATCCGTCCAGGCCAGCCGGTGACGATCTCGGTCGACGCCTATGGCCACCGCAAGTTCTCGGGCATCGTCGACAGCATCTCGCCTGCGGCCGGCTCGGTGTTCACGCTGCTGCCGCCTGACAACGCCACCGGCAACTTCACCAAGATCGTGCAGCGGCTTCCGGTCCGGATTCGCGTGCCGAAGGATGTCGCGAAGCAGAACCTCTTGCGCGCGGGCATGTCGGTCTATGCGACGGTGGACACCAACAACGGCGCCGCGGATGCCGACAGCGAAGCCGACCTCGACGCGCCGGCCATGACTCACCCGAAGTAATTTGCGCATCGGGCGGCGCGCCCGATTTAAGAGCAGGTTCTGACCCGAGCAGATCATGGCTGACACCGCCACCGCCCCGCCTGTGATGATGAACGCCGCCACTGCGTCGTCCGAGCGCATCGCCCCGCGACGGCTGTTTGCGTTTCTCATCATGGTGTTCGGGATGTTCATGTCGATCCTGGACATCCAGGTGGTGTCGGCATCGCTCTCCGATATCCAGGCCGGCCTGTCGGCAAGTTCGAGCGAGGTGTCGTGGGTCCAGACCTCGTATCTGATCGCGGAAGTGATCGCGATACCGCTGTCCGGATTCCTGTCGCGCGCGCTCGGTACCCGGCTGCTGTTTGCGATTTCGGCTTCCGGCTTCACCATCGCGAGCTTCCTGTGCGGGTTTGCCTCGACGATCGAGCAGATGATCCTCTGGCGCGCGATCCAGGGATTTTTGGGCGCAGGCATGATCCCGACGGTGTTCGCATCGGCCTATACGGTGTTTCCGCGTTCGAAATTCTATATCGTCGGTCCGATCATCGGTCTGGTCGCCACGCTGGCGCCGACGATCGGGCCGACGGTCGGCGGATTCATCACCGACTGGATGTCGTGGCACTGGCTGTTCTTTATCAACATCGTCCCCGGCATCGGCATCACCGTCGGCGTGCTCGCGCTGGTCGATTTCGATCAGCCGAATTTCGGGTTGCTCGACCGCTTCGACTGGTTTGGTCTGGTCGCGATGGCGGGGTTTTTGGGGTCGCTCGAATATGTGCTCGAGGAAGGGCCGCAATACGAGTGGCTGCAGGATACTTCGGTGGCGGTCTGCGCCGCGGTCTGCGCGGTCTCCGCGATCGCCTTCTTCTACCGCGTGCTGACGGCGGAAGAACCGATCGTCGATATCAGGGCCTTTACCGACCGCAATTTCGGGATCGGCTGCCTGATCTCGTTCTGCATCGGCATCGGCCTTTATGGCCTGACCTACATGTATCCCCGCTATCTCGCCGAAGTGCGCGGTTATAGCGCGCTGATGATCGGCGAGACCATGTTCGTTTCCGGCATCGCCATGTTCCTCACCGCGCCGATTGTCGGGCGTCTGATGCAAAGGGTCGACATGCGTTACATCATCGCCACCGGCCTCGTCATCTTCGCGCTCGGCTCCTGGCAGATGACGTGGATTACCCGCGACTACGATTTCTATGAGCTGCTGGTGCCGCAAATCCTGCGCGGTATCGGCATGATGCTGGCGATGGTGCCGACCAACACCATCGCGCTCGGGACCTTGCCGCCGGACCGGGTCAAGAACGCCTCGGGGCTGTTCAACCTGACGCGCAATCTCGGCGGCGCGGTCGGGCTCGCGATCATCAACCAGGTGCTCAACCAACGCACCGATCTGCATATCGCGCGGCTGCACGAAAGGGTGACCTGGGGCAACGCCAGCGCGACCGAGACGCTCAACATGTTCACCCAGCGCCTGCAGGGCATGGGCGATGCTGCGCTGATGGCGATGAAGCAATTGTCGCAGATCGTTCACCGGCAGGCCGTGGTGATGGGCTACGGCGACGCCTTCTTCATGCTGACGGTGTTCTATTTCGGCCTCAGCGTGCTGGTCATGCTGTTGAAAAAGCCGGCCTCGGCGTCGACAGAGCCGCCGCATTGACAATCCCTTGTTTTGACGCGTTTTCTTGACGCGAACCGGTGTCCGCTTCGCTCGAAAACGCTTTGGCACCGCCGATATTGTCTGCCGTGGCGGTTCATGCTTGAACGGCGGCATGATACGCGGCCTTTCCATTTCTCGTCGAGGATCGCTCACGCGCGTGCAGGCGGCGTCCGCGCGATGGATCGCCGGCGCGCTGGCGCTGACCTCTGCGGTGTGGCTTGTGGCTTTGGCGGGATTATTGGCGCTCGCCAATCGCGTCCATGATGACGTGCCGGTTCTGCTGGCGGTCAAGCTGCCGCTGTTGCAGTCTCGCCCCGAGCTGATCTTCGCGCTCTGCCTGCCCAATGTGCCGCAACTCTTCGGTTATCGCGAATACCGTCACGCGCCGGAGAAGGCCGGTTTGCTGCGATGGCGGCCGGATGCGGCGTGGGCGCTCCTTACCGCGCTGGCACTGGCGATCTCGCTGTTCGGCATGTGGCAGCGGCTGGAATTCTTGTATTTTCAGTTCTGAGCGCGTTCTGCGCACGCAGGAATTTGGTTACGGCAGGCCGAAGTTGCTCCAGACCAGGCCGAGCCCGGACAGGAACAACAGGCCAAGCACGACATCGCGGAAATTTCTGTCGCTGAGCGCGTGATAAGCCCGCGCGCCGAGCCAGGCGCCGAGTAGCGATGCCGGCAAGGCCAACAATGCGAGCCAAACCACTTCGGAGGTAATGAACCCGGTCGCCGCCTGCAGGCACAGCGCGGCGCTCAAGACGGTCCAATTGAAGGTCTGAAAAATTCCGCGCCGCTCATCCTTGCCCCAGCCGCGCACGCTGGCCCACAGCGTTGGAAGCGGGCCGGACAGGCCGGCCAGGCCGCCAAGAATGCCGCCGGCAAATCCGATTGCGGCATCCGCCGCCCGGCCGCCGAAGCTCACCGCGATGGGTTTTCGGTTGAAATAGAGCGCGGCCGGAAACACCAGCAGTAGCACGCCGACGCTCAATTTGAACACGCGAGGGTCGGCGTGCGCGACCAGCATGGTACCCAACGGCACGCCCGCGAGGCCGCCGATCAGAAACGGCCAGACCAGCTTGAAGTCGAAGGACCGCCAGAACGACGGCAGCGTCGAGGTCTGCGCGACGATCGAACAGACAAGGGCCAGCGGCACCGCGGTGGAAGGCGGCAACACGTAGAGCCAGATCCCAAGCGCCATCAGCGCGGTCCCGAAACCGGCGAGCCCCGTCACGAAGCCGCCGGCGAGCGCGCCAAGAATCAGAAGCACAAACGCGAGCGAACTCATCGCCACCCCGAATCTCCCACGTCATTCCGGGGCGCGAGTAAAACGAGCGAACCCGGAATCTCGAGATTCCCCGATGTGCAATCGCACATCTGAGGTTCGCATCTCGATGCGTCCCGGAATGACTATCGCGAAATTTGCGGGCGACGTATACCTGACCGGAAGGCGTTTTCACGATCAACCTTGGCGCAACGAGGAACATCATGGGATCAACCTTTCTCGTCTGCCACGGCGCGTGGTCGGCCGGATGGGCATGGAAAAAGATGCACCCGCTGATGGCTGCGGCCGGGCATCGCCTGGTCACGCCGACTCAAACCGGTATTGGCGAGCGCGAGCATCTGGCCAATCCATCGATCGATCTCGAAACGCACATTCAGGACATCCTCAACGTCATCAGATATGAAGACCTGCGGGACATCGTGCTGATCGGCCACAGCTATGGCGGCATGGTCGCAACCGGCGTGGCCGACCGGGCGCGGGATCGCATTACCCAGTTGATTTACCTCGACGCGTTTGTGCCTGATGACGGACAGTCTCTTTTGGACCTGAACGAACCGGCGCGGCAACGGATACAAGAACTTGCAAAGGCCGGTGGCTGGCAGGTGCCGCCCAATCCTGTTCCGCCCGACACATCGCCGGCGGATGTTGCATGGCTGACCGAGCGCCGCGTCCCGCAACCGATCAAATGCTTTGAGATGCCGCTCAAGCTGCGCGGTGGCGAGCTTACGCTGCCGCGTAGTTATATCTACGCGACGCGTGCCACGCCCGCGGACACCTTTCGTCGCTTCGCCGAGCGCGCCAAAAGCGAACCTGGCTGGCGTTACTATGAACTCGATGCCAGTCATTCGCCGAATGTCACCGCGCCGGAAGCGCTGATGCGGTTGCTGGAAAAGATCGTCGCGGAGCGGCCTTAAACTGGCGAGGGGTCCGGCGTGTCGCGCCGAACCCCTCATTCTCAAAGACATCAGCCGGCCTGTAAGCCGGGTTCTGTAGGGCACCGCCTGCTTGCGGCAGGCGATACGTGACGGCCATTCCTCTGGGACAACGTTTGCACGTTGCCTCGAGCAACCTACCCGGACGGCGAGCCTGACATCGCCCTGCGGTGTTATCGCTTTTTCGAGCGAACAATCCCGCGTTGCCGTCCCTATTCGGTCTTGCTCCCGGTGTGGTTTGCCATGCCGGTTCCGTTGCCGGAGCCGCGGTGCGCTCTTACCGCACCTTTTCACCCTTACCCGCCGAAGCCCCGAAAGGGCGAAGGCGGGCGGTTCGTTCTCTGTGGCACTGTCCCTGGGGTTGCCCCCGCCGGACGTTATCCGGCACCGTATGTCGATGGAGCCCGGACTTTCCTCTCCGGTCACCTTTCGATGATTACCGGAGCGGCCGTCCGGCCGACTGACGCCCTTGTGATGGGGGCTCAAGCCCGTTGCGTCAAGGAGATAACGCCAGCCGCGGCCGTCAAAATAAATTATCCTGAAGATGTCGTTTTGCGATTGGCCCGTTCGACTGGATGTCGGCAAAACCTGCCAGGCAAAAGGAGCAACGAGATGCAGTATCTGCTGATGATCTACAGCAACGAAGCCGAGTACGCCAAGATGGACGCGGCCACGGGCAAGAAGGTGGTGGACGAATATGGTGCGTTCACCCAGTCCATTGTCCAGAGCGGCAATTTCAAGGCCGGCGACCGGTTGCAGCCGGCATCGACCGCGACCACCGTGAGGGTCCGCGACGGCAAGACCCTGACCACCGATGGTCCATTCGCCGAAACCCGCGAGCAGCTCGGCGGCTACTATCTGATCGAGGCCAAGGATCTCGACGCAGCCCTCGGCATCGCCGCGCGGATTCCCGGCGCACGCTATGGTTCGATCGAGGTCAGGCCGATCTGGGTGTATAATTGAGCATCACTCCATCCGTCATTCCGGGATGCGCCGGCAGGCGCAGGCCCGGAATCCATACTCCCGATCGTGGTTATGGATTCCGGGCTCGTCCTTCGGACGCCCCGGAATGACGGTTATTTTTGGCGCGCCCTTATGACACCCGCTGAAATCGAAAAAACCTTCCGCGGCGAGGCGGGCCGGGCGCTGGCGACGCTGATCCGTCTGGTCGGCGACTTCGATCTCGCCGAGGACGCGTTGCAGGATGCATTCGCGGTGGCGCTGCAACGCTGGCCCGCCGCCGATCCGCCGTCCAATCCGCGGGCATGGCTGGTCAATGTCGGACGCAACAAGGCGATCGACCGCCTGCGCCGGCAAATCGCATTTCGCGGCAAGCAGGGACAGCTCACGCATGAATTACTGCACGATGGGGCGGCTGCCTGCGAAGCCACAGATCCGGCGCTCGACGATGACATGCTGCGGCTGATCTTTACCTGTTGCCATCCGGCATTCGCGGCCGAGGTTCAGGTTGCGCTGACGCTGCGCACGGTCTGCGGGCTGACCAACGCGCAGGTCGCGCGCGCGTTTCTGGCGAGCGAGGATGCGATGGCGCAGCGCCTCGTCCGTGCCAAGCAGAAGATCCGTCTCGCCGGCATTCCCTACGAGGTGCCGGAGCGCGACGCGCTTGAGCCGCGGCTGCGCGGGGTGCTCGCGGTGATCTATCTCGTCTTCACCGAGGGCTACGTGGCGACAGCGGGCGAGGATCTGATGCGGCCCAGTCTGGCGCGCGAAGCGATCCGGCTGGGCCGCCTGCTCGACGCGCTGATGCCGCAACGGGGCGAGATCAAGGGATTATTGGCCTTGATGCTGCTGCACGACGCGCGCCGCGCTTCGCGCGAGACCGCCGGCGGCGACGTCGTGCTGCTGGAAGAGCAGGATCGCGCGCTGTGGGACCGCGAGCAGATCGCCGAAGGCTCGAGACTGGTGGAAGACGCCCTGCGGATGCCGGGCCGGCCGCAATCCTATGCGGTGCAGGCTGCGATTGCGGCGCTGCATGCGCGGGCGCCGAGTTATCGCGACACCGACTGGCCGCAGATCGCCGGCCTCTACGAAGTGCTGCTGCGGATCAGCCCGTCACCGGTGATCGAGCTCAACCACGCCGCGGCGATCTCGATGGTGGACGGGCCGGCGCGGGCACTCGACCTGATTGACGCGCTGGAAGCCCGCGGTGGACTCGATGGCTACGAGTTGATGCCGGCGGTCCGCGCCGATCTGTTGCGCCGGCTCGGCCGCCATGAAGCCGCCCGCGACGCCTATCTCGCCGCTACCGCGGCAACGCAACTGCAGCCGCTGCGCCGGCTTTACGCGCGGCGGTTGGCGGAAATGGATTGCGAGAATAGGAGTTCGGAGAATTAGCGCTGCCTGATCTAAGCTTCGTCATTCCGGGATGCGCCATTTGGCGCAGGCCCGGAATCCATACTCCCGATGGTGGTTATGGATTCCGGGCTCGCTCGCTTTGCTCGCGCCCCGGAATGACGGTTTCCTACTTTGCTGCGACGGCCTTGGCGTCGGCCGAGAGGCTCGCCAGCAGCGATTGCAGCGTGGTCAGCGTCGAATGGTCGGCGATGCCGTCGACGCGCGCGGGACGGAAGTGGCGCTGGAACGCGGTGACCACTTCCATGGTCGCCGCGTCGTATTTTCCATTGATCGGGACGCCGTAGCCATATTTGGCCAGCGCCTGCTGCAGGTCGCGAACGCCGTCGCTGATGATGCCTAATTTGAGTGTGTTGCCGCGCACGATCGGCGCCGGCTGCACCCAGTGACCGACGCCCGAATTGGCCAGCGAATGCCACGGAAATTTCTCGCCGGGGTCTTTCTTGCGCGAAGGGGCGACGTCGGAATGCCCGAGCACGCGATGCGGCGGCACCTTGCGGCGGAGCATGATGCCGCGGCACAGCGCGATCACGGCGGCGATCTGGCGCAGCGGGAATTCCGGATAGCCCCAGTCGTGGCCGCGATTGACGATCTCGATGCCGATCGAGCAGGAATTGATGTCTTCCTCGCCGGCCCAGGACGCGACCCCGGCATGCCAGGCGCGCTTGGCTTCGGGGACGCATTGCACGATGCGGCCGTCTTCCAGGACGATGTAATGCGCCGACACGTCGGTGCCCGCCGTGCACAGCTGCGCGATCGCGCCTTCCACATCCGGCATTCCGGTGTAGTGCAGCACGATCATGTCGGGCAAACGGCCTTTGTTGCGCTCGCCATAGTTCGCCGACGGGATGACATCGGAGGCGATCGACGAATCGGGGGTGAATGTCTTCATGTTCGCGCTGGCCCTTGGGATCGGGAGGGCACGTTGACGCTTCGAATCAGAACCGACAGATGCGAACGGACCGAGCGGCATGGGACAGATCAAACCGGGCAGGAGAACGGCAATACTGAGTCCTCAACACGAACCTCGTTTACTATTCCTTTACTGTGCCATCGGCGCAATGCGAGAGCCGGCCGCCGCTCGCATTTTAACCCGAGTGTGTGAAGAACGCATCACCAGGAAGGCACGGTCCCGTCCGCGGTGGCAGCAATTCTAATAATCCCGGCAACGCTTTCTTAACGCTAACCGCCGTTACTAAGTGGTGAAGAGCCGAACCGTTTTGGGGGACGGCCGAGGCCCCATTTTCACGCTCGAAATCCCATGGCAGCCCACCAAGTTCCATCGGGAAATCAGGGTTTGCGAGCCGGGGCGCGCGGGATCGGCAATCGTGCCTTGCACGGGCTTTTCGAGGCGAATAGCCGGGCAAAGCGCAGATATTTGAGGCGGAATGGGCCCGCTCGCGTCCAACTCTTGCACTTTAACCCGGACGGTGCGGGGGGTCGGGGCATGAACCCGGCTGGCCCGCGCCATATTCCCGTCCTCGGCCGCCAGGCGATCGGGATGCTTCAACCCCGTGCCGGCGGCATTTATGTCGACGCCACCTTTGGCGCCGGCGGTTACAGCCGGGTCATTCTCGAGGCCGCCGGAAGCCGAGTCATCGGCATCGACCGCGACCGATCAGCCGTTACGGCCGGGTTCGATCTGGTCGATCGATCGGACGGCCGGCTCACGCTGGTCGAGGACCGGTTTTCCAACCTTGCCGAAATTTGCGCCGCGCAGGGCGTCGACGCGGCCGACGGCGTGGTGATGGACGTCGGGGTGTCCTCGATGCAGCTCGACGAGGCCGAACGCGGCTTCTCGTTTCGCCTCGGTGGCCCGCTCGACATGCGGATGGGCCAGGCTGGCCCGACCGCGGCGGACGTGATCGCGAAAGCATCGGAGGCCGATCTCGCCAACATCATCTACATCTTCGGCGAAGAGCGTCATTCGCGCAGCCTCGCCCGCGCCATCGTCGCGGCGCGCAAGCAAGCGCCGATTACGACGACGCGGGCACTCGCCGATATCATCGCAAAGGTGGTGCGGTCGAAGCCGGGCGAGATCCACCCGGCGACGCGGACGTTTCAGGGTTTAAGGATTTTCGTCAACGAAGAACTCGACGAGCTGCATCTGGCGCTGTCGGCGGCGGAGCGCGTGCTGAAGCCGGGCGGCCGGCTGGTGGTGGTGTCGTTTCATTCGCTGGAAGACCGCATCGTCAAGAATTTCCTGGTCGAGCGCGCCAAGGCCGGCGGCGGATCGCGGCATCTGCCGGTCATCGCGCAGGCCGCGCCGAGCTTTCAGATCTTGACCAAGCGTCCGGTCACGCCGGATGACGACGAGGTGGCAGCCAATCCGCGCGCGCGGTCCGCAAAACTGCGCGCGGCCGAACGTACCGAAGCGCCTGCGCACCGCCCCGCCGCCTTGCCGGCATGGCCGACGCTCGCAGCCGTGATGAGGGGAGGCTGACCATGCGGATCATCCATCTCCTCGTGATCGGCGTGCTGGTGTTCGCCGCGGCCTACGTCTATCGGATTAAGATGGGATCCACCTCGCGCACCGAGCGGGTGCTGCGGCTGCACGCGGAGATTCGCGAGCAGCGCGACGCCATCGCGGTGCTGCGCGCGGAATGGGCCAGGCTCGACGCGCCGCTGCGGCTGCAGGGCCTCGCCGAGCGCCATCTGGCGCTGAAGCCGCTCAACGCCACACAATACGATTCACTGAAGAACCTGCCCGAGCGGCCGCCGCGCCTGGTCAGGCCAGGCGACCCCGACCCGATCGGCGCGATGATCCAGGCAATCGATTCCGTTGCCGTGACGGGTTCGGTGCCGGCGCCGGAGGATCGGCGATGATCGATCGCACGGGCAGGGCTGTCAGGCCGGCAGAACCATGGCGGCAGCGGCTGATCCGCTCGCTGCTGTACGGGCGCAACGTCGACCGCGCCGTGAAGGCGCGCGTCCGCGTCGGATTTGCGATGGTGGCATTCCTTGCGATCTATGCGGTGATCGGCGGACGGCTGATCATGTTCGCCGTCGGCGGCGACAGCCACGGCGCGCGCCGGACCGCGGCGCAGGACGCGATCGCGACCGCGCGCCCGGACATCGTCGATCGCAACGGTGAGGTGCTCGCCACCGACGTCAAGGCGCCCAGCCTGTTCGGCGAGCCGCGCCGGATCATCGACAAGGACGAGGCGATCGAGCTTCTGACCGCGACGCTGCCGGATCTCGACACCGGCGAAGTGCGCGACCGCCTGTCGTCGAGAAAAGGCTTTGTCTGGCTGAAGCGCGAAATCACGCCGCTGCAGCAGCAGGAGATCCACCGGCTCGGCATTCCCGGCATCGGCTTCCTGCGCGAGAACAAGCGCGTTTACCCCACCGGCAACGAAGTCGCGCATCTGATCGGCCTGGTCAACATCGACAACCAGGGCATCGCCGGGATGGAGAAATGGCTCGACAATAACGGCCTTGCCGACCTGCATCGCGCCGGTTTCGCGACCGACCGTCTGCAGCGGCCGGTGGAATTGTCGGTCGACCTGCGCGTCGAGCACGCGCTGCGCGACGAACTGCTCAAGGCCAAGGAAAAATACAAGGCCAAGGCCGCCTCCGGCCTCGTCTCCAACGTCAAGACCGGCGAGATCGTGGCGATGGTGTCGCTGCCCGACTTCGATCCGAATAATCCGCGCGAAGCCCACGATCCCGATCGCATCAACCGGCTGACGACCGGCGTCTACGAGATGGGCTCGACCTTCAAGGCGCTGACGCTGGCGATGGCGCTGGACTCCGGCAAGGCCAATCTCGGCACCATGTTCGATGCCCGCGGCGCGCTGCATTACGGCAAATTCGCCATTCACGATACGCACCCGCTGGGCCGGTCGATCTCGCTGTCGGAAGTGTTCACATTCTCATCGAATGTCGGCGCGGCGCGGATCGCGCTGGCGCAGGGCGTCGAGGCACACAAGGCCTTTCTGCGCAAGATGGGGCAGCTCGATCGGCTGCGCACCGAACTGCCCGAAAGCGCTTCGCCGATCGTGCCGAAGCGCTGGAGCGAACTCAACACCATCACCATCGCCTTCGGTCACGGTCTTTCGGTCGCGCCGCTGCAGGCGGTGATGGGGATCAACGCGGTCATGAATGGCGGCTATCTGATCCCACCGACATTCCTCAAGCGATCCGAAGAGGAAGCCAGGGCGCTGGCGAAGAAAGTGATAAAGTCCGAGACCAGCGAGAAGATGCGCTATCTGATGCGGCTCAATGCCGAGATTGGAACCGCCAAGCAGGCCGACGTGAAGGGCTATTACATCGGCGGCAAGACCGGCACTTCGGAAAAGGTGGTCAACGGGCGCTATTCCAGGAAGCAGGTGCTGAACTCGTTTACCGCGATCGTTCCGGCCGACAATCCGCAATTCCAGGTGCTGGTGATGCTGGACGAGCCGAAACCGCTGCCCGAAACTCACGGTTTCATTACCTCAGGTTGGAACGCGGTTCCGACCGGCGGCAAGGTGATCGCCCGCATTGCGCCGCTGCTCGGGCTCGAGCCGCGCTTCGACTTGCCGCCGTCCGACCGCCTTATTCTTGCGGCATCGAGGTCAACCCAGTAAGGCGTAGCATGAGTGCCGCCGATTTCAGGTTCCTGCATCCGTTGCTGCGAGCTCGTATTGATGAAACTTCGCGACCTGTTCAGCGATGACGCCGTGATCGAGCCGCAGGCGGAAGCGGTTGTGGTCACCGGCGTTGCCGTGGACAGCCGCGCCGTGAAGCCCGGCGACCTGTTCTTCGCGCTCGCAGGCCACAGGACCGATGGCGCGCGCTTCATCGATTCCGCGGTTTCGTCCGGTGCGGTCGCGGTGGCGGCCGATCGTCCGCCACAAGCCGGGAGCCGGGTGCCGTTCGTCATCACGCCCAACCCGCGCCGCGCGCTGGCGCTCGCCGCAGCGAAATTCTATCCGAGGCAGCCCGAAACCATCGCGGCTGTAACCGGAACCAGCGGCAAGACCTCGGTCGCGGCCTTTACGCGGCAGATCTGGCAGCGGCTCGGTCACGCCTCGGCCAGCATCGGCACCATCGGGCTGGTATCGCCGAAGCGCACCCTCTACGGGTCGCTGACCACGCCGGATCCGATTGCGCTGCATCGGCAGCTCGACGAAATCGCGCGCGACGGCGTCACGCATCTCGCCTTCGAGGCGTCATCGCACGGGCTCGATCAGTTTCGTCTAGACGGTGTGCGCATCCGTGCCGCCGGCTTCACCAACCTGTCGCGTGACCACATGGATTACCATCCGGATGTCGCGCATTATCTTGCCGCCAAGCTGCGGCTGTTCCGCGACCTGATGAGGGCGGATGGCGCGGCGGTGATATCAGTCGACCATGATTGTTCGCAGGCTGTCATGGACGCCGCGCGTGCGAAAAACTTGCGGATCGTCCCGGTCGGCCGCAACGGCGACGGCGCAGGTGAGGGCATTCGGCTGGTTGAGGCTGACATCGACGGCTTTGCGCAGAAGCTGGTGCTGGAACATCGCGGGCGCAAACATGCTGTCCGGCTGCCGCTGGTCGGCGAATTCCAGATCGAAAACGCACTTGTGTCCGCCGGGCTTGCGATCGGCACCGGCAGCGACCCGGATCAAGTGTTCGAATCCATCGAACATCTCGAGGGCGCAAAAGGCCGGCTGGAGCGTGTCGGCGAGCGCAACGGCGCGCCGATCTTCGTCGATTACGCCCACAAGCCCGACGCGCTGGCCAAGGCGCTGCAGGCGTTGCGGCCTTACGCCAAACGCAAGCTTGTCGTGGTGTTCGGCGCCGGCGGCGACCGCGATGCCGGCAAGCGTCCCTTGATGGGTGCGATAGCCGCCGAAAATGCCGACAGCGTCATCGTCACCGACGACAATCCGCGCAGTGAAAATCCGGATGCGATCCGCGCCGCGATCCTGGGCACCGCGAAGGGCGCAAAGGACATCGGCGACCGCGCCGAGGCGATCAGAACGGCAATCGCCGGCCTGCAGCCGGGCGATGCGCTGCTGATTGCCGGCAAGGGCCACGAGACCGGACAGATTATCGGCGACCGCACCCTGCCGTTCAGCGATCACGATGCGGTTGCGGCCGCGCTCGCGCCGAGGGTCGCATGAGCGCGACGGCGTTATGGACCTCTGCCGCGATGGCGGAAGCGATGCGCGCGTCGATCAACGGCGCGTTGCCGGTCGCGGTCACCGGACTTTCCATCGACAGCCGCACCATCGCGCCGGGAGAAGCTTATTTTGCGATCAAGGGCGAGGTCCATGACGGGCATGATTTCGTTGCCGCGGCCTTGAAGGCGGGCGCTGCGCTCGCGGTGGTCGAAACCGGCCAACGCGAGAAATTCGCGCCCGAGGCGCCGCTGTTGGTGGTGGAGGACGTGCTCGCCGGTCTCGTCGATCTCGCCCGCGCCAGGCGCGCCCGGCTGCAGGCGCAGGTGATCGCGGTCACCGGCTCGGTCGGCAAGACCTCGACCAAGGAGGCGCTGCGCCGCGTGCTCGGCGCGCAGGGCGAGACTCACGCCTCGGCCGCCTCCTTCAACAATCACTGGGGCGTGCCGCTGTCGCTGGCACGATGCCCGGCGACGGCGCGCTTTGCCATCTTCGAGATCGGCATGAACCATGCCGGCGAAATCGAACCGCTGGTCAAAATGGTGCGGCCGCAGGTGGCCGTCATCACCGCCGTCGAGCCGGTGCATCTGGAATTCTTTTCCGGCATCGAGGCGATTGCCGACGCCAAGGCGGAAATCTTTGCGGGCGTCGAGCCCGGCGGCGCGGTGGTGCTCAACCGCGATAATTCGCAATTCGCCCGGCTGCAGCGGCGCGCCAGCAAGCTCGGCATCTCCCGCATCGTCTCGTTCGGCTCAGAGGAGAAATCCGACGCGCGGCTGCTCGACGTATCGCTGCACGCGGCGTGTTCGGCCGTGCATGCCAATATCCTCGGCCACGACGTCACCTACAAACTCGGCATGCCCGGCCGGCATATGGCGATGAACTCGCTGGCCGTGCTGGCGGCGGCCTCGCTGGTCGGCGCCGATCTTGCGCGCGCGGCGCTGTCGCTGTCGCAGATCGAGCCGGCGGCGGGCCGTGGCGTCCGGCGCGCGCTGGAGGTCGCCAATGGCGAAGCCACGCTGATCGATGAAAGCTATAACGCCAATCCGGCCTCGATGGCGGCGGCGCTGCAGGTTCTCGGCCGCGCCGCGGTCGGCCCGCACGGCCGGCGCATCGCGATGCTCGGCGATATGCTCGAACTCGGCCCGACCAGTGCCGCACTGCATCGCGGGCTCAATGAAGCCATCAAGGCCAATCACATCGATCTGGTGTATTGCTGCGGTCCGCTGATGCGAAACTTGTGGGACGCTCTTTCCACGGGTAAACGGGGCGGCTATGCCGAGAGCGCGGCTGCGCTGGAAGCCCAGGCCGTCGCCGCGATACGCGCCGGCGACACCATCATGGTCAAGGGATCGCTCGGCTCGAAGATGAAAACGGTTGTCAATGCGCTCGAAAAGCGCTTTCCCGGCAAAACCGCGCACGACGAAGCCGCGGTATAGGCGGATTGAATGTTTTACTGGCTGATCGAGCTTTCCAACACCGTTCCTGGCATGGGCATGTTCCGCACGTTTTTGAACGTGTTCCGCTATATCACCTTTCGCACCGGCGGGGCGATGGTGACCGGCGCGTTGTTCGTTTTCCTGTTCGGTCCGTGGATCATCGACCACCTCCGGCTTCGCCAGGGCAAGGGCCAGCCGATCCGCAGCGACGGCCCGCAATCGCATCTCGTCACCAAGATCGGCACGCCGACCATGGGCGGGCTGATGATCCTTTCAGGACTGGTGGTCTCGACGGTGCTGTGGGCCAATCCGCTCAATCCCTATGTCTGGATCGTGCTCGCGGTGACGCTCGGCTTCGGTTTCGTTGGATTCTACGACGACTATCTGAAAGTGACAAAACAGAGCCACAGCGGCTTCGCCGGCCGCATCCGCCTCGCGATCGAAGCGGTGATCGCACTCGCTGCATGCTACTTGCTGGTCCGGCTCGGACGCGTGCCGTTCTCGACCTCGCTGGTGCTTCCGTTCTTCAAGGACGTGGCGCTGAATTTCGGCTGGTTCTTCGCGATCTTCGGCGCGTTCATCATTGTCGGCGCCGGCAACGCGGTCAATCTGACCGACGGTCTCGACGGGCTTGCCATCGTGCCGGTCATGATCGCGGCGATGAGCTTTGGCATGATCGCCTATCTCACCGGCAACGCGGTATTCTCGGATTACCTGCAGATCAATTACGTCGCCGGCACCGGTGAACTCGCGGTGCTGTGTGGCGCGGTGCTCGGCGCGGGATTGGGATTCCTGTGGTTCAACGCGCCGCCGGCGTCGATCTTCATGGGCGATACCGGCTCGCTCGCGCTTGGCGGCATGCTCGGCTCGATCGCGGTCGCGGTCAAACACGAGATCGTGCTGGCCGTGATCGGCGGATTGTTCGTGCTGGAAGCGGTCTCGGTGATCGTGCAGGTGGCGTCGTTCAAGCTCACCGGCAAGCGTGTGTTCCGGATGGCGCCGCTGCATCATCATTTCGAGCAGAAGGGCTGGACCGAACCGCAAATCGTGATCCGGTTCTGGATCATCTCGGTAATGCTGGCGCTGGCCGGCCTCTCCACGCTGAAGCTGCGGTGAGTGCGTTGCATGCTCTCCGCCGTCATTCCGGAGGCCGCGCAGCGGCAATCCGGAATCTCGAGATTCCGGGTTCATGCTTCGCATGCCCCGGAATGACAGGGACAAAATCATGATCCCCGTCACCTCCTTCGCGGGCAAGACGGTTGCGGTGTTCGGCCTCGGCGGCTCGGGCCTTGCGAGCTGTCACGCCCTGAAGGCGGGCGGCGCGGAAGTGATCGCCAGCGACGACAGCGCTGAAAAACTCGCCGAGGCCGCGCAAGCGGGTTTCATCACCGCGGATTTGCGAAAGGTGCCGTGGACGAATTTCGCAGCCCTGGTGCTGACGCCGGGCGCTCCGCTCACCCATCCCAGTCCGCACTGGACCGTGCTGGCCGCGCAACAGGCCGGCGTCGAGGTGATCGGCGACATCGAACTGTTTTGCCGCGAACGACGCCGTCACGCCCCGGATGCGCCGTTCGTCGCCATCACCGGCACCAACGGCAAATCGACCACCACGGCGCTGATCGCGCATCTGATGCGCTTCGCCGGCTACGACGCCCAGATGGGTGGCAATATCGGCACCGCGATCCTGTCGCTCGAGCCGCCGCGGACCGGGCGGGTGCACGTTGTCGAGATGTCGTCGTATCAAATTGATCTGTCGCCGTCGCTCGATCCGTCCGTCGGCATCCTGCTCAATGTCAGCGAGGACCACATCGATCGCCACGGCACGCTCGAGCACTATGCGGCCGTGAAGGAGCGCCTGGTCGCCGGCGTGCAGCCGCAGGGCACCGCGATCGTCGGCGTCGACGACGGCTGGAGCCGCAACACCGCCGACCGGATCGAACAGGCCGGCCGCCGCGTGGTGCGGGTCTCGGTGAAAAATCCGCTGCCGGACGGCGTCTATGTCGAGCGCGAAATCATCTGGCGCGCTTCGGGGGGCGCGCGGAGCGAGATCGCGCGGATCGGCGGCATCGGTTCCTTGCGCGGGCTGCACAACGCGCAGAATGCGGCTTGCGCTGCGGCCTGCGCGCTGGCGATAGGCGTCAGTACCGAGACCCTGCAAAACGGCCTGCGCAGCTTTCCCGGCCTCGCGCACCGCATGGAGCAGGTCGGCCGCCGCGGCAACGTGCTGTTCGTCAACGATTCCAAGGGCACCAATGCGGATGCGGCGGCGCATGCGCTGTCGTCCTTCGCCGATATTTTCTGGATCGCCGGCGGCAAGCCGAAGCTCGGCGGTATCGCGGGCCTGAGCCAATATTTTCCGCGCATCCGAAAAGCCTATCTGATCGGCGAAGCCGCGCAGGAATTTTCCGACACGCTTGGCGATCGCGTGCCGCACGAAATTTCCGAGACCCTCGACGTCGCCGTGGCCAGTGCCGCGCGCGATGCGGAAGCCTCCGGGCTTTCCGATCCGGTAGTGCTGTTATCGCCGGCCTGCGCCTCGTTCGACCAGTACCGCAATTTCGAAATCCGCGGCGCGAAATTCCGCGATCTCGTCACCGCGCTGCCCGGCGTCAAGCCGGTGGTGTGACCTCATTCATTGCTGTCATCATCCGCGAAGGCGGATGATCCAGTATTCCAGGGCCATCGCGGCTCAATCACTACGGCCGCGGCGTACTGGATACCCGCTTTCGCGGGTATGACGGCTTTTGGCAGCGCGGCGCGCAGCATCCGGGACACGAGCATCCCGCTCATTCAAAACATTTCGAATTCCTTAACCCTTCGGAAACCATCATGGGCGACCAATGAGGCCGACCTCTGCCATCTGGGGACGGCCATGATCTCCCGTGAACAACGCACCCCCTTTAGCGAATGGTGGTGGACGGTTGATCGCCCGCTGCTGGCGGCGATCATCGCGCTGATGCTCGGCGGCATCATTCTTTCGCTAGCGGCCAGTCCGCCGGTGGCGACCAGGATCGGGCTCGACCCGTTTCACTTCTTCAACCGCCACGTGTTGTTTCTGTTGCCCGCCTTCATCGTGCTGATCGGGGTCTCGTTCCTGTCACCGCGGCAAATTCGCCGCACCGCGCTGATCGTGTTTGCGCTCTCGATCGCGTTGATCGTGGCGACGCTGCTGTTCGGCCCCGAGGTCAAGGGCTCGCGGCGCTGGATCACCCTGATCGGCGTCAACATCCAGGCTTCCGAATCCGCCAAGCCGGCCTTCGTGGTGATCGCGGCGTGGCTGTTTGCGGAATCGGCGCGGCGGCCGGAAATGCCTGCGACCTCGATCGCGCTGGTGCTGTTGATGATGTTGGTGTCGCTGTTGGTGATGGAGCCCGATTTCGGCCAGACCATGCTGATCCTGATGGTATGGGGCGCGCTGTTCTTCATCGCCGGCATGCGGATGATCTGGGTGTTGGGGCTCGCGGGCGCCGCGACCGCCGGGCTGTTCGGCGCCTATCTTTTGGTGCCGCACGTCGCAGGCCGCATCAAGCGCTTCATCAACCCGGCGTCGGGCGATACCTTTCAGGTCGATACCGCGATGGAAGCCTTCGCCAATGGCGGCTGGTTCGGGCTTGGGCCCGGCGAGGGCATCGCCAAGCGCAACCTGCCCGACAGCCATACCGACTTTGTGTTCGCGGTGGCGGCGGAGGAATTCGGGATCATCCTTTGCCTCGCGCTGCTCGCGCTGTTTACCTTCGTCGTGATCCGCGCGCTGTCGCGGGCCTATGCCAGCGAGGACATGTTCGCGCGGTTCGCCGCGTCTGGGCTGGCGATCCTGTTCGGCGTGCAGGCCGCGATCAACATGTCGGTCAATCTGCACCTGATCCCGGCGAAGGGCATGACGCTGCCGTTCATCTCCTATGGCGGCTCGTCGATCATTTCGCTGGCCTACGGCGTCGGCATGATGCTGGCTCTGACGCGGCAGCGGCCGCGCACCGAGATGGAGTCGATCGGCGATGCCAACGCGGCGCGCAGCTACGCTTGACCTCACGCCGAAGACGCGCTTTTCGTCATCGCGAGGAATGAAATGACGAAGCAATCCGGTTCCTTGCGAAGATTGCCCCGATGACCGCTGCGCCCCTGATTCTGCTGGCCGCTGGCGGCACCGGCGGCCACCTGTTCCCCGCCGAGGCGCTCGGCGTCGAACTGATCAGACGCGGCTTGCGCGTGCGCCTCGCCACCGACTCGCGCGCGCTGCGCTATGGCGGATTGTTCTCCAGGGAGCTGATCGACGTGGTGCCGAGCGAGACCGTGCGCGGCCGCGCGCCATGGTCGCTGGCCTATACCGGCGTGATGCTCGCCGCCGGCATGGCCGTGTCGCTCAACCTGATGCGCCGGTTGAAGCCTGCGGCCGTGGTCGGCTTCGGCGGTTATCCGACGCTGCCGCCACTCTTGGCCGCGCGGCTATACGGCGTGCCCGGCATCGTGCATGAAGCCAATGCGGTGCTCGGCCGCGCCAACCGCTTCCTGTCAAACCGCGTCAGCGCGATCGCGACTTCGCTGCCGGGCGTGCTCGATCGCGACCCCGCGCTATCAGGGAAAACCACCACCGTCGGCACGCCGATGCGTCCGGCGATCCTTGCCGCCGCCGCGGTGAAATTTGTGGCACCGGCACCTGCCGGGCAATTGCGGTTGCTGGTGGTCGGCGGCAGCCAGGGCGCGCGCGTGATGGCCGACATCGTCCCTGGCGCGATCGAGCGGCTGGAACCGGCGCTGTGGAACAGATTGATCCTCACACAGCAGGTGCGCGAGGAAGACATGGCGCGCGTCGGCGCGGTGTATGACCGGCTCAAGATCAATGCCGAACTGGCGCCGTTCTTCAGCGACTTGCCGGCGCGGCTGGCATCTACCCATCTCGTGGTCTCGCGATCCGGCGCCGGCACCGTGGCCGAGCTCGGCGCCATCGGCCGCCCGTCGATCCTGGTGCCGCTGCCCGGTTCGATCGACCAGGATCAGTTCGCCAATGCCGGCATCCTGGCGCAGGCGAATGGCGCGCTTCGGATTCCGCAAGCAGATTTTACGCCGGACCGGCTGGCCGCGGAAATCTCCGCGCTCGCATCGGAACCTGAGCGGCTGACGGCCATGGCCGCCGCCGCTCGCAGCGTCGGAAGGCTGGATGGGGCGGAACGGCTGGCCGATCTGGTGATGAAGGTGGCGGGAATTTGAGGTACGGCAATGGCGGAAAAAACCCTTGTCATGCCCCGCGAAAGCGGGGCATCCAGTACTCCGCGCGGCTGATTTTTTGTTCCAGGGCTTCGCGGAATACTGGATCGTCCGCTTTCGCGGACGATGACGGCGCAAGGAACCAACCATGAGACTGCCGCGGGAGATCGGACCTATTCACTTCGTCGGGATCGGCGGCATCGGCATGAGCGGCATCGCCGAGGTATTGTGCAATCTCGGCTACACCGTGCAGGGCTCGGATGCTTCCGAGAGCGCCAATGTCAGCCGCCTGCGCGACAAGGGCATCCCCATCACCGTCGGCCATAGTGCGGAAAACGTTGCCGGCGCCAATGTGCTTGTGGTGTCGACCGCGATCAAGCGCGACAATCCCGAACTGATGGCGGCACGCGCGCAGCGCATCCCGGTGGTGCGCCGCGCCGAAATGCTGGCCGAGCTGATGCGGCTGAAAAGCTGCGTCGCGATCGCCGGTACCCATGGCAAGACCACCACGACCTCGATGGTCGCGGCGCTGCTCGATGCCGGCGATCTCGATCCCACCGTGATCAATGGCGGCATCATCAATGCCTATGGCACCAACGCCCGGCTCGGCGCCGGCGACTGGATGGTGGTGGAGGCCGACGAGAGCGACGGCACCTTCCTGAAGCTGCCGGCCGACGTCGCCATCGTCACCAATGTCGATCCCGAGCATCTCGATCATTTCAAGACTTTCGACGCCGTGCAGGACGCGTTCCGCAGTTTTGTCGAGAACGTGCCGTTCTACGGCTTCGCGGTGATGTGCATCGACCATCCGGTGGTGCAGAGCATCGTCGGCAACATCGAGGATCGCCGCATCGTCACCTACGGCGAAAACCCGCAGGCCGACGCGCGGCTCATCGATCTCAGTCCGAACGGCGGAGGTTCCCGCTTCAAGGTCGCGTTTCGCGATCGCAAGACCGGCGCGGCCCATGAGATCGCCGACCTCGAATTGCCGATGCCGGGACGCCACAACGCGCTCAACGCCACGGCCGCGATCGCGGTGGCGCATGAACTCGGACTTGCGGACGACACCATCAGAAAGGCACTGGCAGGTTTCGGCGGCGTGCGGCGGCGCTTCACCAAAACCGGCGAATGGAACGGCGTTACCATTATCGATGATTACGGCCATCATCCCGTTGAAATCGCCGCGGTGCTGAAAGCGGCGCGGGAATCTACCAATGGCAAGATCATCGCCGTTGTGCAGCCGCATCGCTTCACCCGGCTGCAATCGCTGTTCGAGGAATTTTGTACCTGTTTCAACGACGCCGACGCCGTCGTCGTCGCCGAAGTCTATCCGGCGGGCGAGACGCCGATCGCCGGCATCGACCGCGATCATTTCGTGCTGGGCCTGCGCGCGCACGGCCACCGCGAGGTGATTCCACTGCAGAAATCCGCCGATCTCGCAGGCGTGGTACGCGACATCGCCGGCCGCAGCGATTTCGTCGTCTGCCTCGGCGCCGGCAGCATCACGCAATGGGCCTACGCGCTGCCCGGCGAATTGAAGGCGCTGGGGTGAGCGCGGCCATGACGAATTCATAGATATTGCATGACCTTTCCCGACATCACGCCCGATCTCAAAGCCGCGATGCCGGAATTGCGCGGGCGGCTGTTGGCGAACCAGTCGCTCGCCGAGCTGACCTGGTTCCGGGTCGGCGGTCCGGCGCAGACGCTGTACACCCCATCGGATGAGGACGACCTTGCTTATTTCCTCGCGCATCTGCCGCGCGAGGTTCCGCTCTATGTCGTCGGCGTCGGCTCCAACCTGATCGTGCGCGATGGCGGCATGCCCGGCGTGGTGATCAGGCTCAGCCCGCGCGGCTTCGGCGACACCAGCGCCGATGGCGATATCGTCAGCGCCGGCGCGGCCGCGCTTGACAAGCGCGTGGCCGAAACCGCCGCGGCGGCCAATGTCAGTGGGCTGGAGTTTTTCTTCGGCATTCCCGGCACTATCGGCGGCGCCCTGCGCATGAACGGCGGCGCCAATGGTGCCGAGACCAGGGACGTCCTGATCGAGGCCACCGGCGTCGGCCGCGACGGCAGGAAGCATAAGTTCACAAATGCCGATATGAAATTCGCCTATCGCAACAGCGCTGTCGACGCTTCCATCATTTTTACCTCGGCGCGGTTTCGTGGGCGGATCGCAGCGCCCGATGTCATTCGCACACGGATGGACGAGGTGCAAAACCACCGCGAAACCGCGCAGCCGATCCGCGAAAAGACCGGCGGCTCGACCTTCAAGAATCCGCCGGGAAACAGCGCCTGGAAGCTGATCGATGCGGCCGGCTGCCGGGGGCTGCGCGTCGGCGGCGCGCAAGTGTCGGAAATGCACTGCAATTTCCTGATCAACACCGGTCAAGCGACCGGCCATGATATCGAAAGCCTGGGCGAGACCGTTCGCGCGCGGGTGAAGGCGAATTCCGGAATTGAGCTACAGTGGGAAATCAAGCGGATCGGTATTCCAACATGATCGTCATTCCGGGGCGCTCGCAAAGGCGAGCGAACCCGGAACCTCGAAGAGATACAAGGAAGAGATTCCGGGTCTGTGCCATCCAAGTCGGCTGTTGCCGACTTGGACAATAATATTGCCGAACTCGGGTGAACCCGAGTTCGGGCGGCACATCCCGGAATGACGAAAGAAGGGAATCAGCGGAAAGAAATGATGCGGATCACCATCCTCTTCGGAGGCACGAACAAGGAGCGCCTGGTGTCGGCGGCCACCGCTCAGGCGCTGCATCAGGCGTTGCCGGAAGCCGATCTGTGGTTTTGGCACGTTGCGGACACCGTGCATGACGTCCCGTCGAAACAATTGCTCAATCATGCGCGGCCGTTCCTGGATGAATTCAAGCCCGGCGATCGCGGCGTCGGGCTCGGGCAGGCGCTCGATCGGGCAAAGGCCGAGGATCGTTTGCTGGTGCTTGGCTTGCATGGCAGCCGGGCAGAAGATGGCGAATTGCAGGTGATGTGCGAAATGCGCGGCATTCCCTTCACCGGGTCCGGCTCGGCATCGTCGTATCTCGCCTTCGACAAGGTCGCCGCGAAGCGCTTTGCGGCGCTTGCGGGCGTGACGGCGCCGGAGGGCATTGCAGTTGAGGATATCGAGGCGGCGTTCGCCAAACACGGCAAGCTGATCGCCAAACCCGCGCGGGACGGATCGAGCTACGGTCTGCTCTTCGTCAATGCGAAACAGGATATCGTTGCCGTCCGCAACGCCGCCAAGCTGGAAGAATATCTGGTCGAGCCGTTCGTGGCGGGCGTGGAAGCGACCTGCGGCGTGCTGGAGCAATCCGACGGCACCGTTTTTTCACTGCCGCCGATCGAGATCGTCCCGGCCGACGTCGTGTTCGACTACACCGCCAAATATCTGCTCAAATCGACCCAAGAGATTTGCCCCGGGCGTTTTACGCCTGAAATCAGCGGGCAAATCATGGATCAGGCGCTGAAGGCGCACCGGGCATTGTCATGCACCGGCTATTCCCGCACCGATTTCATCGTTTCCGACAAGGGTCCGATCTACCTCGAAACCAACACCTTGCCGGGCCTGACCAGGGCCTCGCTCTATCCCAAGGCGCTGAAGGCTCAGGGCATCGAGTTTGCCGATTTCCTGCACGACCAGATCGCGCTGGCGGCCAAACGCGCGCAGAAGTAGTACATCCCCCACTGACGTCGGCGGCTGTCGAGGGAGCCGGCCCGCCGAGTGGTCGAGCTCGTTCATCGGTAAAACTTTACGATTTCGTGGCAAGTACTCACAAGGCGGATCAAAACACATCCAGCCTGGACCGATTTTACCCTTTGTTTACCAGGAAGTCCGAAGGTTAACGCTGGCGGCGCATGTGGCGCTTGGCTGCCGGGGCGTGAGCTGTTGCGGATTTCCGCTTCGACGACCGCATCGAGGGAACAGGGCCTCTTCTGCGTTGAGGTCGACCCCCAGCCCGGCATGACCGAGACGTCACCTGTGCCAGAACTCGCAGCGTTTGCGGGCACAACATTGACGAGCTCGTGCAATGGATGGTGGAGGACGCCTCGCTCGATCGCTGAGATCGCTGAGGCCCCAAGCTGACCTGAAAGCGGCCGCCATCGGCGCGGTCGTGCTGCTGCGCGAGCGGCTGGGGTCCCGTCGCGCACCCGCCAAACCGTCTCTGCAGCGCGAACGGCCGCACCGGCTGATTGGGTTTCTCGAGCGTAACCTTCCGCGCCGCGCCGGCGCCGCTGCGACCGTCTTGATGCTGCTCGGCAGCGCCGGCCTTGGCGTCGTCAAGGGCGGTCACCTCGAGGAATTCACCGCAGCTTTGAGCGACACCCGCAACGCGGCCGCAAACTCCGCCGGATTCCGGATCACGAGCGTCGCCATCAATGGCCGCAAGCAATTGAGCCAGGACGAGGTGCTGGCGGTCGGCGGCGTCAACGGCCGCGCCTCGCTGTTGTTCCTCGACGCCGCCACCGTGCGCGACAAGCTCAAGGCCAATCCCTGGATCGCCGAAGCGACGGTGCTGAAGCTCTATCCCGGCCACCTCAAGATCGACATTGTCGAGCGCTCGCCATTTGCGCTGTGGCAGCAGGATGGCCGCCTGTCGGTGATCGCGGATGACGGCGCGGTGCTCGAGCCTTACGTATCGCGCCGCTTTCTTTCGCTGCCGCTGGTGGTCGGCAAGGGTGCCGAAACCCGCGCCCGGGATTTCCTCGCGCTGCTCGCGCGCTATCCGCAGGCGCGCGCCGCGACCAAGGCGGCAATTTTCGTCGGCGAGCGGCGCTGGAACCTGCGGCTCAAGGATGGTCTCGACATCCGGTTGCCGGAAAACGACGTCGGCAACGCGCTGGCGGCGTTGAGCAAGCTCGACAAGGAAGACCGTTTGTTCTCCCGCGATATCGTCGCGGTCGACCTGCGTCTGCCGGACCGGCTGACGGTGCAGCTATCGGAAGACGCTGCCAAGGCCCGCGAAGAATTGTTCAAGGACAAGAAGCCGAAGAAGAAGGCCGGTGATGCATGACCGGCCTTGACCGCAATCAGACGCCGAAGACGCGCCCGATGCCGCAGAAGCGCACCGCGCTGGTGGCCTCCCTCGATATCGGCACCAGCAAGATTGCCTGCATGATCGCGCGGCTGAAGCCGTGCCCGCCGAGTGACGCCTTGCGCGGCCGCAGCCATGCCGTCGAGTTGATCGGATACAGCCAGATCCAGTCGCACGGCGTAAAGGCCGGCGCGGTCGTCGATCTCGCCGAATGCGAGCAGGCGGTGCGTCAGGCGGTGGCGCTGGCCGAACGCATGGCCAAGGTCCGGGTCGAATCCGTGCTGCTCTCGGTGTCGGGCGGCCGGCTGCATGGTCAATTGATCGAGGCCGCAGCCGATATTCGCGGCGGCGCGGTCACATCAGCCGATGTCACCCGCGTCACCTCTACCGGCATGCGCCACGCCACCGGCGAGGGCCGCACCGTGCTGCACGCGCTGCCGGTCGGTTACGCGCTCGATGGGGTCAAGGGCATTCGTGATCCGCGCGGCATGGTGGCGCGGCAATTCGGCGTCGACATGAACGTCGTTACGTCGGATGCGACGGTCGCCAAGAATCTGATGCTGGTGGTGGAACGCTGTCATCTCAACGTCGAAGCCATGGCGGCCAGCCCCTATGTGGCGGGCCTGTCGGTGCTGACCGACGATGAAGCCGATCTCGGCGCCGCCGTGGTCGAGATGGGCGCCGGCACCACCACGATCGCGACCTATTCCGCCGGGCGCTTCGTCCATGCCAGCGGATTCGCGGTCGGCGGCCATCACGTCACCATGGACCTTGCGCGCGGCCTCAATGCGTGCATTGCGGATGCCGAGCGAATCAAGACGTTATATGGCACCGTGCTGACCGGCGGGTCAGACGCGCGCGAGTTGATGTCGGTCCCGACGGCCGGCGACAACGAGCGCGATGTTCCGCAGGTCGTGTCCCGCGCCACGATCGCGAACATCGTCCGGCACCGCGCCGAGGAGATTTTTGAGATGGTCCGGGACCGCCTGGCGGATTCTCCCTTTGCGGCAGAGCCAAAGGCGCGAATTGTCTTGAGCGGTGGCGCTTCGCAGCTCACCGGCGTTCTCGAACTTGCAACCCAGATTCTCGGCCGGCCGGTCCGTATCGGCCGCCCGCTCGGTTTTGGCCGGCTGCCCAATGAGGCGAAGAGCGCGTCCTTCGCGGTTCCCTCGGGTCTCCTGGTCTATCCGCAATACGCTCATCTTGAACACGTCGAACCGCGGCATACGCGGCAGCTCAGGACAGGGACTGACGGCTATCTTGGAAAAGTCGGACGATGGCTTCGTGAGGGCTTCTGATGAATCTTTTCCGTAACCCTTCGACTTCCACCAGCTCCCGCGGCCGCCGGCCGCGGCGAACCAACGCGCGCGTTATCGAGAGGCAACCATGACCATCAATCTCAACGTCCCTGACATTCGCGAGCTGAAGCCGCGCATCACCGTGTTCGGCGTAGGCGGGGCCGGTGGCAACGCCGTCAACAACATGATCACCGCCGGGCTGCAGGGGGTCGAATTCGTCGTCGCCAACACCGACGCGCAGGCGCTCACCATGTCCAAGGCCGAGCGCATCGTGCAGATGGGCACCCAGGTCACCCAGGGCCTCGGCGCCGGTTCGCAGCCCGACGTCGGCGCCGCCGCGGCCCAGGAGGTCATCGACGAAATCCGCGACCATCTCTCCGGCGCCAACATGGTGTTCGTCACCGCCGGCATGGGCGGCGGCACCGGCACCGGGGCTGCGCCTGTGATTGCCAAGACCGCCCGCGACATGGGCATCTTGACCGTCGGCGTCGTCACCAAGCCCTTCCACTTCGAAGGCCAGCGCCGCATGCGCACCGCCGATTCCGGCATCGCCGAGCTCCACAAGGTGGTCGATACGCTCTTGATCATCCCGAACCAGAACCTGTTCCGGGTCGCCAACGAAAAGACCACCTTTGCCGATGCCTTCGCGATGGCCGACCAGGTGCTCTATTCGGGCGTCGCATGCATCACCGACCTGATGGTGAAGGAAGGCCTGATCAATCTCGACTTCGCCGACGTTCGCGCCGTGATGCGCGAAATGGGCAAGGCGATGATGGGCACCGGCGAAGCCTCCGGCGAGAAGCGCGCATTGACCGCGGCCGAGGCTGCGATCGCCAATCCGCTGATCGACGATTCCTCGATGAAGGGCGCGCGCGGCCTGTTGATCTCGATCACGGGCGGCAGGGATCTGACGCTGTTCGAGGTCGACGAAGCCGCAACCCGGATTCGCGAAGAGGTCGATCAGGATGCCAATATCATTGTCGGCGCCACTTTCGACGAGACCCTCGACGGCGTGATCCGCGTCTCCGTCGTTGCCACCGGCATCGAACAGGCGCTGATTTCGCGCCACGCAACGGCGCCGGCTGGAACCAATGCCGCGACTTCCACCCCGGACACCCGTCTAGCCGATCTGACGGCGCGGCTGCGCGCCGACAATCAGCGCCTTGCCGAGCGGGCCCAGAAGCTGGAGCCATCGAATGCTGTGTCGACGGCTCCCGCTGCGCCGCGCGCTTCAGGCAGCGTCGAACGTGCGGCGCTGGCGGCGATCGCCGCGGCAGTGGCGCCGGACGTGCCGGTGGCGGCGCCGCTGCAGCCCGCGTCCTACGGTGACGTCACCGTTCGCCCGATCGCGCAGAAGCCGTCATTGTTCCCGGACGCGGCGCGTGCCGAAACCCACGAGCCCGCGATGCCCGACACTTTCATTCCGCAACCAGCCGAACGCGCGCCGGCTCGCGCGCCAAGAATGCCGAAATTCGAAGACTTGCCGATGCCGGCTCAGAACGAGATCCGGCAGGCGCGTGGAGAAGCCGACGAGGAGCATCCGCAAAAGACCCGGATGTCGCTGCTGCAACGCCTTGCCAATGTCGGGCTGGGGCGTCGCGACGAAGACACCGAGCCGCCGATTGCCGCTCGCGCCTCGGGTCCTCCGATGTCGCCGATGCCGCCACTGCCGGAGCGCAGGCCTCAACGATCGGTCGCGCAGCAAACTGATGAACCGGTATCGGAATATGCCCGGCGGCCCGCTCCGCAGGGACTGGACGCTCACGGCCGCCCGGCCCCTGTTGCCGCGGCGCCACAGGGCGACGATCATTTGGATATCCCGGCGTTCCTGCGGCGCCAGGCCAACTGAAGTTTGTTACAATTCTGAGGACGAAAAAGGTCCCGGCTTTCGCAGCCGGGACCTTTGTTTTTGGCCGGAGCAGATTCGCAGCACCCTTAACAAGTAGCTGATATCAAGCGATTAATTAGATGTTTTGTGGCGAGATATCAGCGCCAAAACTGCGCCTGACCGCGGCCCAATTTGGTTAACCTTGGGCGCGAATACGGGAGAGATGGGGTAACAATTGGTAAAAAAGCGTGAGTTGGCGCCCTTTGAGGCTCTGACTATTGTCTGCCGCGACTTGGGGAACTTGAAGCACGAATCGGTCTGCGGAAATCGCGTCGTTCTGACCTTTAAGTTGAGTCGGTAGTGGTGGGCAGTTTTCGGATGAAATTTAGCCGGCAGACAACGCTTCGGTCGCAAGCCACCGTGACGGGCGTCGGCGTTCATTCTGGTCTACCCGTAAACTTGACCCTCGGACCTGCACCTGTGGATGCGGGTTTTATTTTTGTCCGCACCGGGCTGGACGGGCGCGACCGTGAGGTGCCGGCCACCTCGGAATCCGTGATCTCCACCGAATTCGCAACCGTTTTGGGCGACCGCGAAGGTCCGCTCGTTTCCACCGCCGAACATGTGCTTGCCGCATTGCGGGGCATGGGTGTCGACAACGCTTCGATCGAGATCGACGGTCCGGAAGTTCCGATCATGGACGGCAGCGCGTCGGCTTTCGTCGCCGCCATCGATCAGGCCGGTATTCTCACGCAATCGGCATCGCGCCGCTTCATTCAGGTGCTGAAGCCGGTGCAGGTCGCGATGGGCGATTCGTTCGGCGAATTGCGTCCCTACGCGGCCGGCTTCCGCGCCGAGATCGAAATTGACTTCGCCAATCCCGTGATCGGTCGGCAGAGCTATGTGCTCGACCTCAGCCCCGAGAGGTTCCGCCGCGAGATTTGCCGCGCCCGGACTTTTGGATGCATGAACGATGTCGCGCGGCTCTGGAGCGCCGGATTTGCGCTTGGCGCGTCGTTCGAGAATTCGGTGGTGTTCGACGATAACCGCCTGCTCAACACCGAGGGACTGCGTTACAGCGACGAGTGTGCGCGCCACAAGGTTCTCGACGTTATCGGCGATCTCGCGCTGTCCGGTCTGCCGCTGCTCGGCGCCTATCGCTCGGTGCGCGGCGGCCACAAGCTGAACCACGCGGTGCTCACGGCCCTGATGGCCGATCGCGGCGCCTGGCGGGTGATCGAGGCGGAAACCGCCCGTCGTTCGCGCGTTCAGGCCGAAATCGGAAGCGGGATGGTGGGCGGCCTGATCGCCCCGGCTTACAGCCCCGACGTTTCCTGATTTCTCGCCGAAATCCCCTGAGTTTCGTCCTCGAATGTCCCGGGCACCGCGGGACGCCGTCCGAGGGCCGATTGGCCACAGTAACCATGATTGGCCACGATCGCCCCGGGCCGCCTTAATCCGGGCGAAATGCCTGCGTACCCGGTTGGTTAACGGACTTTTTTCGGCTACACAGGGCCCGCGGTTGCATGGCACGGCGCCAGGGGGCACGGCATTCATTGCGTCCATGACCAGCTTCAGGGCGCGCGGCGGGCACCGCATCACAGGCGTCAGGTCTTGAATTCATGTCGGCACAGCGTATGACGCTCGAACCACGCAAGATATCGGTTGGCGCCTCTCGCCACCCTGTTGCGGCTCGCAGCTCGGTTGCGGCGCGCAACCCTGTTGCGGCTCGCAACATGCTTGGCCGGCCGCTGCGTCTGGCCGCGGGTCTTTTTGTGCTGGCAATGCCCTTGAGCGGATGCGGCACCGGCGCGCTGTGGGACAAGTTTTTGGCCAAGGACGACACCTTCGTCGAGGAGCCCGCGGACAAGCTCTACAATGAGGGCTTGTACCTGATGAATCAAAGGAAGGATCCGAAGGCGGCGTCGAAGAAATTCGAGGAAGTCGACCGCCAGCATCCTTATTCCGAATGGGCGCGCAAATCGCTGCTGATGTCGGCCTACGCGTTTTACAATGCCGGCGATTACGACAGCTGCATCGGCGCCTCCACGCGTTACGTTACCTTGCATCCCGGCAGCCCCGACGCCGCCTACGCCCAGTATCTGATCGCCGCCTCGCACTACGATCAGATTCCGGACGTTACCCGCGATCAGGGCCGGACCGAAAAGGCCATCGCCGCGCTGGAAGAGGTGATCCGCAAATATCCGACGTCGGAATATGCCGTCAGCGCCAAGGCCAAGCTCGAAGGCGCGCGCGATCAGCTCGCCGGCCGCGAAATGAATGTCGGCCGCTATTACATGGAAAAGCGCGACTACACCGCCGCCATCAACCGCTTCAAGACCGTGGTGACCCAGTATCAGACCACGCGGCATGTCGAGGAAGCGCTAGCCCGGCTGACCGAAGCCTATATGGCAATCGGCATCGTCGGCGAGGCGCAGACCGCCGCCGCCGTGCTCGGACACAATTTTCCTGACAGCCGCTGGTACAAGGACGCCTATAATCTTGTAAAGTCCGGCGGTCTCGAGCCGAGCGAGAACAAGGGTTCCTACATCTCCAGGGCCTTCAAGAAACTGGGTCTCGGCTAGGAATAGATCTCGCATGCTGGCGCGTCTTTCGATCCGCGACATCGTCCTGATCGAACGGCTCGATATCGAGTTTTCCCGTGGCCTCGCGGTGCTGACCGGCGAAACCGGAGCGGGCAAATCTATCCTCCTCGATGCGTTCGCGCTGGCGCTCGGCGGCCGCGGCGACGCCGGCCTTGTCCGTCACGGCGTCGAACAAGGCCAGGTCACCGCGGTGTTCGATGTCCCGAAGGGTCATCCGGCCTCGGTGATCCTCAGCGATAACGGGCTCGACGATACCGGGGAGATGATCCTGCGCCGGGTGCAGCTTGCCGACGGCCGTACCCGCGCCTTCATCAACGATCAGGCGATCAGCGTGCAGACCTTGAAGGCCGTCGGCTCCGCGCTGGTGGAAATTCACGGCCAGCATGACGAGCGCGCGCTGGTCGATGCCTCGACCCACCGGCGCCTGCTCGACGCATTCGCCGGCCTCGAGAAGGACGTCGCGGCGCTGGAACAACTCTGGGACCTGAGGCGCGCCGCCAACGCGGTGCTCGACGAGCATCGCGCCGGCATGGAACGCGCCGCCCGCGAGGCGGATTATTTGCGCCATGCCGCCGACGAATTGAAGAAGCTGGCGCCCAGGGACGGCGAGGAGACCGCGCTCGCCGAACGCCGCACCACGATGATGCAGGGCGAGAAGATCGCCGCCGATCTGCGCGAGGCGCAGGACGCCGTCGGCGGCACCCATTCGCCGGTTCCGGCGCTGTCGGCGGCGGTGCGCCGGCTGGAACGCCGGGCGGCAAATTCGCCGGCGCTGGTCGAACCCGCGGTGAAGGCGATCGACGCCGCGATCAACGCGCTGGAGGAGGCCGACCAGCATCTTAACGCTGCGCTGGTCGCGGCGGACTTCGATCCCGCCGAGCTCGAACGCATCGAGGAACGGCTGTTCGGCTTGCGCGCGGCGTCGCGCAAATATTCGACGCCGGTCGACGGTCTGGCCGCACTGGCCGCGCAATACGCCGCCGACGTCGCATTGATCGATGCCGGCGCCGACCAATTGAAAAAGCTGGAGGCGGCAGCGGCCGAGGCCGACAAGCGCTACAGCGCCGCGGCCTCAAGGCTCTCCGCGGCGCGGACGAAAGCTGCGGAAAAACTCGACAAGACGGTCAATGCCGAACTCGCGCCGCTGAAGCTCGAACGCGCAACATTCACGACCCAGATCGAATCCGATCCCAAATCGCCGGGCCCGCAGGGCATCGACCGCATCGAGTTCTGGGTCCAGACCAATCCCGGCACCCGGCCGGGGCCCTTGATGAGGGTCGCTTCCGGCGGCGAGCTGTCACGCTTCCTGCTGGCGCTCAAGGTGGTGCTGTCCGATCGCGGCTCGGCGCCCACTCTGGTGTTCGACGAAATCGACACCGGCGTCGGCGGCGCGGTGGCTGACGCCATCGGCGCCCGGCTGGCGCGGCTCGCCCGCAAGGTGCAGGTGATGGCGGTGACCCATGCCCCGCAGGTCGCCGCGCGCGCCAATCAACATCTGCTGATTACAAAGGACGCGCTCGACAAGGGCAAGCGCGTCGCCACCCGCGTCAACGCGCTTGCCGCCGATCACCGCCGCGAGGAAATCGCCCGCATGCTCGCCGGCGCCGAGATCACCGCCGAAGCCCGCGCCGCCGCCGAGCGTTTGCTGCGTGCCGCGACGGCGTGAGCTCTTCTCCCTCTCCCCGCTCTTTGCGGGGAGAGGGTTGGGGTGAGGGGCCTCTATCCTTTCGCGAAACCTTTATAGATTGAGCGTCGTGCCTCGCCCCTCACCCGGCGCTACGCGCCGACCTCTCCCCGCAAAGGGCGGGTTCAGGTTGGAAGCCCCGTCGCTGTCTTTCCTCCAATTGGAGTTCGTCGTATGCAAAGGCCATGGCCAGGACAGCAAAATCGAAGGCAATAACTCCCGCCTCCGTCGCCCAGCTCACCAGGGCGCAGGCCAAGGTCGAGCTGAAACGGCTGGCGCTGGAAATCGAGAGCCACGACAAATCCTACTATCAGCAAGACGCGCCGAAGATTTCGGATGCCCAATACGACGCGTTGCGCCAGCGCTTCAATGCGATCGAGGCCAGATTTCCCGAACTCGTCACCAGCTCGTCGCCGTCGCAAAAAGTCGGCGCGCAGCCTTCCGGGCGCTTCGCCAAGGTCCGCCACGCGGTGCCGATGCTGTCGCTCGACAATGCCTTTGCGGAAGCGGACGTCGTCGATTTCGTCGCCCGCATCCGCCGCTTCCTGAAACTTGGCGACGACGACAAGATAGCGTTCAGCGCCGAGCCGAAGATCGACGGGCTGTCGATGTCGCTGCGTTACGAAGCTGGCGAACTCGTCACCGCCGCGACTCGCGGCGACGGCGCCGTCGGCGAAGACGTCACCGCCAATATCCGCACGCTCGAGGACGTACCGAAAAAACTAAAAGGCAGGAACGTGCCTGGGGTCTGCGAGGTGCGCGGCGAGGTCTACATGACCAAGCAGGCCTTCCTCGCGCTCAACCAGCGGCAGAAAGCCGCCGGCGACACCGTCTTCGCCAATCCGCGCAATTCGGCGGCAGGTTCGTTGCGGCAGAAGGACCCCAGGATCACCGCGTCGCGCCCGCTCGGCTTCTTTGCCTATTCCTGGGGCGAGATGAGCGACATGCCGGAAGATACCCAGTCGGGCATGATCAAATGGTTCGAGCGCTGCGGCTTCAGGACCAATCCGCTCACCGAGCCTTGCAATTCCGTCGAACAATTGCTCGCTTTCCATCGCGAGATCGAAACCCAACGGTCGCATCTCGACTACGACATC
>Ga0307312_10000036_pt1 | contig 42493 bp, 38 predicted proteins | sample ER_DNA_202_FD_194489 | JGI IMG/M metagenome (GOLD analysis project Ga0307312, IMG submission 194489) | Bulk soil microbial communities from the East River watershed near Crested Butte, Colorado, United States - ER_DNA_202 | ecosystem: Environmental > Terrestrial > Soil > Floodplain | place... | reverse complement strand
CGGCGCCGGCCCTACTGGATACCTGTGGTTGGGCTAGCCGAGGCGGCGGTGTTGGCCAGGGTCCGCAGGCCGATCTGCAACATAAAGGCGTGACTGAGCACGGGCGGCGTGGTGCCGGCGGAATAAGAGTAGGAGGTGACGTAGTTGGCCGCCAGCACAAAGCAGTCGTCCACATAACCGGCACCGACGATGTACTGATTGACCTTGTTCGCTTCGAGATCCCATCGGGCAGATCCCGATACTACCCAGTTTGCCGCCACCTTGACCGACGCGCTGCCCAAAAGTCCCTCGCGGCGGGTCAGGTATCCCAGTTCCGGCTGGGCCGCATAGTTGCCGTACATCATGCTGACCGACCAGCGGTCGAAGGCCGCCCGGCCTTCCGCCTCGAAACGCTGAACGTTAAGAGTTTGCTGGTCCAGGCGAGTGCGCACGCTGAATGTATAGGTCCGGTTGGGCGAATAGTTGACGCTGCCAACATAGTCCGACTTGGGGGTCGCGAGACCGGAATCGAGGCCGGTATTGGTCATGTCCTGGACGGCGAACGAATTCAGGCCGAACAGTTGATAGGACTGTCCGAATAGTACCTTGACCGAACCTCCGCGGTCGAATTGCGTGGTCGCCTGTACGCCGACGTTGGCGCGGCCGCCGCCTTCGACGCGGTCATAGCCCGAGAATTTATCGACACTGAACAGGTTGCTGGTGTCGAAAACCAGACTCTGGGCGTCTTCGTTGGGAAGCTTGCCCGCATAGGGTTCGTTGGGACGAATGATGACCTGCGCGATCGGCTCGATCGTCGTCGAACCCCACGGCTGAACGTTGATGAAGGGATAGCGATATTCGAGGCCGACCGTCGGCATCACACGCAGCGCCTGGGTGTCACCTGCGGGGAGGAAGTTGGAAACGCCGGGCTGGTTCGAGATCGAGGCGTCGATCGCATCCGCACGGACCCTCGCAAACGGCGTCCAGATTTCACCGGCGGAATCGGTGAACGACCGCCGCCACTGCGCCTCGGCCGAAAGCCGCGTGTACGTTCCGGGGATGCCGCGAAGCAGGCATTGCGCCGGCAACCGCGCCAGCGGATCGGCGGACGCCGTCACGCACAGACTATTGGTGTTAGCCAGCGTCGTGATCGGATCGAACGCGGCGGTACTCCGCGTCAGGCTGGTGAAATTGGTCTTGTAGCTGAATTCTCCACCGAAGATCGGATGGTTGAGAACGTTCGAATAATCGACCACCGGGTGGATAACGGGCACCTTCTCCTGGAAGCCCGAAAAGCTGAGATAGTAGATCGTGCGCGCATCGAAATAACTGCGATTGCCGACGCCGGTCAGATAAAGCTGGGAAATGGCTTCCGTCGGCAGGTTCAGAAATGAGTTCAACGGATCCTTGTACTGGGCCAGCCTGTAATCCGAGAAAAAGTAGTAGTCCGTGAGGAGCACGCCGTCCCAGCCCCACACCCATTTGTCGTTCAGCGCGAACTGGCCCTTGGTGTCGATGCCACCGCGGAAGGTGCGGTCTCCGGGCTGACCGGCGAAGGCTCCCGGGTCCAGTTGGTCGATGCCGTAGGCGCGGATTTGATATGACCCGTCGATCAGGCGCTGACGGAATTCGCCCAGCAGCAACACGCCCTGCCGGGTTGTAATCCGCGGGGTGAAGGTCGCGTCATAGTCGGGAGCGATCGCCCAGTAGAACGGGGTTTCAACGGCATAGCCGTAGGTCGAGGCCTGCGAGAAGCTCGGCATCAAGAACCCGGTCTTGCGCTTCACGGTCGGATCGGGCGTCGAAAAATACGGCAGATACGCCATCGGAACGCCGAAGAACTCCAACTGCGCGTTTTCGAAATACAGCATCTTGTCGGTCTGGTCGTGAATGATGCGCGCGCCCTTGACCTGCCATAGTGGGGGCTTCTTCGGGTCGTCCTTGCAAGGTGCGCAAGCGGTATAGACACCATTTTCGAAGACGGTGTAGTTGCCGCTTGAGCGGTCCGCACGCGTCGCTGCCATTCGCGTCGCGTCGGCGGTGTCGACGCGCAACGAATCGACGAAGCCGTCGCGGTAGTCGTCGCTCAAGTCCATGATGTTGGCGTAGGTGATTCTACCCTCCGCATCGGTCATGCGGATATTGCCTTCGGCATGAAGCCGCTTGGTCTTCTGATCGTAGATGACCTTGTCGGCCTCGACGCTCGTCCCGTTGTAGAACATCTGCACGTTGCCGACCGCCGACACCCGCGAATTGTTGTAGTCGTAATCCACCTCGACCGCCTGGACGAGCATCTGTCCGTCATTGGCGGTACGGGGTGGTACCGGACGAGGCGGCCTCGGATTGTAGGTAAAGCCCTGCGCTGACGCCGGCGTGGTTATGGCGATACCGAGCGCGCCGGCAACAATGAATCCGAAAACCAGGGCGAGGACCGATCCGCTGGCGGCGGCCAAGCGGCCACGATAACGGCGCACGGCAGTGCGCCGCCCGAATGCAGGCGAGCTTCCTTGGCGGGCGGCGACAACGGCCACTACCCGTCCTCCTGGTACAGCAAGGCCAAAAAGCCGGTGAGGCCGCCCACGCACACGGGCAGCCACGCCGAAGCGATGGGATGCATCAACTCAGCCTTGCTCAAATCCTCAGTTACTTTCGACAGAACGTAGAGCAGAAAGCCTGCACCCACGCCACTCAAAACCATCTTTTGGATGCCGCCGAAACGGAAGAACCGCAAGGAGACGGCCGCTGCCAGCATGACCATGGCAGCCAGCAGAAATGGCTGGGCGAGAAGCTTGTGGTACTGCAACCGGTATCCGGCGGTCGCAAATCCCGAGCTTTCCGACGAACGGATGTAGCTCGGGAGTTGCCAAAAAGACACAGTCTCCGGCGTGGAGAAACTATTGCGGACCTGGGCCGGCGTAAGGCTGGTTGTAAGGAAGAAGCTGTCCTCGTCGACAGGCGGTCCGTCGAGGGAGTACCGGCGCGCCGATTTGAACAGCCACCGTCCCTCCTCGAGTGTCGCCTCGCGGGCTTCGATTCGCTCCTTGAATCGATAGTCGGTATCGAATCGGAATACGGTCAGCCCGGTGAGCCGCACCCCCTGCTGTTCGCTGCGGGCGGCATTGATGATGGCATTACCATCGCTGTTCACCTGATTGATCCAGAAACCGGATGCGTCCTGTATGCCGCCGCCGGGAGCGGAGCCGAACAGCTCCGCCTCCATCCGTTTGGAGAGCTCGCGTAAGTTCGCGGAGATCGGGTTGTAAGCGGTGGTTGCCAGGATTCCGAGCACCACCGCGCTTGCCAGGGCCGGCGCGATGAACTGCCAGGCAGACACGCCCGCGGCGCGCGCGACCACGAGCTCCAGGCGCCGCGAAAGCGCCAGATAGCAGGTCATCGCGCCGATCAGGATACAAAACGGCATCATCTTTTCGAGCAGTTGTGGCACGCGGAACAGCGAGGTCTCCGCGACCGCGATGGCGGAGGCGGAAGCCAGCCCCGACGTCTTTCTGACCATCTCGATGTAATCGACCAGCACCAGCAGCACGAAGATGCTGGCAAATACGCCCAGCGCCGAGACCACGAAGCGGCCGGCGAAATATCGCCCAAGCGTGTTGGTCATCATGCTCATGCTGTGGCTGGCCGCCCAAAAAGCCGCATCAGACGCGCGTTCGATTTGTTGATCGCTTCGATCAGTGCGGCCGGCGGTTCCACCACGACGCCTCCGAGGATGATCCACAGGCTTGCGCCGATGGCCAGCGCCAGCATCAGATACTGAACGACCGGAGCGAACGGCGATTTCACCGCCATCACCGAGCAGGCGAACCCCGCCATGCGCAGCCCGAACACGGCGAGGATGGCGCTGGAGATCGAAAAGTTGCGGCTCTGGCGCGTGGTGCGCGGCGCGCCGAGAAAGGCGAAGGTGAGCGCTGCGAATGCAAACGGATAGATCGGGGCCATGAAACGATCATGCAATTCGGCGCGGAACTGTCCCGGCAACTGCATGTAGACCGGATCGTTGGCAAGCGGCGAGAGCAATTCCCAGAGGTAGCGTTCGCGAATGCCCAAGGTGAGGTCGCGCCCTTGATTGGAGAATTTCGACATGTCGAATGCATAACGACCGAACGCCACCAGCGCGGGATCGTGCTTGCCGGCTTCGAGCCGTTCGAGATTTCCGTCCTCGAGAATCAGAAACGATCCACCCTCGTTTTTCAGGACCGTGCCGTGGTCGGCGATGATGCTGACACGTTCCTTCGGGTCACGGCGGTCATCGACGAAGATGCCGACCAGCACGCCGCCGGGTTGCCGCTCGCGAATACGGATGGTCAGGTTCTGATCGAGCTGAGCGAAGCGGCCGGGTTGCAGGATGTTGGCCAGCACATCCGCGGTAATTTCGGCATCCCATTGCTTCAGGCGGCGCATGCCGTCGGGGGCGAGATACGCGGAGATGAAGGCAACCATGACCGCCACCGCCAAGGTGGCATAGAGAAACGGACGGAACAGCCGGAACGGCGAGAAGCCGGCCGCATTCATCACGATGATCTCCGAATCGGTCGCGAGCTTGTTGAGGGTATGGGCGATCGCGATCATCAGGGCGATCGGCGAGATGATCAGCACCAGCGCCGGAATGACCAGGCTGGTGACGCCGAGGAACGTGACAATCGTCTGACCCTGGCTGGTCATCAGGTCGATGCCGCGCAACGCCTGCGTAATCCAGATCACCCCCGTCAGGCTGACCAGAACGAGCGCAAACGACGCGAGCGTCGTGCGAAAGATATACCTGTCGATCGACCCCATCGTTACCGCACGATCCCGCACCCCGCGAACTGGAACTGCAGCTGGCGACCATCCCGAAATCAGGATCCCCTTTGGTCGCGCCGCTATCGGTCCAGCCGCTCCACTCTCTCACTAGCATCCCTTTGATCCGTCAACAAAATGGCTGCGCCATGGCGCCTTGCGGATAAGGTTAATAATTCGGGTTATGTGGCCCCGCGGCCACTCCTGCGCTTGGCAGCGCAGCGGCTAACAGGCCATAGTGTCCAGGACCATGCTCTTGACGGCCGTGAATCACGGGCGAAGAGAACATTTCAAGCGCCCGGCGGGTTCCTGACCAGCGACAGCCCCTGATTTTGGAGGAGTTACCCATGTCCGACGCCGTCAAGGTCGGCTTCGTTGCGTTTTCCACCGTTCCTCGCGGCACCCTGGTGGTATTTTGCGACGATGCCTTGAAGTTCGGCACCGCAACCCGAAAATCGCTGGGCCGGGCCGCCAATCTGGTCAGGCGCGCCGCTGACACGAACCAGTTCAAGGGAAAGAGCGGCTCGACCCTCGATATTCTGGAGCCGGAGGGTCTCAAGGCCTCGCGTCTGATCGTGGTCGGCGCCGGCAAGCTCTCGGCCATCAAGGACAATGATTTTCTCAAGCTTGGCGGCGCGGCGGCCGGCAAGCTGCGTGCCGGCAATGGCGCTGTGACGATCATGGCGGAATTGCCGACCGGGGCGATGACGCCCGATCAGGCGGCCGCGGTCGCATCGGGGATAAGGCTACGCGCCTATAAATTCGATCGATACAAGACCAAGAAAAAGGACGGCGAGGAGGTCGCCTTGAAAGGCGATGTCTCGTTCGCCGTCGATGATGTGGCAGCGGCGCGAAAAGCCTTCGCTCCGGACGCTCACATTGTCGACGGCGTCATCATGGCGCGCGAACTGGTGAACGAGCCGCCCAACGTGCTCTACCCCGCGGAATTCGCGCGCCGTGCCAGCCAGTTGCGCAAGCTCGGCGTCGACGTCGAGGTTCTCGACGTCAAGGCCATGACGAAACTCGGAATGGGCGCGCTGCTCGGTGTCGCGCAAGGTTCGACGCGGCCCGGCCGCATGGTGATCATGCGCTGGAACGGCGCCAAGCGCGGCGATCAGCCGGTTGCCTTTGTCGGCAAGGGCGTTTGTTTCGACACCGGCGGCATTTCGATCAAGCCCGCGGGAAGCATGGAGGACATGAAAGGCGACATGGGCGGCGCCGCCTGCGTCGTCGGACTGATGCACGCACTGGCCGCGCGCAAGGCGAAGGTCAATGCGGTCGGCGCCATAGGTCTTGTCGAGAACATGCCCGACGGCAACGCCCAACGTCCCGGCGATATCGTCACATCGATGTCCGGGCAGACGATCGAGATCATCAACACCGACGCCGAAGGCCGATTGGTGCTGGCCGACGTGCTCTGGTATGTGGCGAAGAAGATCAAGCCGAAATTCATGGTCGATCTCGCAACCCTGACCGGGGCGATCATGGTGGCGCTCGGCACCGAATATGCCGGGTTGTTCTCCAACAACGACGAACTGGCCGAGCGCTTGACCAAGGTCGGCCTGGCGACGGGTGAACGGGTCTGGCGCATGCCGCTCGGTCCGGAATACGACAAGCAGATCGATTCGCAGTTCGCTGACATGAAGAACACCGGCACCCGCAACGGCGGTTCGATCACCGCCGCGCAGTTCCTGCAGCGCTTCGTCGACGACACGCCGTGGGCGCATCTCGACATCGCGGGAACCGCGATGGGCGCGCCGAAATCCGACATCAATCAGAGCTGGGGATCGGGGTTTGGCGTTCGCCTGCTGGAGCGGCTGGTTGGGGATTACTACGAAGCAAAGCGATGACGGAAGTCCTGTTCTATCACCTGCAAAACATGTTGCTTGAAAGCGTGTTGCCGTCGTTGCTCGAAAAATCGCTGGAGCGTGGCTGGCGCGTTGTAGTGCAGTCGACATCGCAGGAGCGCGCGGACGCGCTCGATGCGCATTTGTGGACCTATCGCGACGATTCGTTTTTGCCGCACGCCACCTGGCGCGCCGGCGATGCGCAGGATCAGCCGATTTTGCTGGTGGTGGAAGAGGGCAATCCGAACCGGGCCAATGTCAGGTTTCTGATCGACAATGCCGCCTTGCCTGCGGATTCGCACGCCTATGACCGTATGGTTCTGGTCTTCAACGGCGACGACGGCGAGGCGCTCGCTTTGGCGCGGGACGCCTGGACAGACTGCAAGGCGCGGGGGTTCGAGGTGACCTATTGGCAAGCCGACGAGCGGGGCCGGTGGCAGCGGCGGGAATAGCGATATCCGGCAATTAATGATAATCTGCAGTTTCTCCCTGCGGGCTTGCACACAGTCACGGTCGTGCCGCAAAGTGATGGTGGAACAAGCGCTTAGGGCCAGGGCGGGAACTTAATTAGCGTGCGAGACGAACACCCTCATCGAAAATGTCTGCTGGCATTGCTTCTGCTTGCCCCGGCCATGGCGGGATGTTCGGGCGCGTCCGATCTTCTGTCGAAAGACGCGGAGTGGTTTTCGCGCTCCGGCAGGCTGTTCATCCGAAGCGTTTCGATTGAAACGCCGCCTTTGACCCCCAACAGACCGGTCACGTCGGACGACTTGGTTAGCGCCGACGGGCTTTGCCCGGGAATGGCGCCTCCAGGGGGGCCGGCAGACGCCAATGCGTTGACCGAGGGAGCTGCCGCCGCGCCGCCCGCCTCGAGAACGGGAACGGTGGCACTCGGTCACACCGAATGCGACGTCGTGCGCGGCATTGGGGCACCAGACAGCGTCAATCTTTCCAACAATCCGCGCGGCGATCGGGTGGTGGTTGTCAATTACGCGAAGGGGCAACGCGCCGGGATCTACACCTTCACGGCCGGGCGCCTGAGCTCGATCGAGCGTGGACCCGAGCCGGTGACGCCGCCGAAGGCTGCCAAGCCCAAAGCGAAGAAGAAGCCCGCGGCGACCTGATCATTCCCCCTCTTTTTCGCAGGTCGCTCAGCCGGCCGCTTCATCGTATTGCGAACTGGCCGCCAGCCATTCTTCCTCGGCCCGCTGCAAGGCGCTCGCCGCACCGGCCCGCGCCTTGCTGAGCTGGGCAGCCTGCTTGGGGTCGCGCGTGAACAAATCCGGCAGTGCCAGCGCCGTATCGATCTTGGCGATGATGCCGTTGATACGCGCGATCTCGGCCTCAGCCTCTGAAATCTTCTGCTTCAGTGGTACGCGCTTTTCGTTGCCGTTGCGTGCAGGCTTGTCGCGGCCGTTGCCGCGCTCGTTGCTGCCGCGGTCGCGCGAATTCGTGCGCATGCCCCGCGCCGACAACACCATGCGTCGATAATCATCGAGATCGCCGTCATAGGTCGTGACGGCATGGTCGGCCACCACCCACAATCGATCGGCGCAGGCGTCAATCAGGTAGCGGTCATGCGAGACCATGATCACCGCGCCTGGAAATTCGTTGATCGCCTCGGCAAGCGCGGCGCGGCTGTCGATATCCAGATGATTGGTCGGCTCGTCGAGAATGATCATGTTGGGACCGAAGAAGGTCGCAAGTCCCAGCAGCAGCCGCGCCTTTTCGCCGCCTGACAGGTTTTTGACCAGGGTGTCGCCGGCCTTGCCCGAGAAGCCGATCGCACCGGTGCGCCCGCGCACCTTGGTTTCGGGAGCGTCGGGCATCAGCCTGCGGACGTGATCGTAGGGCGAGCCGTCTTCGCTCAGTTCGTCGAGCTGGTGCTGCGCAAAATAGGCGATGGATATCTTCTCCGCGCGCGTAATCGCGCCGGAAAATGGGGTTAACCGGTTGGCGAGCAGTTTGACCAGCGTCGATTTGCCATTGCCGTTGGCGCCGAGCAACGCAATGCGATCGTCGTTGTCGATTCGCAGGGTGACGCGGTTCAGCACCGGTTTTTTCGGATCATAACCGACCGAAACATCGTCGACCGCGATGATCGGCGGCGATAGCATTTTTTCCGGCGCGGGGAAGGAGATCTCGCGCACGTCTTGCGTCACCAGCGCCGCGATCGGCTTCATCTTTTCCAGCATCTTCACGCGCGACTGGGCCTGGCGCGCTTTCGAGGCCTTGGCCTTGAAGCGGTCGACAAAGGCCTGCAGGCGCTTGCGCTCCGCCTCCTGTCGTTTGACGTGTTTGGCGTCGAGCATCTCGCGCGTGGCGCGTTGCTCCTCAAAAGACGAATAGCTGCCGCGATAGAGCGTTAGTTTGCCGCGGTCCAGATGTAGAATTTGGTCCACCGAGGTGTCGAGCAGATCGCGGTCATGACTGATGACGATCACGGTGCGCGGATAGTTCGCGAGATGGTCTTCAAGCCAGAGCGTGCCTTCGAGATCGAGGTAGTTGGTCGGCTCGTCCAGCAACAACAGATCGGGAGCCGCAAACAACGTCGCGGCGAGCGCGACGCGCATTCGCCAGCCGCCGGAAAATTCCGAACATGGCCGCGCCTGCTCTGCGGTCGAAAACCCGAGGCCGCCGAGAATCGCAGCGGCGCGGGCGGGCGCCGAATGGGCATCGATGTCGACGAGCCTTGTCTGGATTTCCGCGATCCGGTGCGGATCATGGGCGGTCTCGGCTTCCCGGAGCAGCGCATCGCGCTCGAGGTCCGCTTTGAGCACGACTTCGATCAGACTCTCCGGCCCGTTCGGCGCTTCCTGTGCAAGACTGCCGACCCGCCAGCGCGGAGGGATCGTGATGGTGCCGGTCTCCGTCGGCAGCTCGCCGCGAATCGCCTGGAACAGCGTCGATTTGCCGGCACCGTTGCGCCCGACCAGACCGACGCGCGCGCCGGGCACAATCTGCGCGGAGCCATGATCGATCAGAAGTCGTCCGGCAATCCGGACCGATATGTCGGTGATTGAAAGCATCCGGGGTTGTCACCGGAGCCGCCGCCAAACGCAACCGGTTTATGGGCGAAATATCGCTTCCGCAATCCGCCTATGCCGAAAGGACATTCGGCTAGTTCGACGACCTCCAGCGGCCTTCGCTGTCCCGCCTGCGCAATTCATCCATCAGATGCTGCAAGTGGGACGATAGCCGCGAAGTATCCGGCCGCAGCCTCTGCTGCAGCCGTTCACCGATGGCGTCACAGATCAATCGACACGTCCTGTGATCGATTTGTTCGCTGTTGCTGGTGATTCGGCTGTTCATGACGCTTCCGCTTCGCGTTCCGTTTCAATGAGCTTACGTCTGACCAAGTCCCCAGCACAAAAATTGTTTCCGGGTTGCGGTCGATTGCACATTTTTTCAGCTGGAATTGATGAAACAGCGGATGGAGTTCCACCAATTGAACTCACAGAAAGCCCCGACCGCAGGGCCGGGGCTTTGATGCTCGAATTGATAAAGGCAGATCAATAGCAGCGATTCACCAATCGCCAGCGGGGTCCCCACGGTGTTGAGACCAATCGCCGCACATAGCAGCCGCCGTAACCGTAACCATAGGCCGGGCCACCGGCGAAAAAGCGGGGACCGCCCCAGCCGCCGTGCCATCCACCGTGGTGCCAACCGTGACCGCCCCAGGCGGAGGCCGAAGTCGGCGCCAACGCGGCCGCACCCAGCGATGCCGCGGCAACTGCAACAAGCGAGAGTTTGCGTAACATGGTCGTCTCCACAGGTTCGGCGCTGTTGGCGCCATCGGTGAAAGTGCCGCCGCAACGCCGCCAAAACTCCGAGGCGTTCGGCTGATCGAAAGGCTATTCCTGACGACGTGAATGAAACCGGGACGCTGGTTTCAGAGAGGGTTCATCTTTGTGAAATTGTGGTAATTCCGGGCATCGATTGCCTGCCGGGGCTGGGGCAATCAGGGGCATTTCGGCTGATCGCTTGCCGTTCGCCGATGGCGCCGATATAAGCGCCGCAATCCCCCTCAGCGCTCTGCAAGGACGAAATCATGGCGATTGAACGCACCTTTTCGATTATCAAGCCCGACGCGACCGCGCGCAATCTGACCGGCGCGATCAATTCGCTGATCGAGAAGGCGGGACTGCGGATCGTTGCCCAGAAGCGCATTCGCATGACCCGCGAGCAGGCCGAAACCTTCTACGCCGTTCACAAGGAACGGCCGTTTTTTCGCGAGCTGGTGGATTTCATGATTTCCGGTCCCGTCGTCGTTCAAGTTCTCGAGGGCGAAAATGCCGTGCTCAAACACCGCGAAGTGATGGGTGCGACCGACCCTTCCAAGGCGGCCGATGGCACGATCCGCAAGCTGCACGCGAAATCGATCGGCGAAAACTCGGTGCATGGGTCCGACGCCCCTGAGACCGCCGCTATCGAAATAGCACAATTTTTCTCCGGCAACGAAATCGTCGGCTGATCGCGGCGGCAAGCAATAGCCGCGCGGGCTGGCCCCTGGCCGAAAGGAATACGCCGTGAACTGGCTGCTGCAAATCTTCGATCCGGCGAACATCGCGACGTTAGCCGCCCAGTTTCAAACCGAGATGCTGCAGCCGGCTTTTTGGATTGCGGTCAGCAAGATCATCTGGATCAACGTGCTGCTGTCGGGCGACAACGCGCTGGTGATTGCGCTGGCGTGTCGTGGACTGGCGCCGCGCCAGCGGCTTTGGGGCATGATCTTCGGTGCTGGCGCCGCGGTTATTCTTCGCATCATCTTCACCGGCATCGTCGCGTCGCTGATGGAATTGCCTTACCTCAAGCTGGTCGGCGGGCTGGCACTGCTCGTGATCGCCGCCAAGCTGCTGGTGCCCGAGCATGAGGACGAGGAAGGCGTCGAATCCGCGTCGCATTTGTGGGCCGCGATTCAGATCGTTGTAGTCGCCGATATCGTAATGAGCCTCGACAATGTGATCGCGGTCGCGGCCGCCGCCAATGGCAGTGTTCCGCTGCTGATTCTCGGCCTTGCGATCAGCATACCCCTGATCGTTGCCGGCGCCGCGCTGATCATGGCGCTGCTCAATCGGCTGCCGATTTTGGTATGGGCCGGCGCCGCCTTGCTCGGCTGGATCGCCGGCGATGTCATTGCCACCGACCCAGCGGTTCATCCGAAATTGCAGGCTCTTTTCGCTGGGCCGGCCGGCGTCCAGCTCGACGCATTGCTGGGGTCGCTCGGGATCGGGCCGCAGTTTGCGAGCGGCAACGGCGGCGAGGTTGCCTGTGCCGTGTTGGGCGTCATCGTCGTGCTGATCGCGGGATCGATCTGGCGAAGGCGCAAGCTGCAGCAAGTCGAACACGCTGCGTCGTCCGCCGGCTGACTCGGACCCGGCCTCAGCTGCAAACTGCCGGCGGAAATTAACGCCTTACGATCGATCCGGAGCGGCCGACCAGTTTCGCCAGCTGCTTGAATCGGCTGCCGACACGATCCGCAACCAGATCGACCAGCCTGTGCTCGAACACCAGCATCAGCTTGCGGCCCCGGCTTCGAAAGTGGATTGCCGGCAATACGCCGGGCCGCGCCGCCGATACCAGGTGGGCGACGCGAAAGGCTGCGCCGAGCACGCGGGCACGCTCGACCATGGCCGGCGGCAGCAGCTCGCGAATAATCGCCGGCGGTTCGTTTTGTTCGCTCAAGCCCGCATAGCGGTAAAATACCGACAATGCGACAAACACCTTGCCTTGATGAGTGACCGCACCGAAATTTCCGTTGGTGATGAGACTGAGCGTCTCTTCGCCGCGGTGGTCGGGATGCACCCGCCATCCGATGTCGGACAGCAGGCAAGCGGCATGACGCAGGCGGCGATCCTCCTCGGTTTCCCGCAATTTTACGACCCGCACCAGACGATCGGTCCAGTCGATCAATTCTTCCGCATGGCGTGCGGATCGCGACAGCAGCTCGTTGAGCGTCTGCGAGGCGCAAATCAACCCGTCCTCCGAGCGCTCGGCCTGCGGCAGCATCGAGTAAAGCAGGCCTTCACGCACCCCGAAGGTCGAAAACACGATGGTCTTCGGCTTTGCGACCCGGATGATGTATTCGAGAACAAGCGCCGCATAGGTCAACAGCGGCCGCCGTGCATCGGCGACGATTTCGATATCGGCCAGCATGTTTGCGGCCGCGAGGCGGCGAAGGCGGCGCGCGAAATCGAGCGCGTCCGCTGCCGGTATCGAATAGCCGTGCATCACACGCAGCGGATAACCGCTCTGGACGATGTGGATGCGGGCCAGCGCACGCCAGGTTCCTCCGACCGCATAGAAGGTGCGTCCACGTCCGGCTTTGAGCTGAGCAACCTCCGACAGATCGTTCCTGACGATGCGCTCGGCGCGCTTCAGCGACTTGTGGGATAAGTCCTGCAACGCGAGGCTTCCGAGCGGCAGCGTCAGGCCGCTGCGAACGCGGTTGCCGTGCACGTCGATCAATTCGAGCGAGCCGCCGCCGAGATCGCCGACGATGCCGTCCGGCTTGTGAATACCGGATATGACGCCGAGCGCCGACAATTTCGCTTCGCGCGGACCCGACAGGATTTCGATGCGTACGCCGCAGATGCGTTCAGCTTTCGCAATGAAATCGGGGCCATTGGTGGCATCGCGGCAGGCGGCGGTGGCGATCGCGTAGACCCGGCCGACTTTCATCACCCTGCACAAGGCGCGAAAACGCCGCAACGACGTCAAGGCCTTTGCGACGGCGTCCGGCGCCAGCAGTCCCGTGGTCTGAACCTCGCGCCCGAGCCCGCAGAGGGTTTTTTCGTTGAAGAGGGTGACCAGGCTCCGCGTCATCGTTTCGTAGACGACGAGACGCACCGAATTCGAGCCGATGTCGATGACCGCGACGCTGGATTGGCGTTTGCGCGGCCGCTTCACTGGAAAAATCCTTTATGATGAATGCTGACGTTCGGTACGGCGCGTGAGGCGGCGCGGTGAAGATTCCTTAAGCGACTTTCCACGGCCTGACAGACTCGGATTGGTCATGAAGTAATTATGCAGGTTGAAAGGCTCCTCGCCCTTCGCGGCCTTCATACGCGTTGACGATCCATCCGGCAATAACTGCCAGCTTTGCTCGGTATCCTTCAGATTCGCGACCATGATCTGCTCGAGAACCTGCTGATGCACCGTGGGATTTTGCAGCGGACAAAGAATTTCGACGCGCCGATCGAGGTTGCGCGGCATCATGTCGGCGGACGAGATATACACAGCAGCTTTTGCGCTTGGCAGGCCCTGTCCCATCCCGAAGCAGTAGATTCGGCCATGCTCGAGGAAACGGCCGATGATCGATTTGACGCGGATGTTCTCCGAAAGCCCTGATATGCCGGGCCGCAGGCAGCAGATTCCGCGTACCACCAGCTCGATCGATACGCCGGCCTGCGACGCTTCATACAGCGCGTCGATGATGTCAGGATCGACCAGCGAGTTCATCTTCATCCAGACGGCCGCCGGTCTGCCGTGGCGGGCATGGCTGGTCTCACCGTGGATATGTTCGAGGATGCGCTTGCGCAAGGTGAGCGGCGATACCGCCATCTTCTCGATGTCACTCGGTTCGGCATAGCCGGTGATATAGTTGAATACCCGCGCGGCGTCGCGTCCGATGATCGGATCGGAGGTGAAGTAGGACAGATCGGTATAGATGCGCGCGGTCACCGGATGATAATTGCCGGTGCCGGTGTGAACGTAGGTCGTCAGGCTGCCGCCCTCACGGCGCACGATCAGGGACAGCTTGGCGTGGGTCTTCAGTTCGAGGAATCCGTACACCACCTGCACGCCGGCCCGTTCGAGGTCGCGCGCCCAGCGGATGTTGGCTTCCTCATCGAACCTCGCCTTGAGCTCGACCAGTGCGGTCACCGACTTTCCGGCCTCCGCGGCCTCTGCGAGCGCCCGCACGATCGGCGAGTTGTTGGAGGTGCGGTAGAGCGTTTGCTTGATCGCGACGACGTCGGGATCGCGGGCGGCCTGTTGCAGGAACTGGACGACGACGTCGAATGATTCGTAGGGGTGATGAACGATCAGATCCTTTTGCCGGATCGCCGCGAAGATATCGCCGCCATGATCGCGCACGCGTTCGGGATGACGCGGTACATAGGGCGGGAATTCCAGGTCGGGCCGGTCGAGCCGGGTCAATTGCGACAATTCGTTCATCGCCAGCACGCCATCGACCAGCAACACCTCGTCATCGGCGGTCGAAAGCGCCTGCTGCACGAAAGCGCGCAGTTCTTCCGGCATCTTGGCTTCGATTTCGAGCCGGATCGCCGACCCGCGCCGCCGCCGCTTCAGCGCGGTTTCGAACAGGCGCACCAGATCTTCCGCCTCTTCCTCGATTTCCAGTTCGGAATCCCTGATGATGCGGAACGAGCCCTGGCCCTTGACGGTATAGCCGGGGAATAGCCGGCCGATGAACAGACCGGTCGCCTGTTCCAGCGTAATCAATCGTACCGAGGAATCCTTGCCCGCGGGCAAGCGGATGAAGCGGTCGATCTTGCCGGGCATGCGGATCAGCGCGTTCATCGGTTTGCCGTCCGAGATCCGTGCCAGCTGCAGCGCCACGGTAAATCCGAGGCTCGGGATGAAGGGAAAAGGATGCGCCGGGTCGATCGCGAGCGGCGTCAGCAACGGGAAAATATTGTGGAGGAAGTGATCCTCTATCCAGCTTCGCTCGGTCTTGGCGACATCGCGGCCATCGACCAGAACGATGCCGACCTCGGCCAGGATGCCGCGCAGATCGCGCCAGATCGCCTGCTGGTCGGTGGCGAGCTTTGAGACCATCTCATTGATCAGAACAAGCTGTTCGGCCGGGGTCAGACCGTCCGGACTGCGCTCGTTGATGCCCTCCCGCACCTGGGCCTTGATGCCGGCGACGCGGACCATGAAGAACTCATCAAGGTTATTGGCGGAAATCGACAGAAACCGCACCCGTTCCAGCGCGGGATGGCCGGGATTGACCGACTCCTCCAGCACCCGGCGATTGAAGTGCAGCCAGGAAAGCTCGCGGTTGATGAAGCGCTCGGGGCTGGTGCCGATCGTTGGACGGGCCTCGGCATCCGCTTCTTTTTCTTTAATTACAATGGCTTGTGCGGAATCCATCAGATTTCGATCCATCCCAAGTAAACAGCGCCGCCACCCCCTGCAGAGGCGGTGCAAAGCATGTGTTATCGCGACGACGTTTCAATGACATTGATGTTCCCGCCGCTCGCGCCGTCAAGATGCGAGCCGGGCCGCTGGATCAAGCATTGCGCAGCATTTCAGCCGCCAGCGCCCGGCTCACCGGCCGGCCCAGCCGCAGGGCTTCCGCATCCAGGAGCTCGACCGCCTGCCGCGCGGCCGCATAAGACCGCTCGATCCTGGTTACGAGATAGCTCACCACGGTCTCATCCACGGCCAGTTGGCGGTCCGCGCAAAATTTGACGATCAGCGCGCGAAACAGCTGATCGTCCGGCGGCAACAACGACACCGTCGGGACCGCGCGCAAACGCGACCTGAGATCGCGCAGCTCGATCTGAAATGCGGACGGCGGCTCCCGCGCGGTCACCAGAACGAAAGCCCCGTCTTCCCGCGCCAGATTCATCAGGTGAAACAGCGCGCGTTCATCGAAATCCGACGATCTCAGATCTTCGACCACCAGCGCCCCCGTCGCCAAAGCGCCGGGCACCGCCGTTGCGGTCAGCGCATGCGCTGTGGTGGAACGGGCGCCCGCTTGCTCGGCCCAGATTGCCGCGAGATGACTTTTGCCGGAGCCTTCGGGTCCCACCATCAGCATGATCCGGTTTGGCCATTCGGGCCAGCTGTCGACCAGTGCCAGGCCACCGGCATTGGCCGGTCCCTCGAGAAAATTGTCGCGGGTAAGGCTCTCTGCGTGTGGAAGCGCAAATGCAAGCTGACGAGGTTGAACGCGAGCTGCCACACTTACTCCATGCCGGACCAGCCGGCGCATGATCATTTTGCTTCGATCGTACTCATGTGCCGGACCCACTCCCTGAGATAGAGGGATACGGAAACCAAAGTAAAGACCGTTACAAAGCCCATCAGGATCAGGTCATACGGCTTTGGCTCGAAGCCGAAGCCGAGTGCCGCAAGGACCAATGCCGCGAATGCCACCTGCGCCACCGTGTTGAGCTTCGATACCATCAAGGGCTTCATCGGAATCGGCTTGCCGAACAACCATGACACAATCACGGCGGCGACGATCATGATGTCGCGCGAGACCACGAGGATGACAATCCAGCGCGGTACGGCGCCCCAGATTCCGAGCGCCACGTAGATCGAGACCAGAAGCGCCTTGTCGGCCAATGGATCGAGCAGCGCGCCCAGTTCGCTGGCCATGTTGAAGCGTTTGGCAAGAAAGCCATCGACCGCGTCGCTGACGCCGGCGACGACAAAGATCGCGAACGCGATTTCCATCTGGCTGGACGCAATCGCCCAGACAATAACCGGCACCAGCAGGATGCGGGCCAGCGTAATGATGTTTGGAACGCTCAACTCGGTCGCTTCCCGGCTACCGGCCTGATTTTTACGAGAGATTCGGCCCTTTGCAGGGTGAACCGGCTCTTGTCTAGATAGTATATGCGCGTGCCGCTTGCGAGCCATTGCACATGAGCGGATTCCGACGTAACCAGCCGCCATCATCTGGAACTGGGCATGATTGATCGCAAAAACGGGCTCACTTACGCCGATTCGGGCGTCGATATCGATGCCGGCAATCGCCTGGTTGATCTCATCAAGCCGATGGTTCGTGCCACGGCCCGCGCCGGCGCCGACGCCGAGATCGGCGGGTTCGGCGGATTGTTCGATCTCAAGGCTGCGGGCTTCAAGGACCCGGTTCTGGTCGCAGCGACCGATGGCGTCGGCACCAAAGTCAAGATCGCGATCGAAACCGGCCTGCACGGCGGCATCGGGATGGATCTGGTAGCAATGTCGGTCAACGATCTCGTGGTGCAGGGTGCAGAACCGCTGTTCTTTCTCGACTATTTCGCGTGCGGCAAACTCGATCCGGAGGCCACCGCGGCCATCGTCGCGGGCGTAGCAGAGGGCTGCCGTGAAGCCGGCTGCGCGCTGATCGGCGGCGAAACCGCCGAAATGCCCGGTCTCTACAAGGATGGCGATTACGACCTCGCTGGCTTTGCGGTCGGCGCCGCCGAGCGCGGCACGCTGTTGCCGCGACCCGATATTGCTGTTGGCGACGCGGTGATCGGCCTTGCCTCGTCAGGCGTTCACTCCAACGGATTCTCGCTGGTCCGCAAGATCGTCGAAACCTCCGGTTTGGGTTTCGAGGCACCGGCGCCGTTTTCACCGGTCATGACGCTGGGTGGCGCGCTGCTGGTACCGACGCGGCTTTATGTCAGATCATGCCTGCGCGCGATCCACGAGACCGGAGCGGTCAAGGGTCTTGCCCACATTACCGGTGGCGGCTTCACCGACAATATTCCGCGCGTGCTGCCAAAGCATCTCGGGGTCGGGATCGACCTTGCGCGTGTTCCCGTGCTGCCGGTGTTCAAATGGCTGGCAGAGCAGGGGGGCATCGCCGAACTCGAACTTCTGCGCACCTTCAACTGCGGCATCGGCATGATCGCCATCGTGAAGCCGGATGCAATCGAGCGGGTTACCGAGATACTTACCGAGGGCGGCGAAAGTATCGTGCTTTTGGGCGAGGTGATCCCGGCCGCGGGCGAACCTCGCGTGGTCTACAACGGTCATCTTGATCTCACATGGTGAGATCGGTTTCGCATGGTGAGGCCATGAAACGCCGCGTCGCAATCCTGATTTCCGGGCGCGGATCGAACATGGCCGCATTGATCAAGGCCGCCACCGAAAAAGATTTCCCAGCCGAGATCGCCGTGGTGATCTCCAACCGCGCCGATGCCGGCGGTCTCGAAAAAGCAAGGGCCAGCGGCGTCCCGACCGTTACCATCGAAAGCAAGTCCTTCGGCAAGGATCGCTCGGCTTTCGAGGCGGCTTTGCAATCGGCGCTTGACCAACACAGGATCGACCTGATTTGTCTGGCCGGCTTCATGCGGTTGTTTACCGCCGAATTCGTGCGGCGCTGGTACGGCCGGATGCTCAACATTCATCCCTCGTTGCTGCCGTCGTTTCCCGGCCTCGATCCGCATGGCCAGGCCCTGAAGGCAGGCGTGAAAATATCCGGCGCTACCGTCCATTTCGTCATTCCGGAAACCGACGCGGGCCCGATTCTGATGCAGGGTGCGGTCGCGGTTCGCGACGACGATACCCCGAACATGCTGGCGGCGCGGATCCTTGAGATCGAACACCGCATCTACCCCGATGCGCTGCGGCTGGTTGCCAGCGGTCTGGTCCGGCTCGACGGCGATACCTGCAAAACGGCAGGCAGCGCCAGTTCCGACGCTACTTTAATCTCGCCCGCGGCAGGCTCGCTGCAGCCGTCGGGCCGCTCGCACGGAGAGTAAGATGGCGAAAATTGCGGTTGTCGGCTGTGGCGCAATGGGATCGGTCTATGCCGCGCTCATGGTCGATGCCGGTTATGAGGTTCACGCGGTCACGCTTTGGCCTGACCATGCCGAGGCGATGGCTACCAAGGGCCTGCGTTGCGAAGGCGCAAGCGGCGATCGCACGGTGCGGATCCATGCCTCGACAACGACGGACGGCATCGGACCCTGCGATCTCGTCATCATTGCCACCAAGGCCTTCGATGTGGAGGCGGCGGCGCGTTCCTGTCTTCCGTTGCTGGGTCCGGAGACGATCGTCCAGACCATCCAGAATGGCCTGGGATCGCCGGAGATCGCGGCGCCGATACTTGGCGCGGATCGTCTTGCCGTCGGTGTCGTCGGAGGTTTCGGCGCTTCGATACGGGCGCCGGGGCATGCTCATCATAACGGGATGGAGATGATCCGCTTCGGCGCATTCGCCGGGCTGCCGAAGCAGCTTTTGCAGGCCTCCGCCAAGATTTGGGAATCGGCCGGTTTCAAGGTTGCCCTGTTCGACGACATCAAGCAGATGGTCTGGGAAAAATTGATCATGAACGTCGCCTTTTCAGGCACGTCTTGCACGACGGGCCTGACCGTCGGCGAAATCCTCGGAGATCCGGACGCCTGGAGCGTGGCGCGCCGCTGTGCCGAAGAAGCCATCGCGGTTGCGAAGGCTTCGAACGTCCGCCTGAACGTCGGCGATCCGATCGAGCACATCCGAAAACTCGGCGGCAAAATTCCCGATGCACGCCCCTCGATGTTGCTGGACTATAACGCGGGCCGCCGATGCGAGGTGGACGCCATCAACGGCGCGATCCCTCGCCTGGGCAAGCCGCTAGGGGTAGCGACGCCAACCAACGAGACGGTGGTCGGCATCATCAAGGCGCGCGAACGCCGGATGCTCGCACAACAAGCCACTGAGCCAACGGCATGAAAAACAAAATCCCCCGGCGAGGGCCGGGGGTGCATCAGGATTGCTTGCGCGGATCGTGACGAAGCTTAGGAGACCTTCAGATTTTCGGCGGAGGTTTTGCCGCGATTTTCCACAAGGTCATATTCGATAACCTGATTCTCGTTGAGGGTTGAGAGCCCAGCGCGCTCGACCGCCGAAATATGGACGAACACGTCCTTATCGCCGGCCATCGGCTTGATGAACCCATAACCCTTGGTCGGGTTGAACCACTTGACGGTGCCTTTTTGCATCGCCTGTCTCCTGGTCTAGACGTAAAAAAGACGCGGCCACGCTTTTTTGCGTGCCACGCCACAAGCGGGCTTCCGGATGTCTGCTCAATTTCTTAGTCGCGAAACGCACAGTCGAACGGCCTAGATCCGATTGTGCCTGATATTGCAACACGAAATTTGCGCGTTAGCAAGCTTCTGGCGCGGTTCAGGAAAACTGGTCGGGGACGAGATCGCTTCTCGCGACCTGTGGCAGCGGAACAACAATGTCCGGCAAACCCTGCTCGCGAACAACCGGGGCCGATTGACGCTCCCTGAGAACTCGGGACAAATCAGTGCCGGCCGACGGGATTTTTACATTTTTGCCGAGCTGGTCCTCCTTCTGGAAATAGCATTTATGCGCTGCTCATCGCGGCCTTTGCGAGCAAGGGAGATCAGAGCCGGCCGCAGATTTGCAGGTGCCGTCGCCATCGTTTTCGGCATCATCCTGCCTGTTGCTGCTGCGTCACCGCCCGCTCAGGCACAGAGTGCTCCGCGGCCGCCAACACCGCCGCCCCCGCCGACGCCATCGCCTACGGATATCAATTCCGATCTGTCGGCCGGCGGGGCGGTGACGAATCTCGGCAGCAGTTTCCTGGAACGCCTTGGAGACCAGGCGTCATACGGCTTCGGCCGCGCGCTGCGCAACAATCCGGGCGGCGGCGGCGCGTCCGAAGCGACGGACGCGCCGCGTTTCCGGACCTGGGCCGAGGCCTACGGAATCTGGGCCAGGACCGGCGCGCAGGGCTATTTCGTCGGCGACCGGCGTCAGACCTGGGGCGGCGTCGGAGGGCTCGGCGCGCGCCTTGCACCCGGCGTCAACGTCGGCGTTTCGGTTGACCAGAGCCGTACCAGGATCGACGTTCCGTTAGCGTTGCAGGCGGCAACGCTCGATCTTACCCAGATCGGCGCCAACGCCTCGGTCGACAAGGGTCCATGGACCTGGGCCATCGCGCTGGTGCATGGTTTCGGAAAGGTTAATTCGAGCCGGGATACCGGGGCAGGTTTTGCCCGCGCCAACTACAACGCCCACATCGACGGCGCGCTCACCGAGCTCGGCTACTACTGGAGCCTGGACCAGAGCCGCATCGTGCCGAAGGCCGCGTTCGAATATGTGCGCGCCTCGACCGCATCGTTTCAGGAACTGGGCGGGCTTGATCCCGTGATGGCGAGCGGTGCAACGGTGGAGCGTTCACGGATCCTGCTGGGTGCGGAGATCGGACATTACTGGATTTTCGGTCAAAAGATTTTCGATCTGTCCGCCTACGGCAAGTTCATCGACAATGTCTCCCAGAATTTCAGTTCGGTCACGGTGAGCCTCGGCACCGAGAGCATCGCCGTGCAGGGCATCAGCGAAAGCAGATATGGCGCCGATGCCGGCGCATCTGCCTCGCTCAGCCTGAGCAATACCGCGCGCCTTTATCTCAACTATGACGGCAAATTTCGCGCCGCGATGCAGTCCCACCAGGCGACCGTCGGCGTCGAGCTGAAGTGGTAGTTTGGCCAACGCGCGTCGGTTCGAGTCGCCGTCACCTGTTGCTCAAAATGGCTTTGGCGCGGCGTATCCCTGAAGTCCGAAATTCTGTCGCGAGCTAACCATCAGTGCCGTAAGGTCGTTGGGATGAATGAATTCATCCCGAAAGCACGCATGGACCTTGGGATCGAAGATGCTCTTCAGCCATTCGATCACGAGCTTGTGGCGGTCCGAGCTGCGAAATTCCTTGTGATAGGTAAGCCACAAATCCATGTGGTAGTTGATTCCGAGGTCGATCGCGACGAGAGGTACGCCGAGCGCAATTGCTGACGTCGGCAAAAATCCGACGCCGGCGCCTCGCTCGATAGCGTAGAGAACCGCGACACTGGAATTGGTCGATATGCCGACAATCCCTTCCAGCGATTCCAATCCCAAAATTCGCGCATAGCCGGTTTCGTCGAGCTGCACGCCATGTTGCTTGACGATCCGGTGATGCCTGAGATCCGCAAGGGATTTTGGGAGCCCATAGGCATCGCGATAGGCTTCCGAGGCGAAGGTATAAATGTGAAGTCTGCCGAGCTTCGTCACAATCAGGTCGGGATTTGTCGGTCGCTCAAATTGAACCGAAATATCCGCCTCCAGGCGTGACACGTCAGCCTGTTCCATTGCGCAACGAAGATCGACCACGATCTTTCGATAAGTTTTCTGGAAATCGATCAGCCTGGGAAGCACCCAGAAATTGCCGGGTCCCTCCGTCACGGCGACGCGCACCGTGCCGTTTGTGTCCGTCGACATCGACGCGCGGCGAAAGATATTGAAGCTGAGACGTTCCATCTGTTCAACGTCGAACAGCAACGCGCGTCCTTCATCGCTCAGCGACAAGCCCGACTGGTCGCGTAAAAACAGCTTGAATCCCAGTTCCTCTTCAAGCCTGTCGATCTTGCGCATCAACGTCGTGCCGGTCAGTCCCAGCACTTCCGCGGCATTCCTGAAACTCTGATGACGCGTGCACAGAAGAAACGCTCGCAAATCCTCCCATGACGCATTGAAAGTGTCTTCGGCTTTCTTGTGCTGCATTGATGCAGCACCCCGGTGCAAATGTTGATGCATACCCGTGGTCCCCGTCAGGTATGATAATCGTTACACGTAAGGGGACCTTAAATGCAGAAATTGTTTCGAGAAAGTGGCCATTTGGCCGCTCGACATGAGCTGGACAGGCTTTCGCCAACCTCCGCAATCACCGTCAGCCTGGCGACGCGCCGGCAGCTGGTCGATTTGGTTGCGATTGCCCGGCGGGAAATTCCCGGGGTCAACGGCTCGGAACCCGGTCTCGCTCAGTTTTTGCGCGACGATCCAGAATCGATCTTCGCGTTTGAACGTGCAGGGAAGCTGCTGGGGGGGATAGCGTTCCTGTATCTCAATTGCCGAGGGCATGATGCGCTTTTGCTCGACGATATCGATCTGAAAAATCCAGGTCGCGAGTTTCTTGCGCGCCCCGACGAGGAAGTATCGGCTATCTATGTCTGGGCGCTGGCCGGCTATGGGCGCGCTGTTGCCGGATTGGGAAATGTCGCGGAGTATCTGAGAAAGCCGCGATTTTTCAACGCGGATTACTTCGCGCAGCCCTCGACGCCGGCAGGCCGCGATTTGCTGAACGCGATAGGCTTTACGCCGATCCCGAGTTACCAGCCCGATCTCTGGCGCTACGAGCGCCCCTGGAATCGCCTTCCGCCGAACCTGCCGGCCTCGAATATCTCAGCAAGGAGTTTTGCAGATGCACGGCACCAGACTGCCATCCTCGACTAATCCGAACCCGCGCTCGATCTCGATCCGGATCGCGCGCGATCCCAACGATCTGATGCTGATCACCGCCATTCGCGCGGCTGTTTATCTTGCCGAGCAGGATTGTCCGATCGAGGAAGAATTCGACGGCAACGATCTGGTCGCGGCGCACTTCATCGGATTTGTCGGAACCGAACCTGCGGGTTGTCTTCGGGTGCGATTTTTTGGCGAATTCGCCAAAGTGGAACGCCTCGCCGTCCGGCATCAGTTCCGGCGCTCGCGCGTGTCATTCAAGCTGGTGCAGGCGAGCATCGACTACATCAAGCGCAAGGGGTTCAGGAAAATCTACGGTCAGGCGCAGGACCGGCTGGTGGATTTCTGGGCACATTTCGGCGCCAAGCCTCTCGGTCATAATCGCAAGATCACTTTTTCCGATTTCTCCTATACCGAAATGGTCCTCGACATCGAGCCGGGCCCCGATGCCATCACGCTCGACAGCGATCCCTACATGATCATTCGGCCGGAGGGTGATTGGGACAGGCCCGGCGTTCTCGATATTTCGTCAGGTCGCGCGGCGTCCTCTCCGCTTCGCGCCGCGGCGCTCGCTGAAACGTGATTTTGAATCGAAATATGATGGCTTCCATGCATGACGATCCGCCGATCCTGGTCTGCGCCGATCTTCAGACCGAGTATCTCACCGAAGGTCGCAGCCACGTTATCGCCGACGCCGAGGCGATTACGTCGCGCTGCCTCGAATTGATGACGCTGTGGCGCAACAATCTCTGGCCGGTGATGCATCTAAAACGGATCGCCCAGGCGGCGTGGTTCAATCCGGCGTCGAAGCTGACGGACTGGATCGCCGAGCTGAAACCGCGGCCGGGGGAACTCACCTTCGAGCATCCGTTGCCGTCGGCGTACAGTTCGACGCGGTTCGCCGAATACATGTGCAACATGAAGAGCGTTCGCTGCGTGCTGTTGGGATTTTCCCTCGACGAAACTATTCTGTCGACTGTCGTTGACGGGTTTCACCGCAGCCACCGCTATCAGGTCGTCAGCGATGCCGTCGCCTGCAGAGGTCCTGGCGTCGGCGATCCCGCTGCCTACAAGCTGGCGGTCGTCAAGGTTATCGGCAACTACGCCGGCATACAGGGAAGCCCCGACTTGGTCGAAGCGAGCGGCAAGATTGCGGTATGAGCGAAAAGACCGACGCTTTCACCTTAAGCCAACGGTCACTTTGCAAGCCGTTCGGCGAGTTCGATGAGTAGGCGCCGGTCGGACGGGGCTTGATTTTTCGCAACGCGATTATGAGCCGCAAGCCCTCGACGACGTTCAGATCGATCTGATTATCCTGAAGCAGCTGCAGTAGCTTATCACAGGAATGATCGGAATCGTCCGTGCTCACGGTAAAGGCTCCGACAAGCGAGTAACAAATGGCGACCCCCGCGAGGACGACCTCAAACAGCTTGCGCTCGATATCTCGACGGCAATCGAAAAAGCTCGCCAGTTAAAGCTGCCTACAAGCGCTTATATTCTATCAATGGTCTTGGTGGAAGTATCGGAAGCAATCAAAACCGCCGATGGCGACCGGCAGGACGACGCGATGGGATAGCGGGAGCGGCCATACATTTTGAAGCAAGCAATGCGGGCCTGATGGTCAGCTCCGATCGATGCCGACAACCCGGCCCTTTTCGATCGCCAGCGCCAACTGGCCATGTTTCAGCGCCAGTGCCGCTTCGCCGAACAGCTCGCGGCGCCAGCCGCGCAGCGCGGCTACGTCGGCATTGTCGTCAGCGGCGATCTGTTCCAGATCGTCGACCGTCGCGATCACCTTGCTGGCGACGCCGTGGCGCTCCGACGTCATCCGCAGCAGAACTTTCAAGAGCTCGACGATCGCCGCGCCGTTGGAATTGCCGCGCGGCTTTTCGATTTTCGGCAAGCTGGCGGGGTCGCGCGCGATGCCGCGCTGCACGGCGGCCACGATATCAGCGCCCCATTTCGATCGATCAAAACCCTTCGGCAGCGAACGCAAATTGGCCAGACGTTCGAGGCTGGTCGGCGCATGGGTCGCGATGTCGCCGACCGCATCGTCCTTGAGCACGCGGCTGCGCGGGACGTCACGGCTTTGCGCCTCCTGCTCGCGCCATGCCGCGACCTCCATCAGCACCGCAAGCTCCTTGGGCTTGCGGACCCGCGTCTTCAGCCGCTCCCATGCGCGCTCGGGGTGAAAGTCATAGGTCTTTGGCGAGGTCAGGACCTCCATTTCCTCGCTCACCCAATCGCTGCGGCCGCGCTTTTTGAGATCGGCATCCAGTGCCGTGAACACCTCGCGCAAATGGGTGACGTCGGAGACCGCGTAGTGCATCTGCTCCTCGCTCAGCGGCCGCCGCGACCAGTCGGTGAAACGATGGGTCTTGTCGGGCCGATGGCCGGTGATGCGCTGGACCAGCTGGTCGTAGGCGATGGAATCCCCGTAACCGAGCACCATGGCGGCGACCTGGGTATCGAAAATCGGATGCGGAACGATCCCTGCCTGATGCCAGACGATTTCAATATCCTGACGGGCAGCGTGGAAAACCTTCAGCACCTTCTCGTTGCCCATCAGCTCGAAGAACGGCGTGAGGTCGATGCCCTTCGCCAGCGTATCGATTACGACGGCTTCCGGGGGGCTGGCCATCTGCACCACGCAGAGCAGGGGGTAATAGGTCGTCTCGCGCAGGAATTCCGTGTCGACGGTAATGACCGGGTGTTCCGCGAGCCGCGCGCATGCCGCGGCCAGTTCCGAAGTCGTGGCAATCAGATTCATGAACGGTCCATACGCTTTCCGAAACGGCGTTCTGCCGAAAGCGCTGATAAGTCAAGGGTCTTGGGGCGAATTTGAGCCTTGCATTTCCACCTGACAGCGACTTTTCGTCGGGGCTTTTAGCCATCGGGATGCATCCCGGCCGCCCGGATCAGTCAACGCGTCCGCACTGCAGGCGGAGCATCAGTGTTCGCGGATGTGCCGGACAGGCGGCCGCCGCGAGGGGACGGCAAGCACGACGACACAAAGCGCGAGCATCGCTAATCCCAGGAATTCAAACACCAATGCGTCCACGGCAATCCCCCTGACAAACCGATAGATTTGTGGGGAAGCAATTGACCATTTCTTAATTCTTGGCAGCCGGCGCCCATCACCCGGCGAATGTTGAGTGGAGGGTTAACGATTCACGTCCCGCAAAAAGTCCGAAGCACGCGCTGGTGCGGCTCGGGCGCCTGCGCATAGCGCGCGAACCCGGACTGGTCTTCATAGGGCTTCGACAACACCGTCAGCAGCTCCTCGAACGGCGCGAAATCGTCCCGGTTCACGGCGGCCTCGATGACCGCCTCTATCAGGTGATTCCTTGGAATGAAGGCGGGATTGACCGATCGCATCGCGGCCTGTCGCGCCGCGGGATCTTGCGGCTCGTCGCCAATCCGTTGCCGCCAACGTCCCGCCCATTCGTCATAGGCGTTGGGATCGGCGAACAATTCCCGGGCCTTGCCATCGTCAGCCGGAGCGAGCGCGGCGTCGCTCAAGCGCCTGAAGGTCAGGGTGAAGTCGGCCTGGTTTTTGGCCATCGTGTCCAGCAGCTCCTGCGCGAGCGCGCGATCGTCGTCGCGCACCGTGAACAGACCGAGCTTCTTTCGCAGGCCCGCCTGATAGGCGGCGTCGAATGTCTCCACGAAATTGCCGAGCGCGGACTGCGCATCTTCGATGGTCTTGTCTTGCTCATCGCCAAGCAGCGGCAACAGGCATTCTGCGAGACGCGTCAGGTTCCAGAGCGCGATCCGGGGCTGGTTGGCGTAGGCGTAGCGGCCGAGCTCGTCGATCGAACTGAACACCTTGGCGGGGTCATAATGGTCCATGAAGGCGCACGGACCGTAATCGATGGTCTCGCCTGATATTGAGGTGTTGTCGGTGTTCATGACGCCGTGGATGAAGCCGACCAGCAGCCAGCGTGCGACGAGATCGGCTTGCCGCGCGATCACGCTGTCCAAAAGGGCATGGTAGGGCCGGTCGGCATGCGCCAGATCGGGGTAGTGCCGGCCGATTACGTGATCCGCCAGCCGCCGCACGCCCTCTGTATCGCCACGCGCCGCAAAATACTGGAAGGTTCCGACACGAATGTGGCTGGACGCGACACGGGTGAGAACAGCGCCAGGCAACGGCGTCTCCCGCAACACGCTCTCGCCGGTCATGACCGCGGCGAGCGAGCGCGTGGTCGGAATGCCAAGCCTCGCCATCGCCTCGCTGACGATGTATTCGCGCAAGACCGGGCCGAGCGCGGCGCGGCCGTCGCCGCGGCGGGAAAACGGCGTCGGGCCGGACCCCTTGAGCTGGATGTCGCGGCGGATGCCGTCCGCGTCGATCACCTCGCCGAGCAGGATGGCGCGGCCGTCGCCGAGCTGGGGAACGAAATGGCCGAACTGGTGCCCGGCATAGGCCATTGCAATCGGGTCCGCGCCTTCGGGAACGCGTTTTCCAGCGAGAATCTCGGTTCCCTCCGGGCTGGCGAGCCGATCCGGATCGAGACCGAGATGGGTCGCGAGGGGCCGGTTCAGCTTGATCAGCCGGGGTGACGCGACGGGCGTCGGCACGACGCGGGCGAAAAAGTTCGCCGGCAGCGCCGCATAGGTATGTTCAAAGGGGAAATGGACCGTCATGGCCTCAAGATAGGCATGCGTCGGGAATAGACAATCGATTCCTGGCTCCGCCGGTTCAAAGGGGTCCGTTGTTTTTCCATCAGTTTTGCGGGTTTGCGGCCGTTCCTTGAAGGCCCATGTGAGAGGGCGCATTCGGTTGCCGCGCGGGATTGCCTCGGGTAAACCCTGACGCTCTTTGCAGGGCAGGTCTTGTTGCAGGGCAAGTCTTGGCCTCCCGCTCTTCGATCCTCCGACATCTGGTTTTGGAATATCCATGCATCGTTACCGGTCCCACACCTGCGGCGCCCTCCGTCACAGCGATATCGGCCAGACCGTTCGGTTGTCGGGCTGGTGCCATCGCATCCGTGACCATGGCGGGGTGCTGTTCATCGATTTGCGCGACCACTACGGGCTCACGCAATGCGTGGTCGATCCGGATTCGCCGGCCTTCAAGGACGCCGAGCGACTTCGCTCGGAATGGGTGGTTCGGGTCGACGGCAAGGTGCGCCGCCGCCCGGAAGGTACCGCCAATCCCGAATTGCCGACCGGCGAGGTCGAGCTTTATGTCAGCGAAATCGAGGTGCTGGGGCCATCAGGTGAACTACCGCTGCCGGTGTTCGGTGAGCAGGATTATCCTGAAGACATAAGGCTCAAATACCGTTTCCTCGACCTTCGTCGCGAGAAGCTGCACCAGAACATCATGACCCGCGGCGCAATCGTGGATGCCATGCGCAAGCGCATGAAGGATCAGGGTTTCTTCGAGTTTCAGACCCCGATCCTGACAGCATCTTCGCCGGAAGGCGCGCGCGACTTCCTGGTGCCGTCGCGGATCCATCCGGGCAAATTCTACGCGTTGCCCCAGGCGCCGCAGCAGTACAAGCAACTCCTGATGATGTCGGGCTTCGACCGCTATTTCCAGATCGCGCCCTGTTTCCGCGACGAGGACCCGCGCGCCGACCGCTTGCCCGGCGAGTTCTACCAGCTCGACGTCGAGATGAGTTTTGTCACCCAGGACGATGTGTTCGCCGCGATGGAGCCGGTCATCACAGGCGTGTTCGAGGACTTTGCCAAAGGCAAGCCGGTGACGAAAAACTGGCCACGGATTCCGTTCGCGGAGGCGCTGCGCAAATACGGCACCGACAAGCCGGATTTGCGCAATCCGATTGTCATGCAGGACGTCTCCGAGCATTTCCGCGGCTCCGGCTTCAAGGTGTTCGCGCGGATGCTTGAGGATTCCAAGAACCAGGTGTGGGCGATCCCCGCACCGGGCGGCGGGTCACGCGCGTTCTGCGACCGGATGAATTCCTGGGCGCAGGGCGAGGGCCAACCCGGGCTCGGTTACATCATGTGGCGCGAGGGCGGCGAGGGGGCAGGTCCGCTCGCCAATAATATCGGCCCGGAACGGACGACGGCTATACGCGATGCCTTGGGGCTGAAGGAAGGCGATGCCGCGTTCTTCGTCGCCGGCGATCCCGACCAGTTCTGGAAATTTTCCGGCCTCGCACGCAGCAGGCTTGGCGAAGAGTTGAACCTGATCGACAAGGACCGGTTTGAGCTGGCCTGGATCGTCGACTTTCCGATGTACGAATACAACGAGGAAGAGAAGAAGGTCGACTTCTCGCACAACCCGTTCTCAATGCCCCAGGGCGGCCTCGAGGCGTTGCAAAGTCAGGAACCGCTGACCATCAAGGCGTTTCAATACGACATCACCTGCAACGGCTACGAGATTGCTTCCGGCGGTATCCGCAATCACCGGCCCGAGGCGATGGTGAAGGCGTTCGAAATCGCCGGCTATGGCGAGAAGGACGTGGTGGAGCGCTTCGGCGGCATGTACCGCGCCTTCCAGTATGGTGCCCCGCCCCATGGCGGCATGGCTGCCGGGGTCGATCGCATCGTCATGCTCCTGTGCGGCACGACAAACCTGCGCGAAATCTCGCTGTTTCCGATGAACCAGCGCGCCGAAGACCTGCTGATGGGCGCGCCTTCGGAGGTGACGCCGAAGCAGTTGCGCGAGCTTCACATCCGGCTCAATCTGCCGCAAACCTAAGACCCGCCACCGAAACGATCAAATTCGGGGTCGAGGCAGCCCTGGGGGGAACGTATGTCGTCCTATTCTGAAGACCTCGATTCGGCGGCACTTGCTTATCACCGCTTCCCGAAGCCGGGTAAGCTTGAGATTCAGGCGATCAAGCCGCTCGCCAACCAGCGCGACCTAGCGCTGGCCTATTCGCCGGGTGTGGCCGCCGCCTGCACTGCGATCGCCGAAAATCCGGCGGAAGCGGCATCGCTGACTACCCGCGCCAATCTTGTCGCAGTCGTCTCCAATGGCACCGCGGTGCTTGGCCTCGGCAATATCGGCCCGCTGGCATCGAAGCCGGTCATGGAGGGCAAGGCGGTTCTGTTCAAGAAGTTCGCTGGCATCGACGTGTTCGACATCGAAATCGCCGCCGACACCATCGACCGCGTGGTCGAGACCGTGGCCGCGCTGGAGCCGACATTCGGCGGCATCAACCTCGAGGACATCAAGGGCCCGGAGTGCTTCGAGATCGAGGCCCAGCTCAAGGCGCGCATGAAGATCCCGGTGTTTCACGACGATCAGCATGGCACCGCCATCATCGTCGCCGCCGCGATCACCAATGCGCTGCTGCTGAATGGCAAGAATCTCAAAGACGTCAAGATCGTCGCCTCCGGCGCCGGCGCCGCGGCGATCGCGTGTCTCAATCTGCTGGTCTCGATGGGCGCGCAGCGCAAGAACATCTGGGTCGTCGATATCGATGGCGTGGTGCATGAGGGCCGCAAAACGCTGATGGACCGCTGGAAGTCCGTCTATGCGCAGAAGACCGACAAGCGCGTGCTGGCGGACGTGATCGGCGGCGCCGACATTTTCCTCGGTCTGTCGGCGCCGAATGTGCTGACACCCGACATGGTCAAGCAGATGGCGGACAAGCCATTGGTGATGGCGCTGGCCAATCCGAACCCGGAAATCATGCCGGACGAAGCCCGCAAGGCGCGCCCCGACGCGATGATCTGCACCGGCCGTTCCGACTTTCCCAATCAGGTCAACAACGTCCTGTGCTTTCCCTTCATCTTTCGCGGCGCGCTGGATGTCGGCGCCACCGCGATCAATGAGGAGATGAAGAAGGCCGCCGTCGACGCCATTGCGCAGCTCGCGCGCGATCCACCGGTGGCGGCCGGCTTCGACAGCGGCGAAGCGCAAGGCTTCGGCCCGGGCTCGCTGATTCCGAGCCCGTTCGATCCGCGGCTGATCCTGCGCATTGCGCCCGCGGTTGCGAAGGCGGCAATGGCGTCCGGCGTCGCGTCGCGTCCGATCGCAAATTTCGACGACTATGCGGCGCAGCTGGAGCGCTTCGCATTCCGTTCCGGCCTGGTCATGAAGCCTGTATTCGCCAAGGCAAAGACCCAGCCGGTAAGGGTGATCTACGCGGAAGGCGAGGACGAACGCGTCCTGCACGCGACGCAAGTGGTGCTGGGGGAGAAGCTGGCGCGGCCGATACTGGTCGGACGTCCCTCGGTGGTTGAAGCGCGAATCAAGCGGTTCGGCCTCGCCATCAAGGCCGGCCAGGACTTCGATCTGGTCAATCCCGAGGACGATCCGCGCTATCGATCCTATGTTCAGTCCTACATCGACATCGCCGGCCGCCACGGCGTGACGCCCGATGCCGCGCGCACGGTGGTTCGCACCAACGCAACCGTGATCGCGGCGCTCGCGGTGGTCCGGGGCGAAGCCGATGCCATGATCTGCGGCGTCGAAGGCCGCTACATGAGCCATCTGCGCCATGTGCGCGAGATCGTCGGCTTCCTCCCGGGCGTGAGCGATTTCGCGGCGCTGGCGCTGATGATCACCAGCAAGGGCGCCTATTTCATCGCGGATACGCAGGTCCGCCCGAACCCGAGCGCGGAAGAACTCGCGGAAATGGCGGCCCTGGCCGCAATCCATGTCCAGCGCTTCAATATCAAGCCCAAGATCGCCTTCGTGTCACATTCCGACTTCGGCAGTTATGATACCGACTCCTCGCGCAAAATGCGCCGTGCCACCGCGTTGCTGAAGCAGAACCATCCGGAAATCGAGGCAGACGGCGAAATGCAGGGCGATACCGCGCTATCGGAAGCAGCGAGGAAGCTGATCCTGCCGCACTCGAAGCTGCAAGGAGAGGCCAATATCCTGATCATGCCGAGTCTCGATACCGCCAACGTCGCCTATCAGATGATCAAGGTGCTTGCGGACGCGCTGCCAGTCGGGCCGATCCTGATCGGCCCGGCGCGGCCGGCGCATATCCTCACGCCATCGGTAACTGCCCGCGGCGTTCTCAACATGACCGCGGTTGCCGCCGTCGAGGCCCAGGAGCGAGCCAGCCGCCAGCAACCGACCTTGTTTGGCTAAGCCAACGGAAATCGATCAGGTTCCGGCTGCATGCACGGCCGGTTTTCGGAAATCGATTTGACCGTTTGAAAACCTGAAGCGGAACGCCCATAATCGCTCCGCTCCCCGCTTTGCAACCCCGCATTTGCAGCATCCAGTGAGGCCGACTATGCCAGCGTTCATTACTTTCGGACGAGTTTTGTTCGCCGTGCTCTTTATCTATTCGGGGGCGACCAAGCTTTTTGGCATTCAGGCCACCGCCGATTTTATTGCCGCCAAGATCGTCATTCCCTCCGTCCTTATTCCCTACACCTCGCAGTTGGAAGCGATGACGGGAATGTCCACTCCGCAAATGCTCGCCATTGCCGTTGGAGCTTTCGAGGTCATCGCCGGATTGATGATTGCCCTCAATTTCGGCGTACGGTTCTTTGCCATTCTTTTGATTTTCTTCGTCGCCGCGACAATCTATTACTTCGACGATTTCTGGAATCAGGCGCCGCCGGAAAATGCCAAGACCCTCATGGACGCGCTGAAAAGTCTGTCGATCATCGGTGCGCTGTTCATCATCGCGGGATATGGCCGGGCGCCGCGGACGGTCGAGCCCGCCTATGGCGACGTATAAGTGGTTACGTGAGCCGCAATTGCCCTAGCCGGGGCGCCGCCACGGCGTGACGCTGACATCATGGGCGGCATCCAGGATTTGCGGGTCGCCGGCTTTCAGGCCGTGCGCGGCGAGAATCTCCTGCGGTGAACGCTCGGGCACACCCGGGAAGCAGGGCTCGCCGCCGGGCAGCCGCACGTGCGGCGCCCGCGACAGCCAGAACGTGTGGTAGCGGTCCATAAACATTCCGAACACGCCGGGTCCGCCAATCACCGCGACTGTGCCGGAGCGCACTTTTGCGAAATCGCACGCCGCTTCGAACGCGGCGCCGGCCGGATTCCAGAGCGTGGCTTTGGGATTGGACGGGTCGGGCGTGATTGCGCCTACTCTTCGGGTCAGGATAATCCGCGTTCGCCGCGGCGAGTTCGGCTGGCCCTCATGGGAATGTCGGCCATGCACGATCAGGTCGGCGCCATCGAGGGCGGCTGTGAAGAATTTCTTGTCGCCCTCGAACTTCAGTTGATCCGGCATCACGCGATCGGCGTTTGCCAGCATGCCATCGGCGGATACGATGACATAGCCTTCAATGCGCAGATCCGGCATCGCGCGCGGACGGTCTATTCGGAAATCGTCTGCACCACGCTGGAGACAGGCCGCGAGCTCACGGTCGGCAGTTTGGCGTCCTTGACGATTTGGTCGTCATACTGCGCCAGCGTTTGCACCGGGTCCTTGGCCCTCATTGCAACGACCTTGTAGCCGCCGGCCTTCAGCTTGCGCAGCAGCTCGGGCAGGGCTTCCGCAGTGTGCTTCTGGAAATCGTGCATCAGCACGATGCCCTTGCCCAGTTTGTCCAGCTTCTTCATCACGCTGTCGATCACGGTTTGCGGCTTGCTGGCCTTGAAGTCGAAGGAGTCCAGATCGCAGGAGAAAATCGCGACGTTGCGGGTGCCGAGATAGGTCACCATTTCGGGCGGATGCTGCAGCGCCGGAAAGCGGAAGAACGGAGCGAACGTGGTGCCGCCCAAGGCCCATTTCACCGCGCTGAACCCTTTTTCGATCTCTTCCTTGCGTTGGTCTTCGGTCAGCTTCTTGTTGTTCAGATTGGCGTGCGACCAGGTATGCGAGCCGATGGTGTGGCCTGCCGCCGCAACCTGTTTGAGAATTTCGGGAAAGTAGGTCGCGTGCTTGCCGATCGGAAAGAAAATGCCGGTCGTGCATTCATCCGCCAGCGTCTTGAGGACCGAGGGTGTATTGACTGGCCACGGGCCATCGTCGAACGTCAGCACCACTTCCTTGTCGCGCAGAAAATCGAGCTGCTTGAAATGCTCGAAACCGAACCCGGGCCCGCCCGTGGTGTCGATTTCAACCACGCGGGCGATCCCAAGCGCATCGGGATTTGCACAGGGGGGTCTTGCAGGGGCGCGCGCCACGGCTGGCGCCGGCGCGGGCGTTGCCTGCGGTGCTGCCGCGCCTTTGGGAGGAGCAGGGGTCTGCGACCATGCTGCGCCTGAGGCACACAGCGAAACCGCGCCTGCCAAGATCAAACCTGCCGCTATACGCATCGTATTCCCCTCGAATTGATCCGGCTTGGCCCTGGTCTTTGCCATCGCCCAAGCCATTCCTGCCCCTGATCACAATAGCCTAGTTGGACCAGCGCCGCCACGGCAACGGGTTTATCAACTATCGGCCGATTGTCGGCGGAACCGGTTAATTTCCGAGCGCCCGCATCAGGAGGCCGCGAGCGCCCTTGCAACGGCGGTTTTGACGCGTGTGTCTGATGGTTCGACGGTCTCAGGGAATACCTCGGCGATATAACCATCGCGGCCGACCAGATATTTATGAAAGTTCCAGCGCGGCACATCCTTCGGTCGCGCGTCGGCCGCCCATTTGTAGAACGGATGGGCATTCGGCCCCTTTACGGCGGCTTTGGCCGCGATCGGAAAGGTAACTCCATAGTGGTGCTGCGCGGTCTCCGCGATCTCGGTCGGGCCGCCGGGTTCCTGTGCGCCGAAGTCGTTCGAGGGAACGCCGATAATCATCAGGCCTCGACCCCGAAACTCGGTCCACAATTCCTGCAATCCGGCATATTGCGGCGTGAAACCGCACAATGAGGCCGTGTTGACCACTAACAGCGGACGGCCGGCGTATTCGGCGAGCCTGATATCGCCCCCCTCCAGCGCAGGAAACGAGAAGGCGTAAGCAGTGACGCGGCTCATTGCGGCCTGTGCCAGGGCAGTCCGCGTCGAGATTGGGGTTGCGATCGCTGCCAGCGCTGCCGTGATCATGGTCCTGCGGTCGATCATCGCGTCCCCTGTGTCAGCTGCGATCCCAGTTATAGGCCCAAGCCCCTGCGGCCACTTCTCAACAAGCCGTTATGATCGGGTCGGAGGAGGGGCGCACCATGGCAGGGGCAGCAGCGGAAGATAATACCGGCTCCACTCACATGTCGATTCCGGGCCGCTGCGCTTCAACGCGTATTTAATCGGCTCGGCCTGGCCGACAGCGATGTGCAGTCCAAACAGGGTCACGGCGAGGGGATAGGCGCATTTGCGAAAGCGCAGGTCGCTCAAGCAATCGAGCAGGATCGCACCCGCGATGATGATCAGCGGGTCTGTGAAAATGAAATATTCGGATTTCAGCCCGCGCCGCACCCCGAGCGCGTCGATCCCGATGGCGGCCAATAGCAGCGCGAGGGCCTGGATCGCCGCCAATCTCTCGCCGCGCCGCCACGCCACGATGATGCCGGGCACGATCAGCCAGGTGAGAAACACGGTCGGACGCGCTGAGGGGTGCAGCACGAAGCTGTAGCGCGCCAGAACCGAAGCTGCGCCATCGAGCAGGAGTAACAGAATTCCTGACAGGCTGGACCCGTTGGCGACGTCGGTGGTGTTCGCGTCTGCAAAGGTCAGCATTTTCTCCAGCGGATTGATCACGGCGATCACATTGCTGGCGTTGTACTGGAGATCGAGCGCCAGCAACGCAATCGATGCGCCGGCGGCAACCGCAAACATCGACGCCAGCGTTTCAGCGGCGCTGACGTGCCAGATCGCGGCGTAAGCGATCATGCACCCGGCGATCAGGGCCAGCAGCGCCGCCTGATAGAGGCCGAAGCGGCCGAGCAGCAACGGATGGAAGTGCGCGGCATCGAGCAAGGCGCGGTCAAAGCCGGTTGATATCAGCGGCCACGCGGCCGATGCCGAGGCAATCGCTGCGACGGCCGCAATACCCGTTGCGAGCCAACTTGGTCGTGTGTTGCTCCAGAACGCGACGCTCGCGCTTTTCGGGCTGCCGAACGGCAGCAGCAGCAACGGCAGCGCACCGATCAGCAAAATGGCCTGGACCTTGTTCTCCAGACCAAGCACGCACAACGCGGCGGCGACCGCCATCCATAGCGGGCGCGCGATGCTGCTGCTGCGTCCGGCCACGATCAGGACCATCAGCGCAAGGATGACGGGGCATGCCGCGACAAGCTCGCTGCGCAAGACGCGCGAGTGCACGGCGATGCCGCCGGAGAACGCGAATGCAAAAGTCGCCATCAGCGCGATGCGCCAGTCGCGCACGATGAAGCGGACAAGGGCCGCAAAGATCAGCACGCAGCCGGTCGCGATCAGCCAGGCCAGAACACGGCCGGCGCGGACGGCGCCGGTCATGGCGGCATCGAACGCCGCCGCATTGGATGCTGGTGGAATCGCCGAAAGCGAATAGCCGTCGAGCAGCCCGAGAGCGTGCAGCAGCTGAAACCAGAGCTTCAGCGACAGGATGGTCAGATAGGCGGTGTGGTCGAAGAACAGCTGCGGCTTGCCGTCGTTGAGGACAAGGGCGTTGTAGATCACCATCAAGTCCATGTCGGCGTTGCGCCAGTAGATCAGCGCATAGCCGAACAGAAAAAACGACGCCGCGAGCCCGGCGACGATCGCCATCAATCCCGTTCGCCAGCCAAGGAAGGTCAGCCGGTCGAAGGCATCCTGCTTCGCAGCAATGATCGGCGGTTGGGTCGTTGAGGCCGGGGCGGAAAACTGGTTCATGCCGGCGGTCTTTTAGCTCAGCCGTCGATGCAAAGCGACGGCGGCCAAGTCCACTAGCGAAGTGAAACGATGAAATCCGTTCCTTCGCCGGTTTCGCCGGCAGTGATGCCTTGATCGGAAACGATGATCGAGCCGCCTGTCGAAAGCGCCTCGGTAATTCGCGCCATCGCATCGGCAGGGATGGTGAGGCGATCCAGCGCTTCAGCGGGGCTGTTCGCCGCCGGTAATGCCTTCACCTCGACCGCGCCCGCGATCTTTCGCCGTCGCAAGGCGCGCTCGTCTTCATAGTGCCGCTCGACATACCTCGCCGGCGCGGGCAGCGAGACCACCGACCAGCGCAGGACACTGGCATCGTCCTTGTCGACCCGGACCGTGAACACATGTGTACCCAGCGGCCGGTCGCTCGAGGCGATCGTAACCGGCACGTCGAACAGCGCGGAGAAATTCTGCCGCACATAAAGCCTTGAATCCTTCCGGCTGATAAGCGCCGCGATCTGCCCAGCGCGCTTTGGCGTCGTTGCATTTGCAGCCGGATCCGGCTTCGGGGCGGCGGCCTTCTTGTCCGGCGTGGGGGCCTGATCTTGTTTCACATCAGGAGCGCTGGGGTTGATATCCGATCCCGCCTTGATGCTCTCCTCAGGCTTTCCTTCGGCCTTCACGCTCTCATTCGCAGCGGCCTCGAGCTTTGCGGCATCGGCCGCTTTGTTGTCGGTTGAGGTCATCTCACCGCGCGAGGGCGCGCTCTCGGTTGTGGCGGCGGGCGGTTCAGCTTCCGATTTTGCATTTTCGGATTTGGCACCGGACGCGGCATCGGACATCGTCACCGATGCTTTGGCTGCCGGCATATCGCCGCTGGCATAAGCGGTACGGGTCTGCGCCCGCGACGAAGTGGCAGCCGCCTGTTCGCCGCTGACCGGCTTTACGCCGTCGTCGTGCCCGACGGTTGATCTCAGCTCGGGGCTCGCCTCTGCAATCTCCGGCTTGCGTGCCGCATCGGCCTGCGTCGCCTTGTCAGCTTGTGTGGCAGGCGGAACATCCGCCTGCGGCTCGTTGGCGGCAACGGGCTTTGGCACGACTCTCCTCGTTGCGAGCAGGGGATGCGAAAAGCTGGCAGGAATGATTTCGCCGGGGGTGACGACGACCCTCGCGCCCATCCTGGTCCAGTTCCACATCTTCACGGCAAAGGCCATGGGCATGCGGATGCAGCCATGGGAAGCCGGATAGCCCGGGAGCACGCCGGCATGCATGGCGACGCCCGACCATGTAATCCGCTGCATGTAGGGCATCGGCGCGCCGCTGTAGATATTGGAGCGGTGAAATTTGTGTTTTTGAATGATGCTGAAGACGCCCATCGGCGTCGGATGTCCGCGCGTGCCCGTGGAGATCGGTGTTTCCGCGAAGAATCCGTTGGCGTCGTAAATTTTCAGGCTTTGCTTTTCGATCGAGATCGCGATGATCAGCGGTCCCTGCGGCTTGGTCGATTCCTTCTCCGGTGCCTCGATCTTTTTTGCCTGATATCGGGGCACCCTTGGCCGCCGCTGAATGGTCGGCGCAGGCTGATAGTAATAATAACTGGGATCATAACCGGACCAATAATAGACGGCAGCGTCGGCCTCGGAGGCAGTGCCGATCGCGGCCGCCAGCGTCAAAAGGGCAAATCGCCAAAGCCGTCCGGTCCCGACCCCACGCCCACCCACGCATACCATCTTCGAATCCTCAATCATTTACTATCAGTGTTGCAGACGAGATACGCGTTAGCCAGCGTAGCGCTTCTAGTTCCTGTGATTTTGGCCCCAAGCGTAGCAAAAAAGCCTCACACTAAGTTAAACGGCGGCCCGCGGCCGCCACCGCCGGCCTTCCTGCGCGGCTTCGCCGCACCTACATGGTTGGCAGCCTCACCGACGGAGAAATCCATGACACGCAAATCCCTGAGCCGGTGTGACACGAGGTGGGGTCTCCTGATGTTGCTGGCGCTTGCGTCGATACTGTGGCCGGGGTCGCCGGCGCTCGCCGCGGACGAGCCGGACCTGATTTTCCGTCGCTCGACCGTGTTCAAATGGGTCAGCCCGAACGACAAGCTTGCGACCTATGGTGTCGACGATCCGGAGGTCGAGGGCGTCGCCTGTCATTTCACGGTGCCGGAGAAGGGCGGCTTCAAGGGCTGGCTCGGACTTGCCGAGGAAGTCTCGGATATTTCGCTGGCATGCCGCCAGATCGGCCCGATCCATTTCAAAGGCAAGGTGGAGCAGGGCGACGATATGTTCCGGAAGCGCCGTTCGCTGTTCTTCAAGAAAATGCAGATCGTTCGCGGCTGCGACGCCAAGCGCAACGTGCTGGTCTATATGGTCTATTCGGACAAGCTGATCGAGGGCTCGCCGAAGAATTCGACGTCGTCGGTGCCGATCATGCCTTGGGGCGCCGGCGATACCACGGTTCAGAAATGCGGCGAGTTCATTCAGTGATCTGGACAAGGGTTCCCTGAACTACTGCTTTGTCGGGCCCGGCTGCGGCCGGCCCCATGGCTCGGGCCGAATTTTGGGATCGCGGCAGCCGACCAGATGCACGAGTTTTTGCGGCACCGATTCGTTGCCGCGGCCACTGTCGCCGCCCTGTAGCGACATGGCGCCGCAAATACTGATTGTTCCTGTTTGCAGGGGTTTATCGACCTGCGGCTCGGAACAGCCGTCGCTCCCGGCTAGACGCTCGGCGGTCGGCTGACTGGGGTTGCGGGACGGGATTTGATTGCCAACATCGGTGATGCCATTGCCCACGACTGCCATCCTTCGTTGGAGGTGCGTCATAACGCGCGACTGCCAGAAAGGTTGCACCTGATTCGAATCAGCCGGCCCTTGCCGGGAGTGGGCCAATGAACGACCGCGGCTGGTCCAATGAACGACGGGTCCAACGAACGACAGGGCTCGCCGGCGCGGTTTTGGCTCCTGATCCAGGTTCGGGACAAGCACCGTTTGCTGGCGTCATGTGGCTCCAATCATTGGACTTTTCCCCGAGATTGTTTCGTCGCGGCCAAGCGACGAAACAATTCTCTGCCCGATGAAACCATTTCCTGCTTTGGCGCAGACTTCCGGAAACAGCGGATGGTTATCAAGCCGACACGAAACGGCGGGCAACGCCGGCACGAAAAACCGGAGACAGTCAAATGCGGACCCTCAGCTTCATCCTGGCCTTCGCCTTCGTGCTGGCCCCCTCGCTGGCCGGTTTGTCGGACAGCCTGCCGGGCGTCGGCACCTTCGCATACAACGGCTCTCCCATTGTCCCTTCCGCGCCCCAGGCTCTCCTGGTTGCGGCCAACTAATTCCAATTCGCAACTTGAACCAAGAAAGTTGCCGGTAAGGCCATCATGTTTTTTCGTATCTCTGCCGCAGCCATTGTCGCCGGCTTCTTGATCGGTGGTTCGGCGCCGGCCCAGGCCCAGCAGATTCAAGCCAAGCAGGTTCAAGCCCAGCAGGTTCAATTCCGCTCGCTGAGCAAGCTGCCGGATCCGCGCGGCGAGTTCGTCCGCCAGTGCGCCCCCCACATGATCGGACGCTGGGCGCACCCCGAAGCCGTTTGCAGCTGCCTGCATGACCATGCTGCCGCCGCCGTTGAAGATACCGACCTTCGCGAAGCGCTGCTGCGCGGCATCAGCGAGACCGGCGTGCCGACGATCGAGACCGATTGGGTGCCGCCGTCGAAACAGTCCGAGATCGGCGCAACCTTTACCAAGATTGCCAAGCCGACCCTGCAATGCATGTTCGAGCCTTCGAATTAGTCTCACTCCCTGAAGTTTCTTGGTGATATGCCGGCTGCGCCAACGCGTGCCGGCATTTTTGTGCCGGTTTGCCCGCTGGCGCGCCGATGCCGCCGCGACTATCGTTCGCGATCAAAAATAACAAATCGGGGAAGCCATGACGGCAGTTCGCAGAGACGATCGCCTCAAGGGCAAGGTCGCCATCGTCACCGGCGCGGGTTCACGTGCCGAGGGTATCGGCAATGGCCGCGCCACCGCGATAATTCTGGCGCGGCACGGCGCGCGAGTGACGCTGGTCGATAGCGTTGCGGAATGGGCGGATGAAACAAGACGGCTGATCGACGCCGAAGGTGGCGTTTCGCAGGTCGTCGAGGGTGATGTCAGCGTTCCCTCATCGTGTCAGGCGATCGTCGCCCGCACGGTGGAAGCCTGTGCCAGGCTCGACATTCTCGTCAACAATGTCGGCATCACCGGGCCGCGTGGCAATGCCGTCGAGGTCGATGTCGAGGCATGGGACAGCGCGATGCGCGTCAACGTCGCCTCAATGATGCTGATGGCGAAATACGCAATTCCCGAGATGATCAGGAGCGGCGGCGGCTCGATCATCAATCTCAGTTCGGTCGCAGGCCTGTCAGGCGGCCATCCAAGCCTGCTCTATCCGACGTCGAAGGGCGCTATCGTGAGCTTGACGCGCGCGATGGCGGCGCATCACGGCCGCGACGGCATCCGCGTCAACTGCATCGCGCCGGGCACGGTCTACACGCCGATGGTGGCATCGCGCGGCATGACGGCGGAGATGCGGAAGGCCCGCAGCGAAGGCACGCTGCTCGGCACCGAGGGCACCGGCTGGGACATCGGTTACGGCGCGCTGTTTCTGGCCAGCGACGAAGCACGCTGGATCACCGGCATCACGCTGCCGATCGACGGCGGCGCGACGGCAGGCCGCCGGGGATTGCCGGTGCCGCCAAGCGAACCGGCGTCATCCTGAGGAGCGCCGCCAAAGCGCGAATGCGCGCCCGGTGATGAACTGCCCGCGATCACCTGGCCTCGTCATACCCCGCCACCGGGTCTCGCCTTCGGCGAGCCCGATGACAGGCTCCTGCGGGGTATCCAGTACGCCGCGGCTTTTCGATTCAATCGCTGGCGCTTCGGAATACTGGATCATCCGCCTTCGCGGATGATGACGGGAAGCAATCCAGAAGCCGTCATTCCGGGATGGTGCGCCAGCACCAGACCTCAGATGTGCAATTGCACATCGGGGAATCTCGAGATTCCGGGTTCGATGCTCCGCATCCCCCGGAATGACGGAGTCTGGATTGCTTCGTCGCTACGCTCCTCGCAATGACGGCCGGGCCTTCGGGGCTACGGGCTTCACTTTTCAAACAGCCCGCCGTGTACAGACACGGCTTCGCGGTCTCGCCGCGGCTTGCGCGCGAGTTTTGCTTTGAAGTCCCACCCCCTGAAATCAGAGGGCGCAGGGAATGCCGGGGCGCTCGAGGCCCGCAGCCT
>Ga0307312_10000034_pt1 | contig 43292 bp, 46 predicted proteins | sample ER_DNA_202_FD_194489 | JGI IMG/M metagenome (GOLD analysis project Ga0307312, IMG submission 194489) | Bulk soil microbial communities from the East River watershed near Crested Butte, Colorado, United States - ER_DNA_202 | ecosystem: Environmental > Terrestrial > Soil > Floodplain | place... | reverse complement strand
GGCCTTTGCCCTGGCGCAGCCAACGTTCGCCGCGCACGGCATCGCTGCCGAAACCAAAACCGCACTAAACGCACTAAACAGAGAATTCCCCAATTAGAACCGTTTCGGACGATTAGTTTGGCTTGCCGGCTGGGTTGTTCCTTGGCATACTTTCAACCTTGTCGGGTTCGGCCTGGTCAATTTCCAGGCTTGCCATTCGAAGTATCAAGTAGCCGTCGTCAGGCCAAAACGCTCAGCCTAAATCGCCGCTGTATCGACCTGTTGAGCCAGGCCCTCACGTTTGCCCTGAATCGCATTAGCGTTCCCTATCAAAGGTGCGAGATGAAAACTCCTACATCTGTTGCAAAGCTGCACACCAAGCTCGGGGCTCCATCGAGCGAAACCGTTGAAAGCTTGCGACTGCTAACAGCCTTCCTGAAACTAGCACCCAAGCAACGATTTGAGGTCATCGCGCTGGTCGAACGTCTAGCGACCGACGCCGCATCGGCGTCCGACCATTCGTCCTGACAAGTCACGGCTCTTTTCCGTTGCTGGCTGCCTGGCGGCGGGTAGACGAACTGCGAGGGCGATCTGCGGTATCGAGCAAATCGTGTTGTCGGAAATGATCTTCCGAAGAGCATTCGCGCGCCTATATCAGCCGGGCTCCGAAGCAACACTGCAAGGACGCCGATCCGGAAATGTGGTAACGCTTGGCTTGAACCGGAGGATGGCGTCATGGTTGAACCCAAACTGGAAGTCCCGGCCGAATTGCGCGATTTGGCCGAAAAAACCATCGATCAGGCGGAAAAAGCGTTCGGCCTGTTTTTCGATGCCGCAAGCAAATCAATAGGGTCTATCCCGAATCCGGGAGCGGACATGTCCAAGCAGGCCTTATCGTTCACCGAGCAGAATATGAAGGCGGCGTTCGAGCATGCGCGAAGATTGGTTCACGCCACCGACCTTCAGCAGGCCATGCAAATTCAATCGGAGTTCTTGAGAAGTCAATTCACCAATGCCGGCGAACATATGAGACAGATCACCGGCGGAGTCATGTCTGCTGCGAAGGATGCGACGAAAGGCAAATCCTGAAGCGCGCCGCGGTGATAGACTGGCGGGGATGATAATCCACTGCCCACAAAATAATCTTGCATGGATTTGGGCCGTGGATTTGAATTGTCAGGGCAGGTCCATGACGGGCCACCGGGTGTGACCACTCGCCGTCTGTCATCTTTTCTGCTCATCCCTGTCGGCTATGGCCGGCAGGGATTTGCATATCGGCCGCGACTTTCAGCTGAGCCGAAGCTTGACCCCATCAGCTATTGCCTCTGGCCCGGCGCTCCATGCCTCTCGCCAACGCTTTCTCAGGGGACACGGCCCGGAGCAGGGCGCGCGCGAAGTAATCCCGCGCCACTGCGTCCAGTGCGGCCGAGATCATCTCGTCGGATTCAAGCACGCGACCTTTCCTCTCGGCCTCGAGCCGCTCGGCTTCCTGAATGTAATCGACGGCAAGTTCGCGCAGGCGATGGAATTCAGCATCGTCGGGAACTGGATAAACGGTCGCCAGCAAGTCCCTGGCGCGTGTGCGCGCGCGGTCACTTCTCGTCCCGGGCATAAGCGCCTCCTGAATTGCTTGCATTTTCTCAGCTGAAGAAAGTGCTGCGCGGCCGCGTTGGACGAACACTGATCAAAGAACTAAAGGCCGAACAGAACAGCATCCAAGCTAATGCTTTGACCTATGTCCGGTTCCGGACAAAAGCGCCTATTTTTGAAAATTTCTCTGTTCCCGTTGAAGCCGCCGCGATCCCGCGGGAACCGCCGCTGCCCCGACCGTGCCAGGCAGAAAAGCGGCCCCGGGGGGCCGCCTTTCCTTTGCCGCTAGTCGATCTCTTCGATGATCGTCCGTTCGCGCGGCTCAATCACATAGGTTCGGTTGTCGCGCTCGATGTAGCGATACTCACGCAGGCTCGGGGATTCCCGATAAACCGTCTCGGGGAAGGATCGGATCTCCACGGACTCCGGCAAGCGCTCCCCGACCCGGACCCGGGTAGTCGTGGTGCTGCTGCCGGTGGTGCGCTGTTCGGTCCGGGAAGAACGAGCGTGTTTGCGGATGACCTCCCGATCCTTGTCGGAAAAAGTCGCTTTGCGCGAAGACGGTGCCGGGCCCGGGCCGCCGCCGTCGATCGGCCCGTGCGCGGTAGCACGTCGACAATCTTATAGCTCGATGGTTCGACAATTACGATGTCGTCGCGCACGACAAAGAAACTGTATCCGCGATATTGGGGCAGGATCTCAACAACCTCGGCCGGAAGCGGCTGGAAACGCACGTCCCTTGGAACAACCGTACCCACCGACAATGAGAAGTTGACATTGTTTATGGGCGCCACGTTCAACCTTGTAATCGATTCCGTGACGCGGGTGCGCTGGGTCTCATTGAGAGAGGCCGAGACGCTGACATTGGATGAACCCGACTGCGCAGGATTGGGTGTTCGACGGCTGAGCCGCGGTATTGGTATTGGTCGACGGCTGAGTCCCCGCATTGGTATTCGTGTTGGAGCCGGTTGGCGCCGTCTGGGTCTGATTGCTGGTCGGCGGCGCCGTGTTGGTCTGTGCCTGAGAGGGCGCGTTCGGCTGCTGGGTAGATTGAGCCTGCGAAGGAGCCGTCCCTGCGTTGTTGGAAGGAGCCGGTGCTGCGTTGTTGGTCGACTGCCCCTGCGACGGTGGGGAAGGCTGGTTCGATTGCGCCTGCGAGCTGGTGTCTCCTGTGCTCGGAGTGGATTGGCTCGTGCTGGTCGAAGATTTATCGGAAGAGGTCGATGGCGCGTTCTGGGCAGACGGTGCCGAACTCTGAGAAGAGGTTGACGACGGGGCCGGTGACGTGGACGAATTTTGATTGGTCTGACTTTGCGCCGCGGGGGGCGGGTCGGTCTTTGACTTGTCACTCGATGACTGGGCGAATGCGCCGGTGCCGAGCATTAGGCCGATGGCCGTCGTGATCAACAAACGTTCCTTCATGTTCCATTCCTCCTTTGGTTATAAGGCCGCGCAAAGCAACTCTGCTGGGGCACGCGCTGTTCCATCTTCCAAATCAGAGCACGCGGAATTCGTAGTCGCCGAGGCCGGATCATCTGATCCCAGAATTCGCGGGGAACGAAAACGAGCGGCAAGGCTTGAGGCAGAGGGCAGACTTTGCACGAATGAGGAGGAACTCATGAGGAAACTCACCATCGCGCTGTTGGCCGGCACAGGCGCGCTGTTGGTTGGTAGCGCCAATGCTTCTGACATCTATACCAGCAGCGAATACACAAACTCGGATCTGCTGCAGCCAGTTCGGCTGGTCTGTGATGACAGCGGTCGATGCTATCGCTCCCGTGGCGGCAGCCGCGTGATCATTCGGGATTCCTATAATTACATGCCGCGCGAGCGTTACATCGAACGCCGCAGCTATCGTGACTGGGATGACGGTCCGCGTGCCGGCATCGGTTTTAGGGCCCCCGGCGTGAGCGTTGGCGTGGGCGTCGGCAACGATCGTTGGTAAGCCGACACAACAGCCGGCGTTAGGAAAACAGTAAGCATAAGGCCCGCCGACCTGGTTCGGCGGGCCTCGTTATTTCGTCGGTTGAGATCAGCCGGGATTAGCGCTGGGAGCCGGACTCGATGCGGCGTGACGGCGCGGTAGATCCCGTGGTCACATCGCTCCTCGTACTAACACTGGATCCCGTGGTCATCCCGCTTCTTGTATTGATACTGGTCTGGGCGTGGCCGGGAGCAAAGCCGGACGCACCCGGGCGGCCTCTAATGGCAAGCTTTTTCTTCTTCAGGTGGCCAGGCGCATATGCCGAGGCGCCCTTCGATACGCTACCGCTCTTCGATACGCTAACGCTCTTGTGCATCATCTGTCCCGGAGCTGTAGGTTGTTGCGCCACGGCAGGCGCGCTTACAAATGCTGCCAAAGTGCCGATAACGGCAAGATATCTGATCATTGGAGATTCCTTCCTTTGCGCCCCGTCAATAACGCCTGCGGAAAGCCAAGGTTTCCCGCCGTCGGCGGTTCAGGGACGCTGCGTCGATGGCGCCGATAGTGTTGGCCATCGGTTCCCGCCCGGGTTCCAGAGTCGAGCAACGAACAGACAAGCCGGAATCAACTGACGTATTTTGGCTCCAGCCCCGACAGAACAAAGACCTGCGGCCCAAACTTGATCTGGAAGCCGAAGCGCTGGCGGCCCTGGAAGAGGCGCGCACGATGCCGCCCGGCCCCGAGCGAAACGAGGCAATGAAGCAAGCGGGCATTCTGCGGAATGCCGCGGATTTGCAGGGCATATTTTTTGCAAAACGTGGCAGACCTGCCAAACCCTAAGCCTGGAGGCTTTGCTGCAACTCGATGAAGAAAACAGTCATGATTGCGGAAAGCTTTGATTCCCGGACGCTGGCCAATATGGAAGTGGCCCTTGAACGGGCCTGCAGGGGGCTTTCCATTGGGGCTGAAGAACACCGGGTTCGTCGGCGTATCGCCAGGAAGATCCTCAAATGCGCCGAACGCGGCGACATAACACTTGGCGGCCTGACCGCAGCGGCACTTGCTGCAGCGACCGGACTCCGTGCAGCGCACGGTGACTGACGAAACTGGTCGCGCTCATTGAAGAGCGTGCCATGGTAGACAAGGCCGCCCCATCTTCGGGGCGGCCTTGAACGCATGTTATGAATGCCGTCCGCGATGTCGACCCTTGTACCATCCATAATGATGTCCGCGGCCTCTGTGCCAACCGTAGTGATGGCCGTGACCGCCGCGCCGCATGTGATGCCCGTGACCATGACCATGGCCGCCCTTTACGAGGACGATGCCGTCACTGTCGGCGAGCATGTTCGGTTTTGCGACTGGCATCGCCGAAGCCGATAAAATCGATGTCGTAACAAGCACGCACGCTGCCAGACTGGTGAAGAGCAGGCGTCGCATCGGGGGTCCTCCTTTGGTAGGCCGCGTATTTGCGGTATAATGAGAATGCTTTGAGGACCTGACTGTTCCCAGGATTGTTACTTGCCCTGCACCGACGCGGCAGCGCTTTCGATCTCTGGCGGAGCGGCTTTAGAAAGGAGCCGCGAGCAGATCGCGACCTTACTTCGGCGGTCGTGGCTCGCCCTTGATCCAGCCAGACGCTTTGTCCGGATTTTGAGCGCGGATCGGCTGGTTCGTAGTTCTCGCACCTCGACCTGCATCCCTGGCGCAGGAAGGCAGCACCGGCCCGGCGGCCTAATGCGAGCATTGCGTCGGCCTCATCTTAATGGTCGCAATCCATACTCGCGACACAAACGGTCGGTCGCCGCGACGACGTCCGGACGGTCGAGAATTTCCAAAAGCAGAGTGAGCGCCTCCTCGGCGTCGGATGGTCCTCGGTCGATGTGCTCCGAGAGCAACGATTGCGCGTTTCGCATGGCGTGGACGATCAGTTCTTCATCGGTCATGCCGACGAATCCGGCGATATTCATGCTCGTTTCCTTCGCGCGGGGAGCGCTTGCCGACGGGATGGTACTGGGCTTCAATCGCGGCAAGATGGATTGGTTCCGGGGGACTGGCCTCAAGAGAAAAAGATCGCTCTGGCGATAAGACACCGTCACTGGCACAACTGGCCCGGCGCGGGCCAAAGCCGTTTTGAGGACGCCGCCGAAAAGAGATTTGCAGTTCTATCTAGCGCCGTCGCGCTATCGCCACGCCAAACAGGAATGCGACAAACAAGCTCGCGAGCGGGGCTTCCCGGGTAATGGCGCTGATGGTCGAAAGCGGCTTTCCTGGCTGGCGCGCCGTGCCAATGGCCTGGCTCAGCTGGTCGATCGCGGCGCCCAGCGCGGCGGAGAGTTCGGTGATCGTGCGCGACACATCGGTCGCGGTATCGATGGCCCGTTCCGCCACGCCGGGTTGGGTTGTCGGTTCGGGCCTTTCGATCTCCACGATTCCATACCCTCGACGCTATGACGCTGGCTCGTTGCCCGTCGATGAGACCGCCACCTTTGGCTATCCGCGCGAGCGCTCGTTTTGAACAGCGGGTCAGGGACCTTTGGCTATCCGCGACAGGCGCCGTGATGAACGGCGGGTGGCGGCCTCGTACCCAAATGCGGGCATAAGAATTTTGTTCCCTCGGGTTGTGCATGGGCGCTCAAAATCGCGTCGAAAGCCTGGAATGATTATTCGTGACGAGCCGAAAGGCTTCTTTTCTGTCTTTTGCGAGAGAATCGCCTGCATAATATAAGCGGGTCAGAGGGCTTGCCGTGATCGATGCTTCGAATTCCAACCTGGCGAAAACAATTGCGGTACTGGGTGCCCCCATCGATATCGGGGCTTCACAGCGCGGAACCCTGATGGGACCCGCGGCTCTGAGAACGGCCGGTCTATTGACCTTGCTCGATGGGCTGGGTTTTGAAGTCAGAGACTACGGCGATCTCTCGATTGGCGATGTGGCCGAGCTGGCCGACGCTCCGCCTGACAATGCGAAGCATTACAGGGAAATCCAGCGCTGGACCCGGGCATTGAGCGCACGGGCCTATGAACTGGCGCAATCCGCAATTCCGATCTTTCTCGGCGGAGATCACACCCTGTCGATGGGGTCGGTCAACGGGATCGCCCGCCATTGGCACGCAGCCGGCCGTGAGCTTTTTGTGGTGTGGCTGGACGCGCACGCCGACTACAACACCCCCGCGACGACGCTGTCCGGCAACATGCACGGGATGTCGGCGGCATTCCTGTGCGGCGAGCCCGGGCTGGACTGCCTTTTGGGGGATGAGCCGCGCTCAGCGATCGAGCCTGATCAGCTGGAACTATTCGGCGTGCGTTCGATCGACAAACTGGAGAAGGATCTGCTGCGCAGCCGCCGCATCAGCGTCGCCGACATGCGCCAGATCGATGAGTTCGGCGTTGGCGTCTTGATCCGCCGCTTCATCGACAAGGTGAAAGCCCGCAACGGCGTGCTGCACGTCAGTTTCGACATTGATTTTCTCGATCCCAGCGTGGCACCCGGCGTCGGCACCACGGTGCCCGGCGGCGCGACCTATCGAGAGGCGCATTTGGTGATGGAGATGCTGCACGATTCCGGGCTGGTTCGATCGGTCGATGTCGTCGAACTCAACCCGTTCCTCGACGAGCGGGGCCGCACCGCGCGCACGGCTGTCGAACTCATCGGCAGCCTGTTCGGCCAGCAGATAACTGACAGGCCGACGCCGACCAATGCGATTGAGCCTGACTCCTGAAGCACGATCCTACGATCACGCCGCGCCTCGCGGCGGAAGCCTGATGCCCTGGTCTCTGAAGTAACGCTCGAGTACGTCGGGCGCGCCGGCGCCGTCGGCAAGCGCCACATAGGTGTCCGGTCTGAGCAAATAAAGCGCATCGCGGGCAAGCCCCGCCGCCTCATACCCGGGTCGCCAGTCGAAGACGTGAAGCGGCAGCTTTTGGGCCGCGCACCACGATGCGAGTTCGGCGCGGGCCGCGCCATAGACGTGAACTTGCCAATCCAGCGTTGCCAGCGTCGCGAAATTGTCTTTGCCATCGACCCGCACCCAGGGCAGACGGTCGCCGCCACGCACGCGCCCGACTGCGCCGCGGCTTAGGGGGCCGTTGCGATAATTCAGCATGATCTGCGAGACGGTCCGGAACATGAATTCGCGCACCGGCTCGAAGGCGATCGCCCGTGGGATCAGCAGCGGTGCGACCCGCGTGCGCAGGAAATCGGCGAGTCTTCCGTCGGAGGTCGCAAAGCTGAATACGCGATCGGTTGTCGCGACCAGTCGCCGGGCGAAACCGATCCTTTCGGCCTCATAGGAGTCGAGCAACTTGTCGGGCGCCCGGCCGGCGATCACCGCAGCAAGTTTCCAGGCGAGATTGATGGCGTCGCCGATGCCGGTGTTCATGCCTTGTCCGCCGGCCGGGCTATGAATATGCGCCGCGTCGCCAAGCAGGAATGCGCGCCCCTTTCTGAAATGGTGCGCGACCCGATGATGCACGTGATAGGTCGAAAACCAGTTGACCTTGTTGACCCGGACCTTGAGGTGATTGATCGCCCGATCGCTGACGTCCTTGAACGTCAGCGTATCGGCCCGGTCGGCTCGCTCGTCGCGTACCGTTCCGATCAGGCGCGCTTTTCCTTCTCCGGCCAGCGGGAACACGCCCAGGAAATCGGCCTCGTCGAGATCGACGTGCAGTTCGCCATTTACCGCAGGGCCGGCGGCCTCTACGTCGGCGACATAGAAAACCTGCCGATAGGTGCCGCCTGGAAAGCCGGTGCCGATCGCCTCGCGCACCGTTGAGCGTGCCCCGTCGCAACCGGCAATGTACTTCGCCTCGCAGTCAACCTCCTGATCGTCGGGTCCGCGCAGGCGAGCCGTGATGCCATTTTCCCCATTGGCGAAGTTGACCAGTTCGGTGCGCCGCTCGACTTCGACGCCGAACGTTCCCAGCCGTTCGATCAGCAGCCGCTCGTGCTGGTCTTGCGGGAAGATGTGCAGGAAAGGGTAGGGCGTCAGACCGGAGCCGACGCTTTCGAACGGCAGGCGCGCCGCGGCTTCACCCTTTACCCAAAGATTGGCGGCGGGAACCCGGTGGCCGCTGGCGACCACGGCCTCCGTGAGATCAAGCTGCCGGTAAAGTTCGAGCGTGCGCGCCTGGACCGCCAAGGCCCGCGCCGTTGTTCCGGGCTCCGGGGTCTTGTCGATGATGCGCACCTCGACGCCAAGCCTGGTCAGCCAAAGCGCCAGCACCAGGCCAGTCGGGCCCGCGCCAATAATCAGGACGTCTGTTTGCGCCATCTGCTACACTCCGCTCCAATTATCGCGCCGTCCACAAGAGCGCGCAACATACGGGGAAACGCCATGCGGAATCGAGACTGGTCCAGGCGCGACGTGCTCAAGACCTCGACCGCGCTTGCAGCCGGTGCATTGTTCGCCGAACCGGCCAGGGCGGCAGCGCCGCCGCCGACCAGCGTAACGCCGGCATTGGTCGAAGCCGCCCGCAAGGAGGGCAAGCTCTCGTATTACTGCGCGCTGGAGCTGAACGTCGGGGAGCGGCTGGCCAGGACCTTTGAAGCCAAATATCCCGGCATCGCCGTCCGCGTCGAGCGCTCCGGCGCGGAGCGGATTTTCCAGCGCATCGCCCAGGAGCAGGCGAGCGGCATCAATGCGGTCGACGTTGCCAACAGCACCGACCCCGCGCATTACCTTGACTGGAAAGCAAAGGACTGGCTTGCGCCTTACGTGCCCGAGGATGTTGCGAAGCACTTTCCAGCGGATCACGTCGACCCCGATGGACTGTACGCAACCTCTTGCGGCTGGATCGAAGCCATCGGCTACAACAGCAATCTGGTAAAGCGCGAGGACGCGCCCAAAAGCTACGCCGATTTGCTCGATCCGAAGTGGCAGGGCAAGATCGTCAAGGCTCACCCCGGCTATAGCGGCGCGATCATGACGGCAACATTCGTGCTCGCGCGCGAACTCGGCTGGTCATATTTCGAGAAGCTTGCCCAGCAAAAGGTGCTGCAGGTGCAGTCGGCGGCGGACCCGCCGAAAAAGCTCCTGCTGGGGGAGCGGGCCGTGATGGCCGACGGCAACGATTACAATCTGTTGCTGCTCAAGGACCAGGGCCAGCCGGTCGAGGTCGTCTATGCGACCGAAGGCTCACCGCTCATCATCGTTCCCAGCGGCGTGTTCCGCAGCGCCCCGAATCCGAATGCGGCGCGGCTGTTCCAGAGCTTCTTTTTTAGTGCGGAGGGACAGCAATTGCTGGTCGATAATTTCGCGCATCGCTCGTTTCATGCGCAGGTCAAGGAAAAGCCCGGCCATCCGCCGCTGTCCTCGCTGAAATTGCTCAAGTCGGATCCTGCCGCGGTGCTGGCGCAGAGCGAGGAGATCAAGGCGCGTTACGTCAAGCTTTTCAGGGTGTGAAGCGCATCGACGTCGGGAGCAGGGAACCGGTTCCGATCGAGCGTAATCCGGATGGTTGCTGACCAAAGATCGGCTCGCTCTTGAAATGTCCGGAAGGCTTCGGTGCCTCCTGACAGGAACATTCCCCGCCGTCAGGATTTATTTCGTGAGCAAGCGTCAAGTGAGGCACCTTCAATGACGAGAAATCATTGGAAGCGAATGCTGCGCCATCCCGCCGCGATCGCGGTTGCGGTCTTCGGCGTGCTGGCAATGCTGATTGTCGATCATGGTCCGTGGACCAGGCCCAAGGTCCATACTGCCGAAGTCGCCAACTACAGGACGACGGGTGATGCCGCGCGGGCCGTTGGAGCGAATGTTACTCCAACCGCCCCAAAGTCGGAGCTCGAACCCATTGCGCCGGGGCCAAAGCCTGCTGAACCGGCAAGCCCTGCGCCGCGCTAGGGCTTCTTGGCCTGTTGTCGCGACCTCTTGGCTCGGCCGCCCTCAGCGGATGCTGACAAACGTGGCCCATATCGCCGCTAGTCCGGCGCCGACCAAGACGTAGATCGGATTGTCGCAGAACGTACTGCCGTACCGGCACATCTGAACACCGAGGCCACCGATTTCATGATGGCCCGCGGCATAGAACAAGCCCGCCAGCACAACCAGCACTGCGGCCACGAAGTACATCAGACGACCTCCGAAGGGGATGCTGCGCTACGATGATCGTATCGCCCGAGTTTGCTTCGAGCCATTGATTCTGGCAACGCCAGAATAGGGCGCCATGTGCCGGAGAGTCGGCATTCGCCAGCTTTCTTTCGCCGCAATCGGCCGCGCTGAATGTTAGTTCCGAGATCGGAACATGCGGCCCCGATGAGAGTTTCTAAGCGTCATTCTTCAGCGCTGTGGAGGCTCCTTGAACCGCCGACTTTTTCTTCAGGCTGCAGCTGCGTTGCCGCTCGCGTCGTCGACCGCGGGTGGTCTGGCATTGCCGGCGCGCGCGGAGTCGGCCGCGTTCGATCGATCGATTGTTCGACAAAGCGCCCGTGATGCCGCCAGCAAACCGTTCAAGGCGCCGGATTCCAAATTGCCAGACAGCCTGAAGAATCTGGATTACGATCACTACCGCGCGATACGCTTTTTTCCCGAGCACGCGCTTTGGCGCGGCGAGAAATTGCCCTTCCAGGTGCAATTCTTCCATCGCGGCTTCTACTACGCGCCAAGGGTGGATATCTACGAGGTCGCGAACGGCCAGGCCACCAGGATTGCATACCGTTCGGACTACTTTTCGTTCGGCAGCACCCCGCCGCCCAGCCCTGAGGTAGATCTGGGTTTCGCCGGATTTCGGATTCACGCGCCGATCAACCGGGCCGATTATTACGACGAGGTTTGCGTTTTTCTGGGCGCCAGCTATTTCCGCGCTGTCGCAAAAGGAGAAATCTACGGACTGTCAGCCCGGGGACTCGCGATCAACACGGGCGAGGCCAAGGGAGAGGAATTCCCCTTGTTCAAGACGTTCTGGATCGAAAAGCCGACTGCGAATGCCAATTCCATCGTCGTGCACGCGTTGCTGGACAGCGAGAGTGCGGCTGCGGCCTATCGCTTCACGATACGGCCCGGCGAAACCACGGTCTTCGATGTCGAAATGGCGATCTATCCCCGCGTGGATCTTGACCGTCCCGGACTCGCCCCCATGACGAGCATGTTTTTCTTCGGGCCGAACCACCGGATCAACGTCGACGATTTTCGCCCCGCGGTGCACGATTCCGATGGCCTCGCGATATTCAACGGCCGGGGCGAGGAACTTTGGCGTCCGCTCAGCAATCCCAGAGATCTTCAGATCAGCGCCTTTTCCGATCTCAATTCTCGCGGCTTCGGCTTGATGCAACGGGAGAAGGATTTCCGCGAGTATCAGGATATCGAATCAAGCTTTGAAAAGCGGCCAAGCCTGTGGGCCGAGCCGATCGGGGATTGGGGCGAAGGCACGGTTCACCTGATCGAAATTCCGACAAAGGAGGAGATCCACGACAATATCGCCGGCTTTTGGCGGCCGAAGAACGCCCTGCAAGCCAAGGGCGAGCATACCTACACCTATCGTCTGCATTGGGGACCGGATGCTCCCAAGCTCGCATCGCTTGCACGTTTTTCACGCACCGGCGTTGGTGCAAAGGGTGACGATGCAAAAATATTTGTTCTGGATCTGGTCGGTGAAAAGTTGAAGTCGGTCGATCCCAAAAGCATCCGGGGCAATGTCACCGCGGAAAAAGCCGAGATCCGAAACGTCGTCACCCAGCCCAATCCCGTGACCGGGGGCTGGCGACTGAGTTTTGAGCTTTTAGGGAAAGACAAGAATCCGGTCGAGCTGCGCGCATATCTGATGCAGGGCAACGATGCCATATCGGAGGTGTGGGTTTATCGATGGACACCTTGACGCGACATCCGGAATTTAGATCTGACGGCGGCGCGCGAGCGCAATTCCTTCCGCCGGAATCGCCGATGGCAATGTCGAAGCAGCCGTTGCAAGACTATGAGAGCAGGGCAGGCAATCAATCGGCCGCCTTGGAGTCGGTGGCGCTGCGGCGCGCCTGCATTTTCACCGGCACGGCTGCGATGACCGGGATCGGCTGCTACGAAATGTATGAAGTCCTCCAGGTCGGGGGCGTCACGATGCTCGAATGGACGGTGCTGTTCTTGTTCGTGCCGCTGTTTGCATGGATTGCCTTCTCGTTCATGTCTGCCTTGGCCGGCTTCGCGGTGCTGCTATTCCGCACCCGGGATCCGCTTGGCATCGATCCCGCCACACCACTGCCGTCGATCGGCAGCAGGAATGCAATGTTGCTGCCGACCTACAACGAAGACCCTTACCGGATCATGGCTCGACTGCGTGCGATGTACGAGTCGGTCGGCCAGTCCGGATACGGTTCAAGGTTCGATTGGTTTGTGCTGAGCGACACAACGAGCCCTTCGATCTGGATAGCGGAAGAGAAATGCTTCCTGCGCCTTCGCGAGGATGTCGGCGCCCAAAATATCTTTTATCGTCACCGCCTGGAAAACACCGCGCGAAAATCCGGCAATATTGAAGACTGGGTCAAGCGGTTCGGCGCCGCTTATGACCACATGATCATCCTGGATGCCGACAGCCTGATGACCGGCGACACCATCGTCCGGCTGGTGTCCGCGATGGAAGGCCATCCTGGCGTCGCGCTTATCCAGACGCTGCCGATCATCGTGAATGCGAAAACCCTGTTTGCCCGGTTGCAGCAATTTTCGGGGCGGCTGTACGGGCCAATGATAGCCGCAGGCATTGCGTGGTGGCACGGCTCCGAAGGCAACTATTGGGGGCACAACGCCATCATTCGCGTGCACGCATTCGCGCAGGACGCGGGTCTGCCTCACCTGCCGGGCCGCGAGCCGTTCGGCGGTCATATTCTCAGCCACGATTTTGTCGAAGCGGCGCTGATGCGCCGGGCGGGTTGGGCGATCAGAATGCTGCCTGGCCTGGGCGGCAGCTTCGAGGAATGCCCGCCGTCGCTTCTGGATTTCGCGGCGCGCGACCGGCGATGGTGCCAGGGCAACCTTCAACATCTGGCGGTGCTCCCGGCACGCGGGCTGCATTGGGTCTCGCGGCTTCATCTTCTCACGGGGATTGGCACATATCTCACCGCGCCGCTTTGGCTGCTGTTTCTGGTGTTCGGAATTCTGATCTCTTTGCAGGCTCATTTCGTTCGGCCCGAATATTTTCCGAAAGGATTTTCCCTGTTTCCGAAATGGCCTGCTGAAGATCCAATTCTCGCCGCCTGGGTTTTCGTCGGCACAATGGGATTGCTGATCGTGCCAAAACTGCTCGCCTGTATTTTGCTTGCCACCAAGACCCGCAGCCGCAAGCAATTCGGGGGAGGTCTTGTCGTCTTCATGGGTCTTGTCATCGAGACGTTTCTGTCAGGTCTGATAGCGCCCGTGATGATGATCTTTCAATCCACCGCAATGGGAGAAATTCTGCTGGGCCGTGATGCGGGCTGGCAGGTTCAGCGCCGTGACGACGGCGAATGGTCTCGCGAGGAACTAATCCGCAAATGTGCGGTGCCGACGCTTTTTGGCGTCGGGATGGCTGCCAGCGCGTTCGCGGTGTCGTTGCCGTTGCTGCTTTGGATGGCGCCGGTCATTATCGGCCTGCTGCTTTGTATCCCGATCGCAATGCTGACTTCAAAAGCGTCCGATCCCAACTCCAGACTGTTTCGCACTCCGGAGGAGAGGGCGCCTCCCCAGATTCTACTTCGCGCAAACGAATTGGCGAGCGCCGCAGGCGAGGCCATCGAATGCCCGTTGCTCGAACTCCGCAGCGACCCCCGCCTGTTGGACGCGCATTTGATGAATTTGCCCCGGGATGGAAGCCGCAATCGCGGCCAAATCAACCCACACCTCGCAATTGCGCGCGCAAAAATTGAAGATGCAGAAACCCTGGACGAGGCGCTGGGCTATCTGACCTCGCGCGAGGAATTCGCGGTTCTCGGCTCGCCGAAAATACTTGGGGCCCTGCATACCAAGCCGCCGCGCGCCCAAGGGCGCGAGTAGCTGCGTTCCGAGGACCCGGACTGGAAGCTTCTCTACTTCCGCACTATCCCGGGCTGGCCCGGATGCACCCCGGCCCGTTGCGGCAGGATGAGAAGACATCCGAGTATAAAGGCTGCGAGAACCGCCGACGCAAGCGGCCGGCTCAAGGCAAGGCCGCCGTGGTCCCTTGGCTTGTCCAGGAAGTCCCCGACGGTCGCGCCCACCGGCCGGGTCAGGATGAATGCCGCCCAGAACAACGTCACCCGGGATATGCTGGTCCAGAAATAAGCGGCCGCGATAACCGCCAATGCGGCGCCGAAAACAAGCGCTCCGCCTTCGTATCCGAGGCCGGTCGAATCGGCCATCCAGTCACCAAGCGCAGTTCCCAGGGTCTGCGAGAAAGTGATGGCAGCCCAATAAAACACCTCCGCCTTTGGCGTGCTGACGGTGTCGACCGAAATCGAGCCAAGCGACCGATACCAGAGGCCAAGGGTGGCCAACAAACAGAACAACAAAATCGACGAGCCGCCGGTGTAGCCGACGCCTAACGAGCGATCGGCAAAATCGGCCATAGTCGTGCCGAACGTGGTGGAGGCAATGATTGTCGCCCAATACAGGAAGGGATGAAATTTCCTCGCCATGATTTGCAAGCCGACAAGCAGCGCCAATGCGGCGAGGAAGAGCGCGGTTCCGGCCAAATAACCCCAGTCGAGGGTCATCGTGACGGTATCGCCGCCGGTCTCACCCAGCGTTGTAGCTGCAATTTTAATGATCCAGAAAGCGAGGGTTACTTCGGGGACCTTGTTGAATGATTCGGGCATATCTCTTTCGCATGCCGCTCCACAGGGAACTTTCATTTGCCTGATTTTTCTGCGGTGCCTGAATGTTCAATTTGCGGCGAATGTGCTAGAGCATGCGGCAGTAACGCAGAGTTGCGACCGCGGCCGTTGGAGCGGTTTTGGGTGTTCACGCGTGCATAGAAGATAATCCGAACTCTTTTTTGGTTTGCTGCGGTGAATGAGTTCACATTCGCGGGTTGTCGAAAGATATTTTAAGGGCGGGCGAGAGATCCCCGCGGGCTGCATTGGAGATCGGCCATGACGTGCCACCGGACCCTTCCGGGTCTTGCAGGGAAACGGCTCAAAGCAATTCGTCCCAATCTGGGTCCCGAAGGTCGCGGAAATCTGTTGCGGTTTCCGACCGGTCACCATTTCGAGGCTATGATATCTGGATACGGCGAGGGGCAGCATGATCGAGGGGCGACAGCGAATCGCACCGCCTATCGAAAACGCCTATTCGGCATCGTCGTTCTTTGCAGCACATTGCTGCTGATATCGGGCGTTGTGGCGATCATGATTGGCTGGAACGTCAACCTGACGAGGCTCTCGACTGTTTCAGTTGAAGCAACCGCTGTGTCTCCCAGAACAAATTAGCGAAATTCTCATCAGACGCGAAGGCCCGGCGATCCTGCCATCGCCGGCTCCTATCCGAGCCCGCGACGTTGCGTAAGCAGGCTGCCACTCATGCCTTTTGACCATAGTTCAAAAGTCCAACATTGCCCTTCGGCGGATGAGCGCGAAGCGCGTCTTCGTTGGGCTCGGTGCCCCAGCCGGGCCGGTCCGGCATGATCAGATGACCGTCCTCGATCTCGGGCACATGGGTGAAAAGCTCGTGATCCCACGGCAGCCGGTCGATGTCGGTCTCCATGATCCGCAAATTCGGCACCGCCGCGCTGAAATGGGCGTTCATCATGGTGCACAGGTGGCCGTAGAAATTATGCGGTGCGATGTTGACCTCGTACGCCTCGGCAGCAGAAGCGATCTTCATCGACTGCCAGACTCCGTTCCATGGCGTATCGATGATGGCGACATCCATCGCCTGTTCCCGGAAATAGGGCAGGAATTCCCGCAACCCCAACAGCGTTTCACATGATGAGACCGGGTGCGGACTTTGGCGCCTGATATAGCCGAGGGCTTCGGGATTGAAACTGTCAATCTCAACCCAGAACATGTCGAGGTCGGCAATGGCGCGCAGGATCTTGAGATAGCCTTCGGTCTTGGCGTTGAAGTTGAGGTCGAGCAGGATGTCGACATCAGGCCCGGCGCCATCGCGGATGGCTTCAAGATGGCTGCGCAGGTCACGCAGCACCTTGCGGTCGACATTGATCTCAGGCGCAAAGGGCACGCCGAAACCGGGCCGCCAGCCTCGAGGCCTGCCCGCATCGTAAGTGAAGATATTGGTCTTCAGCGCGCTGAATTTCTTTTCCTGGACTTCGCGTCCGATCGCCTTCACGCCGTCGAGATCGGTGATCGGCGGCTTGTACCAGTCGGGATGGTTGATGCGCCAGGTGGCGCAATGCGACCAGTAGACGCGAATGCGATCGCGAATTTTGCCGCCGAGCAGCTCGTAGCAGGGCACACCGAGCAGTTTTGCTTTCGCATCGAGCAGGGCGTTTTCGATCGCGCCAAGCGCTTGGGCTACGACACCGCCGGTCGCGGGACGCGTCGCGGCAAAAAGCTCCGCATAGATCCGTTCGTGCTGAAAGGCGTTCTGTCCGACTACCCGCGCCGAGAGACGCTGGATTCCAGCACCGACACCAGGAGAACCAAAACCTTCGTCGAATTCGCTCCAGCCAATGATGCCGTCTTCGGTGGTGAGCTTGACGAAGTGGTAGTTTCTCCAGCCGGCGTCGCAGGCGAGCAGTTCGACGCTTCGCACTTTCGATATCTTGCTCACAGCGTTTCCTCGTTTTTTGATCGTCAAAGAGAACGAGACCGGCGTCCTTTTGCCGGTCATTGTGCCGGGCATTTATCGGGTTGGCCACCGGACAAAATGCCGATCGCTCCTGACAATTCAGATGGCCGTATCAGGCCTCGAAATTCGAGCTATCGATCGACCTCAAGACCGCGAAAGCGCTTGGGCTCGCCGTGCCGGCGACGCTGCTAGCCAGCGCCGACAAGGTGATCGAATGAAGCGGCGGGAGTTCATGGCGACGCCTGGTGGAGAGTGGCCGTGCAGGTGCCGCGATCCCGGATGCCGCCGCGTCGGCTGAAAAAGCGCTCCCATGCCGCGATTGGCTCCCTGGATTTGCCGGCGGGCGGCAGACTGACGGAGTGTGGGGCCAACCTTCCAGACATGTGACGCAGTGTCGCCTTTTCGTAGACGGGATTCTCAAAGGCGCGAAGCCGGGCGGCGTCCCCATGAACAGATCATTAACAGATCACCGCACTGTGATGCAGTGCACAGTGCGGTATGGCGGCTTAAATTCAGTCCTTTTTGGCGCGAAGCTGACCTGAATAATCGTTCAGACAGGCTCGGAAACGGTCGTATTCAGCCCGCAGCTCCCCGAAAACCCTAATATCCGGCCATGGCTCCCCTTCCCAAGGGAGGGCGGCTTCCGGGCGGCAGGCCTCTTCAAACTTTCGTAGCCGGATGTTGCGGCCCGGATACAGCCTGCAGAAATCATATCTTATTCCGGCGATGGTGGCTGCCTTAGCACAACTATTGCATTGCGTGGAGGAGTCGGTCGCGTGTCCAATGGGTCCACGAGCGAGTGGTGATTCGCGGACGGACGCTGAAGCGGGTCTGGCGGTTGGAACCAAGCAGCGCGTCCAGCAGTTTACCTAATGAGGAGAGAGGGATCATGTACAACGATTCTCTGTTCAATGCTTTCGCTCGGTCCTACGAGGCCCGAAGCGAGACCGATATGTCGATGGCGGAATATCTGGAATCGTGTCGAGACGATCCGATGCGATATGCAAATGCGGCGGAACGGCTCCTGGCGGCGATTGGTGAGCCTCAAATGATCGACACGGCCAGGGACCCCCGCCTTGGCCGTATTTTTTTGAACAGGACAATGCGTGCCTATCCGGCCTTCGCTGGATTCTATGGCATGGAAGAAACCATCGAGCGCATCGTCGGGTTCTTCCGCCACGCAGCTCAGGGCCTGGAAGAGCGCAAACAGATTCTCTACCTGCTCGGGCCGGTGGGCGGTGGAAAATCATCGCTTGCTGAGCGGCTGAAATCATTGATGGAAGTCCATCCGATCTACGTGCTCAAGGCCGGCGAAGAACTCAGTCCCGTCTTTGAGTCTCCCCTCAGTCTGTTCGATCCGGAATCGCTGGGCCCGATGATCGAGGAGAAGTACGGCATTCCGCGCCGTCGCCTGAATGGGCTGATGAGTCCCTGGTGCTTCAAGCGGCTTGAAGCTTTCGGCGGTGACATTTCACGATTCCGCGTCGCCAAGATCCAACCCTCGCGCTTGCGGCAGATCGCGATTTCGAAAACAGAGCCTGGCGACGAGAACAATCAGGACATATCCTCCCTTGTCGGCAAGGTCGACATTCGCAAGCTGGAGACCTTTGCCCAGAACGATCCCGATGCCTATACCTATTCCGGCGGCTTGAACCGCGCCAACCAGGGCATTCTCGAATTCGTCGAGATGTTCAAGGCGCCGATCAAGATGCTGCACCCGCTGTTAACGGCGACGCAGGAAGGCAACTATATCGGCACCGAAAATATCGGTGCGATCCCCTTTAATGGGATCGTTCTGGCGCATTCGAACGAAGCCGAATGGCAAAGCTTCAAGGCCAACAAGAATAACGAAGCCTTCATCGATCGCATCTGCGTCATCAAGGTGCCCTACTGCCTTCGGGTGACCGAAGAGCAGAAGATTTACGAGAAACTCATTCAGGGATCCGAGCTCGCTGCCGCGCCGTGTGCGCCGTCAACCCTGGAGACGCTCGCGCGCTTCTCGGTGATGTCACGGCTGCGCAAGCACGAAAACTCGACGCTGTTTGCGAAAATGCGGGTCTATGACGGGGAAAGCCTGAAGGAATCCGATCCCAAGGCTCGCAGCGTTCTGGAATACAAGGATGCCGCCGGCGTCGACGAAGGCATGGACGGCGTCTCGACGCGCTTCGCATTCAAGGTTCTCGCCGCGACCTACAATCACGACACCTCGGAGCTTGGCGCAGACCCCGTCCATCTGATGTATGCGCTTGAGCAATCGATCCGCCGTGAGCAGCTTCCCGACGAAGTCGAAAAGCGCTACCTGGAGTTCATCAAGGCCGACCTTGTGCCACGCTATGCGGAATTCATCGGCCACGAAATCCAGAAAGCCTATCTCGAATCCTATTCGGACTATGGCCAGAACCTGTTCGATCGTTACGTCGATTATGCCGATGCCTGGATCGAAGATCAGGACTTCAAGGACCCCGACACCGGCCAGCTGCTCAATCGCGAGCTTCTCAACCAGGAACTGACCAAGATCGAGAAGCCCGCAGGCATCGCCAATCCAAAGGACTTCCGCAACGAGGTCGTCAAGTTCTCGCTGCGGTCGCGGGCGCAGAACGGTGGCAAGAACCCGTCCTGGACCAGCTATGAAAAGATCCGCGAGGTCATCGAGAAACGCATCTTTTCGCAGGTGGAAGACCTTCTTCCGGTTATATCGTTCGGTTCGAAAAAGGACGGCGATACCGAGAAGAAGCACGGCGAGTTCGTCAAGCGGATGGTGGGGCGCGGCTATACCGAGCGTCAGGTTCGCCGGCTCGTCGAGTGGTACATGCGCGTGAAGCAGGCTGGCTGAGGCAGGCAAAGTGGCTATGTACATCGTTGACAGGCGCCTGAATCCGGGTGGTAAAAGCCTGGAGAACCGCCAACGGTTCTTGCGCCGTGCCAAGGCGCTGGTTCAGGGCGCCGTCAAGAAATCTTCCGAGGGCCGCGACATCCGGGATGTCCTGGAAGGCGGCGAGGTCAGCATTCCGCTCGACGGGATGAATGAGCCGCGCTTCCGCCGCGAAGGCGGCACACGCGACATGGTGCTTCCCGGAAACAAGAAATTCATCGAGGGTGACATGCTCCCGCGTTCGGGCGAGGGCCGCGGAAGAGCGACCGCCCCGGGTGAAGGCGACAGCGAAGATGCGTTCCGCTTCGTCTTGAGCCGCGATGAATTTGTCGATCTGTTCCTCGACGATCTTGAATTGCCGGACCTCGCCAAACGCAAGCTGGCGGAAGCCAACAGCGAGGGGCTGCAGCGGGCCGGCTACGCGACCTCCGGCTCGCCCGCGAATATCTCGGTAAGCCGGACCGTGCGGCTCGCGCTGGCGCGGCGGGTCGCGTTGCGGCGGCCGCGGCCGGAGACGATCGCGCAGCTTGAGGCCGAGCTCGAAACCTGCGACGAGCCGCGCCGCAGCGAGTTGCTGGCCGAGATCGAAGCATTGAAGGCAAAAGTTCGCCGGATTCCGTTCATCGATCCGATCGACATCCGATTCCGGCGCTTCGAAACCGTACCGAAGCCGGTGGCCCAGGCCGTCATGTTTTGTCTGATGGACGTGTCCGGCTCAATGTCCGAGCACATGAAGGATCTAGCCAAGCGGTTTTACATGCTGCTCTATGTGTTTCTGACGCGGCGCTATCGCCACGTCGAGATCGTCTTCATTCGTCATACCGACCGGGCGGAAGAGGTCGATGAAGAAACTTTCTTTCGCGGGCCGGCGTCGGGCGGCACCCTGGTATCGAGCGCGCTGCAGACGATGGACGAGATCGTCAAGTCGCGGTTTCGTCCGGCGGACTGGAACATCTACGCCGCCCAGGCCTCCGACGGCGATAACTCCATTTCGGACAGCGAGGCCGTGAGCCGGCTGCTTACGGACAGGATACTCCCGGTCAGCCAGTTCTTCGCCTACCTGGAGGTCGGCGAGGCCGGTGGCACCACGTTCGAAATGCCCGATTCATCGCTTTGGACGCTATATCAGCGCTTGCGCGCCGATGGCGCGCCACTGTCGGCACGCAAGGTCAACGACCGCAGCGAAATCTTTCCGGTGTTTCACGATCTTTTTCACCGTCGTGGAAAACAGGAGAAGGCCGCGCCATGACCGCGACAGCCGCGCGCCTGTTTGAGGGAGCAGAGTGGGACTTCGCCAAGCTGCAGCGCATCCACGATGCGTGCGAGGAGATTGCGCGATCCGAACTAGGGCTCGACATCTACCCGAACCAGATCGAGGTGATTACCGCCGAGCAGATGCTGGATGCCTATTCCTCGGCCGGCATGCCGCTGTTTTACAAGCACTGGTCGTTCGGCAAGCACTTCGCGCATCACGAGGCGTTCTACCGCAAGGGGCTTATGGGCCTTGCATATGAGATCGTGATCAACAGCTCGCCGTGCATTTCCTACTTGATGGAAGAAAATACCGCGACCATGCAGACGCTGGTGATCGCGCACGCGGCCTTCGGTCACAACCATTTCTTCAAGAACAATTATCTGTTCAAGCAATGGACCGATGCCGACGGAATTCTGGACTATCTGGATTTCGCCAAGAACTACATGGCGCAATGCGAGGAGCGTCATGGCCGGCAAGCGGTCGAGCAGACGCTCGATGCCGCGCATGCCCTGATGTCGCACGGGATCGATCGCTATCCCGGCAAGAAGAATCTCGATCTTCGCGCCGAAGAAAAGCGCGCTGGAGAGCGCCGCTTGCACGAGGAGAGCGTATTCAACGACCTGTGGCGAACCGTTCCGGCGGGGCCGGCCAAGAGCCCGGAAATGCTGAATTCGGAACGGCGCCGCAAGTTGCTTGGGTTGCCACAGGAAAATCTGCTGTACTTTCTCGAGAAGGCGGCGCCGCGTCTGCAGCCATGGCAGCGCGAGGCGCTCCGGATCGTGCGCCACATCGCGCAGTATTTTTATCCGCAGAGCCAGACCAAGGTCATGAACGAGGGCACCGCGACCTACGTGCATTACCGGATCATGAACCGGTTGCACGAACAGGGGCGGATTTCCGACGGCAATTTTCTTGAGTTCCTGCAGTCGCACACCAACGTGGTGTTTCAGCCTGATTTCGACGATCCGCGCTTTTCCGGCTTTAATCCCTATGCGCTCGGCTTCGCGATGATGCAGGACATCGAGCGCATCGTCTCCAGTCACGAGGACGAGGATCGCGAGTGGTTCCCGGACATTGCCGGGACCGGTGACGTAATGGCAGTGCTGCGCAACACCTGGGCCAACTATCGCGACGAAAGCTTCATCAGTCAGTTCCTGAGCCCACGGCTGATGCGGAAGCTGCGGATGTTCCACCTGCATGACGATCCGGAGGAGAGTGCCGGCATCAGGGTCGATGCCATCCATGATGAACGCGGCTACCGTCGGGTTCGTCGCGAATTGGCGCGGCAGTACGACGTCGGGTACATCGATCCCAACATCGAAGTCGTCGATGTTGATCTTGCCGGCGATCGTCGCTTGATGCTGCGACATGCCGTGGTGAAAGGAGCTCAGCTCAACGAGGTCGAGGCCAAGCGCGTGCTTCAGCACCTCGCCGATCTCTGGAGCTATGACGTATCGCTGGTCGAAGTCGACGCCACCGATACGGTCCTCAAAGAGCACGTCGTCAGCCCGCGCAGGCACGCCGCGGCGGCGTAAGGGAGATCGAAGACCTGCTCCGCCAAGCGCCGTCATGCCGGCGCATAGCCAAAGCCAATCCCGCAAAAATTGCTACACGGAGTGTTCCGGACCGAGCTATGCTAGGCTCGTTCGGCTGGGGCAGGGCAATGAAGCGGCGCGAGTTCATCGCAGGCATCGGCGGAGCGGCCACGTCTTTTATGTGGCCGCGCGCGGCCAGGGCGCAACAACCCCGGAAACAGCGCGTCGCGTTCGTTCCTTCCGGTATCCCCGCCGACCAGCTGACCGAGACCGCCGGCCCGTTCTGGGTGCGGCGGTTCTACGAAACCTTACGCGGGCTGGGCTACAGCGAAGGCGGCAATCTCGTCGTCGAGCGCTATTCCGCCGAGGGCCGCTCCGAGCGCTTTGCCGCGCTTGCTGCCGCGGTGGTGAGCAGCAAGCCGGACGTAATCGTTGCAAACCACAACGATCTCATCAAAGCGTTCATGGCGGCTACCGGCACCATACCAATCGTCGGGATTACGACGGATCCGATTGCGACAAAATTGGTTACGAACCTCGCGCATCCCGGCGGCAACCTCACCGGCGTCAGCATCAATGCGGGGGTCGAAATCTACGGCAAGCGCCTGCAAATCCTCAAAGAGGTGGTGCCTTCGACTGCCAAGGTCGCCTCCCTGCAGTCGGGCATGTGGGACGACACGTCGGGAGCGTTGTATCGCGAAGCAGGGCAGCATCTCGGTATCACGCTTATTGTGAATCTCACTCCGTACGTGGGCGAAACGCAGGTCCGCCGCGCCTTCGCCGATCTGACGCAACAGCAATTCGATGCTGCCATCGTCGACGAGAGCGGCAGCTTTCTGGCACTTCGTGCCTTGATCGTCGAACTGGCCGGAAAACACCGTCTTCCGGTCATTTATCCCCATCGCGACCATGTGGAGTTGGGCGGGTTGATGGCCTATGCGCCGGAGCTCGGTGAACTCGCTCAACGTCTTGCCAATGACGTGCACCAGATCCTCAACGGCGCCAAACCGGGCGACATTCCGTTCTATCAACCCAATAAATTCCAGCTGATCATCAATCTGAAGGCCGCCAAGGCGCTCGGCCTCAACCTGACGCCGACGCTTGTCGCCCGTGCGGACGAGGTGATCGAGTAAGCGCGAAATCGTTTAATCGCGCGGCGAACGCTCGCCTTTGCAATGGGCTTTTATGGCTTCGTCCTCGAAAAGACCAGCGACTGGTCATCAAACTCCTCGACCGGAAGCGTGTTGACGCCGGGCGCGCTGTGCAGCTGCTGCAACGACATCGCGTCCGAAAATCCGGCAGCGCGGTCGGTCGCAGGCGTGTGCGATCGCAACATGGTGGTGGCGGCGGCGAACAGGGCGATCGCCGCGAATGCAGAAATCATCAGGCGCTTCATCGGAAAGCTCCGTGGGGTTCGATGCCGCAAAAAGCTGGTGCCGTTGGACTAGCTCGAAATGCTAAGCGGCAGTATGAACTGGATCACATCTCACCCCGATGTGTTTCCGATCTGGGCTGTTTCCGCCGGCCTGGAATTGTGTAGAGTGGACCTGGTCGAGGCTGCCAGCCGGTATAAGACAATGGAAGCTCGTCGCCGATTTATCGCCGCGCTCGGAGCCACCGCGCTTGCAACGCCGCTTCGGGCGTTCGCGCAGCAAACATCGGGTAAGATTCCTCGCATCGGCGTCCTCTTGTTCAACTCACCGCAGATCGACCCCGTAGCACCCTTGATCGAGGGCCTGCAGGCGCTCGGTTACGTCGATGGGAAAACCGTCAAGATCGAATACCGGTACGCCGACGGCAAAAGCGAGCGTCTTCCGGCGCTCGCCGCGGAACTGGTGCAGCTCAAACCCGATCTGATCTTCGCCTATGGCGGCGACGTCGCGCCGCACGCCAAGCAAGCCACGAATTCGATTCCGATCGTCGCGCTGGTCAGCAACGATCCGGTGCAGAGCGGACTGGTGGCGAGCGTCGGACGGCCCGGCGCCAACGTCACGGGGATTACGCTGATCTACGACGAGCTGGCGGGCAAAGTGCTCGAGCTTCTGAAGGAGGCGGTGCCGGAGATTTCGCGCGTGGCGGTGCTGTGGAATCCGAATCATGCCGATCCCGAATTCCGCGAGACCCGGCGGGCCGCGATCGCACATGGCGTCGGACTGCAATCGCTCGAGGTGAAGCAGCCTGAGGACTTCGACGGAGCGTTCGATGCTGCAACGCGCGAACGCGCCGAGGGCCTGATCATTGTCTCGACCCGGCTGTTGCTGCAGCAGCGGCAAAAGATCGTTGGGTTTGGCGCAAAGAACCGGATCATCATGGCGGGCAATTGGTCGGATTGGGCGAAGGATGGATTGCTCTTCACCTATGGCCCGAACACTGCGGACGCGATGCGGCGGGTCGCCTACTATGTCGACAAGATTTTCAGGGGCGCTCGGCCGGCGGACTTGCCGATGGAACGGCCTACGCGTTTTGAACTGACCATCAATCAGAAAACGGCGGCGACGCTCGGCATCAAGTTTCCCAGTACAATCCCGGCACGAGCCGACGGCGTGGTCGAATGAGGCGGCGCGAGTTCATCGCTTCCGTCGGCGGCACGGCGATCTTTTCCGCTTGTCGGCCTGCGATAGCGACGGCACGGCAGCCGGGCCGTCCCGCCGGATCGCGATATTGGCGATGCAGGCAGCGTGGAGTCTACCCGGCGAGGAATGACCAAAACAACGCGATCACCGCCAGGGCCATCAGCGCGGTGCCGAGCCAACCCAGGGCGATCAACCACGTCCTGGCCCTGAACCGCCCCATCAATTTGCGATTTGCGACGATCATCATCATCATCGCCATGATCGGTACCGCGACAATACCGTTGATCACCGCGCTCCACACCAGCATGTGGATTGAGTCTATTCCGGTAAAGCCAAGCCCGAATCCGATGACTGTAGCGGCTGCGATAATCGTGTAGAATCCGACGGCGTCCGGAGCCTTGGCCTCCAGGGTCGCGTGCCATCCGAATGCTTCGGATACTCCATAGGCAGCCGAGCCGGCCAGCACCGGGATCGCCAGCATGCCCGTGCCGATGATGCCGAGAGCGAAAAGCAAGAAGGTAAAATCACCTGCCAGCGGCCTTAGCGCCTCAGCGGCCTCGGTTGCCGAACTGATGTTGGTGATGCCGTGGCCATTCAAGACAGTCGCGGTGGTCAGAATGATGAAAAATGCAATCGCGTTGGAGAAGATCATGCCCACGATGGTATCGATCTTGATGCGGTCAAGCTCCGGATAGCCGCCCCTGGTTAGCTCCCGAAGCGGACGGTGGACCTTGCCCTGATTCATTTCCTCGACTTCCTGCGAGGCCTGCCAGAAAAACAGATACGGGCTTATCGTGGTGCCGAGAACCGCCACCACCATCAGGAAATAGTCGGCATTGAACGTTGGCTTTGGCCAGATCGCGGCCAGCAGGGCCGTGCTCCACGGAACCTTGACCGTCAACGCGGTCGCGACATAGGCGAATAGCGTCAGGGTGAGAAATTTGAGCACCGGCGCATAGCGGCGATAGGGCACAAACACCTGCAGCAAGGTCGACGTCGCCGCGAAAATCAGCGCATGTTCATGGTTGAGGCCGCCAATGACCAGCGAGAGCGATTCCGCCATCGCTGCGATGTCGGCCGCGATGTTGAATGTGTTTGCGACGACCAGCAGGAATACGAGGCCCAGGATTACCCAGCGCGGCGCCAACTCCATCGCGTTGGCGGCGAGACCCTTGCCGGTTACCCGGCCGATCTGCGCGCTGACCAACTGGATTGCGATCATGAACGGCGTTGTCAGAAACGTCGTCCAGAGCAGACCGTAGCCGAACTTTGCCCCGGCCTGCGAATAGGTGGCGATGCCCGACGGGTCGTCGTCGGCGGCGCCGGTCACCAGTCCCGGGCCGAGCAGCCGAAGCACCATCCGCCAGGGATGTTTGAATTCCGAGCGCTTAGTTTCGGCCATGAACTTCTTCGAGGTGCGAGATCAATTGAATCGCTAAACCCTGGCGCAGGACATTCGCCGTGTTCAGCCGGCAATCAAGGCGATTCACGCTTTGCGTGGGCAGCTGGTCCAACCCGCGTCGAGTTTGCGCCGCACCCGTCATGGCGATAAGCATTCAAGGAATTCCTCCCAACCATCAATGCGGTACTTTGCTGCGAGTTCCCGGCTGATTTCCTCGACCTCATTCAAGGCGCGGGTATCCTTGCATTGCCTGCAAAATCGTTTTTCGAAAAGATTTGACACGTCGGGCAAATCACCTGCATATGTTCAGCATCGCAAGAACTAAGCCCGCGCCCGAAACCGGCCGCGGGCTTTTTGATTCCAGCTTTTTGAATCCGCGACCATGCCGAACATTCAACCTTGTGCCACGCCCTCTTTGTCATGGCCGGGCTTGTCTCGGCCATCCACGCCTTTGGAGCATTGGCAGAGAAAGACGTGGATGCCCGGCACGAGGCCGGGCATGACGGATCATTCTAACGAAAGAGCCCCGCATGACCGCGTATCTGATAACGCTCGCATTGGCGGGGTTGGCCGCGATCGCGGTGTGGGAGGGATTTTTGTGAGCGCAGCAATCGTCACCGTCAGTTTTGCACATCCGCGGGCAACTCGCCCTTCCGGATCGCGGGGACGATCGGGGGCTGACCGGTTTCCTTCAGAATGGTTTGCGCTTCGGGCGTCAGCAGGAACCGCACAAAAGCATTCGCATCCCTGGGGTTTTTTGCCGTTCCCGGAACCAGTGCCGCATTCCGGATCGAATCGCTCATATTGACCTCGCCGGGAAGCGGATGATTTCAACGTCGTTCCGCGCGGCAACCGCGGCCGAATAGTAAACCACACCGGCGCTGGCGTTGCCTTCGCGGACGGCGCGCACGGCTTCGGGGACCGACGTCGGCCTGGATGGGTCGCCCACACTTGCGTCTATGATTTTCTGCGCCAGCTCCGGCTTGCCTTCGAGCGCGGCCGCGCGCTTCAGAAATTCGGCGGTGCGGCCGGTGGCGAGATCCTTCTCGCCCGTTACACGGACCAATTTGACGTCGGGCTTGGCGAGGTCGGAAACTTGCCGGATTCCGGGCGGGTTTCCCTTTGCGGTGATGACGACCATCTCATTGCCCGAGAAGACCACATACCACGACGCGGCATCGCGATCAGAACCCGCGACTTTCCTGTTCATCAGGTCTTCATCGACCACGGCCGGCGACGATGGGGCAAAGACGTCGCATGCGTCGCCTTTCAATATGCGTTCGGCCAGCTGCTTCGAGACCCCCGATGTCAGATTGATGGTGACATCCCGGTTCTTTTCTTCGAATGCCTGCTTGAGTTCACGCATCGGGCCGGCAAGCGAATCGGCATGAAATATCTCGACCGTGCCCGCCATCGCAACTGTCGCAGACAGAATGCCTGTTGCGGCAAGACCGATCGTCAGTACGGCGCGTAGCCGCGGCCCGGTTTTTCTTGTCATTTGCTTCTCCCGTTTTGATCCGTAGTTCCGAACCGGACATCGCGGCGCTGCCGGCGAATCCTTAATTCATGACTGCACTCCGAAACGGCTGGCGCAAATGGCAAAATCGCTCACCGAAATCCGTTCGCTGGCGCGAAGCCATACCCGAACCGCGATCAATATTTTGGTCGGCATCATGCGGTCGAAGGATGCGACGCCGGCGGCGCGGGTGTCGGCCGCCAACGCCATCCTCGACCGTGGCTGGGGCAAGGCGCCGCAGGCCATCGAGAATGACGACGATGGCGGCCCGGCAGTCATCCATAGAATCGAGCGCATCATTGTCCACCCTGAGAATTCCGACCGCGAAGATATTTGAGCCGCTGCTGGCGCCGTCGCGCTACAAGGGGGCGTATGGCGGGCGCGGCTCCGGCAAGCTGCTGATCTGGGACAAGGTTCTTGGACTTGGCACAACCGATCCGCTCGCTGGCTTTGCATCCATCACGGCCAATCTCGTCGTCAGCTTCTATTTCGCCAAGCGCGGATTCGAAAACGTGGCGAGGATCATCAAGCGATGAACGTCATGCGCGAGGAGGATATCAGGGCGATCGTTGCGGAAACGCTGGCCGAGCAACATCGGCTTCATCATAACGATATCGACGCGGTGGTTCTGCGGACCATCGCAACCATCCTGACCTCGTTCGGAATAGAGGAGGAGGATCGCAAGGAGCTGCGCGCGGACTTTCAGCATTTAAGACGCTGGCGCAAGAGCGTCGAGCAGGCGCAGAGCTATACATTCAAGGCGGTGATCACCATTATCGTCACCGGCCTTGTCGGCGCGGTGTGGCTCGGCCTCACAGTCATGCTCGGTAAATGATCCGGGCCACCGTCATGATTGCTGCATTGCTGTTTGCAGTCCCCGCGCACGCCATTGGCCGGCGGTGGTCAGGAGGCCTTGCCGAGTACGGCGACGCGGCCCCTGGAATCGTGGGCACGGACAAACGTCATCTCTGGCACGGACCTCGAGGAAGCCCGTCGATGCCTCAGGAGTTTCTGCCGGTTGATACCATGGTTCAGGCTGTACCCCATTGGGTCGCAGTGTTAGATTTCGGCTGACCACCAATGGGGCGGCATGACTTTCACATCGTGGCAATTCGGCGTATTCGTTGCGATCGTATTTGGCGCCTACTATCTCCCGCCGTTCAGAACGCTTCAGATCCAGTTGCTGGTTATCGCGAGCTTGTTCTTTTACGGTTATGGCCAGCCTGAACTTCTGCTGCTTCTGGCCGTCGCCGTTTTCGGAACCTATCTGTTTTTGATTCTGGCTTTGCGGAACCGGCCAATATGGCTGCCGATCGGCATTGCCTTCAATATCGCGCTGCTGGCGTTCTTCAAATACAAGTTCCTGTTTGTGGACCCGGCATCGGCCAGTTTGATTGGCGTTGCGCCCATCGATTTCCTCTTGCGATTGCCCCTGCCGATCGGAATTTCGTTTTTTGTATTCCACAACATTAGCCTGCTGGTCGACCTGACCAGGCAGAAAAGTGCGGTTCCGGATCTGAAAAACGTCTTCCTCTACATCATATTCTTTCCGCAGCTTGTTTCGGGCCCGATAACGCGCGCCGAAATGTTCATGCCGCAGATCGAGCCGAAATATTTTTCCGATGTTCCGTTCGTCGAGGCCGCGAAATGGATTTTGACAGGGTTCTTTTTCAAACTGTACGTGGCGAACAACCTCAACGAGATGACGTCCTATATGGCGTTCCCGCTCTATGAGACGCTCCAGACGCAGGACCGGTGGTTGCTGGTTTTCCTGTACAGCTATCAAATCTACGCCGATTTCTTCGGCTATTCGGCGATCGCCATAGGCCTTGCGTTGCTCTTTGGCTATCGTCTGCCGATCAACTTTAATCTTCCATATACTTCCGCCTCGTTTTCTGAATTCTGGACGCGCTGGCACATGTCGCTGTCGAGCTGGTTGCGGACCTATCTTTACATCCCTCTCGGCGGCAATCGCCATGGCAGCTTCAGAACCTATCTGAATCTGATGATCGTGATGGGGCTTGGCGGTCTCTGGCACGGTGCCGGACTGAGCTATCTGACGTGGGGATTGTTGCATGGGCTGTTGCTGGTGATCGAGCGGCCGTTCATCGGGCGCCTTCAGGCGATCGACTCGACTGTCTTTCGGGCGATCCGCATAGGCTTTGTATTTCTTTGCGTCACCATGCTATGGATTTTCTTCAAGCTGCCGAACTTCGATCACGCGATCGGCTATTTGTCCGGCATGTTTACGCCGAGCACGAATCCAAACCCGCCAAAACTATTTTACAATCTGGCACTGCTCTATTCACTGCCGGTCATAATACAGCACCTTGCTTCCCGCTCACTGTTCGAGCGAACCCTGCGCGGCGCGGAGCCGTATCTGTACGGTTCGATGGCTGCGCTGATGTATCTCGAGGCCGGCTCTGAGACCTCATTCATCTATTTTCAGTTTTGAGGGCCAGCATGCAACCAGTATATGCGGCTCACTGGCTTGTAAAATGCGGTCTTAGCGCCGCGATGCTGTTGCTTGCCTGCGGAATAGCTACCGCCTGGTTTGGCAACGGGCTTCAACTACCATCGACGACAACCCGTGACGGCACGCTGATCACATTGAACCGGTATGCCAAGGAGCCGATTCCCGACGTTGCCCTCGTGGGTAGTTCGCTCACTTTCCGGCTCAAGGAGGAATACTTCGCAACTCCCAAGTTGCGAAATCTGGCGCTTGCCGGAGGGTCCCCCGTCACCGGGCTGGAGATCGTGGCGAACCAACCGCGCCTTCCCAGGATCGTTCTCGTTGAAGTGAACGTTTTATCCCGAGCGACAGATACTGCCCTGGTCGAGAGATACTCAAGGAGCGGCAATGCCGAGCCGCTATTCTTTCGGCCGATCAGGACCGCCGTAGCGGCCTACGAGAATTGGCTTCATGCGCCTCTCAGCCATGCACAGGTCTCGTTTGCCCTCAACCAACTCGTTGAGCAGCCACCCAGTAGTTTTGACAGCCACCTTTATGCCGATCGTGCACTTCAGCAGTTTAACGCGGAGGATCCGAGCGTCGCCGCCCGGATGAACGCAAGGAGAATTGAACAGTTGATCCCCCAGATCGAGCGGAGGGGTGCGCGCGTGCTGCTTTTTGAGCTTCCCTATTCGGAGCAACTCGAAAGCTCCCGATCAGCAACACTTACTCGCGAGATCATTCATTCTCAATTTCCAAACCCTGACCGATGGCTCCGCCTCGACTACGCAAGAGGAGAGTTGCGGTGGGCGGATGGCGTTCACCTGGACGAGCGGTCCGCCGTGATCGTAACGCGATCGATCGACAAAGCTCTTGCTTCACTTCTTGGAGCGGGGGGATGACGGTCCCCCTTAGCAATCGCGAAATTGCGGGCGTAATGTCCCGGGACGGCCGCATACTGTAACCGGCGCATCCGGCCCCTGCACCAGCCATCTGCTTCTCTAGCGTTGCAACTTTGTTCAGTGTGATCGCCACGTCGCGCACGCGTTTTTCGGTCGCGTGGCGGACCGCGTTTGCAATGGCCGCGGAACCAGCCGCTTCGCGCAGAAAGGCCGGCCGGCTTTTTAACCCTCGATGCTGGTTTCAGTGCGAGGTGGAAAATCAATGCGGTTGCGAGGCGGGAATTTGAAGGTCTGGCCGATGTACAGGATACGCGAGGTCGATGCTCATGACGACGAAATCGCAGATACGCTCGCTGACCTCCATCGCCTGACATTCTTTGATGGGGCTGCCATTCCGGAATTCGATTGGGGACATTGGTGGCTCGCGTATTTCGAAAGGATGCCCGTTGCCTTTGCCGGAGTCGTTCCGTCGACACGCGCATACAATGCGGGATATTTTTCCCGTGTCGGCGTGCTGAAGAAGCATTCCGGGAATGGGCTTCAATTGCGCCTGATGCGCGCGCTGGAATCACGCGCGCGACATAATGGATGGAGCTGCATCATCTCCGATACCACCAACAATCTCGCCTCCGCCAACAACTTCATCCGGGCCGGTTACCGGCTATACCAGCCGCAATATCCATGGGCCTGGCCCAATACGCTGTATTGGCGCAAATCTATCCGCTGACGCAGCGGATGGCGCAAGGCGCGCATGCGTTTCAGGCGATTGCCAACGTTGAACTTCTGGAAATAGACCTTACAGTCGCGCGCGCAGCGTGAGTGGTCGCGCTGGCCGATACCAGAAGGGAACAGAGTGATCATGGCTGCCAGACCGCAATTGCCGGATCGTGCGCCGCGGGCGAAGGGCGTGCCGACAGCCCTTGACGGTTTGCTGGTCGTGGATTTCACCCGGGTGGTCGCCGGACCGGCATGCACGCAAACGCTTGCCGATTTCGGCGCCGAAGTCATCAAGATAGAGAATCCGGACGGCGGCGACGATACGCGCAGCTATGAGCATGCCGATCTCGCCGGCGAAAGTGCAGCCTTTATCAGCTTGAATCGCAACAAGCGCGGCATTGCTCTCGATCTCACCAGGCCCGAGGCGCGCGACATCGCGCGGGAATTGATCGCCCGGGCAGATGTCGTGGTGGAAAACTTTTCTGCCAGCGTCATGAAAAAGCATGGCCTCGACTATGCGTCAGTAGTGCCGACTAATCCCCGCCTGGTCTATTGCTCGATCTCGGCCTACGGCCGGCAGGGACCGTTTGCATCCCGTCCAGGCTTCGATCCGATCACGCAGGCCGAGAGCGGATTCATGTCGCTCAACGGCTTTCCGGATGGGCCGCCGGTGCGGACCGGTCCACCCGCAATCGACATGGTCACGGGCATGTCAGCCTGCAACGCCGTCCTGCTGGCGCTGTTCGCCCGCGATCGGCTCGGCCGCGGCCAGCATGTGGAGGTGGCGCTGTTTGACGTAGCGCTGGGCATGACCGGATTTTATGGCATGGCCTATTTGATGACCGGTGTGAATCCAAGCCGTCAGGGGAATTCACCCAACGGATCACCTTCAGTCGGTGTCTATCATGGCTCCGACGCGCCGTTTTATATCGCCTGCGCCAATGATCGGCTGTATCGCCGCCTCGTCATCGAACTGCTCGGCCGACCGGATCTCGCCAGCGGTGAATTCGCCGACCGACGTTCACGAACGGCCAACAAGGAAAAACTGCGCTCGATCCTCACCGAGATTTTTGCGCAAGACCTTCGCGAACATTGGGTGGCGAAGATGAAGTCAGCTAATGTCCCTGTCGGTTATCTGCGTACTGTCGAGGAGGCTTTCAACTCGCCGGAAGTGCGCGAGCGTCATCGCGTCAGCCAGATTCCGCACCCGGCCGCAGGCTCGGTCCCCAATATCGAATCGCCGCTCCGCCTTGACCTGACGCCGGTCGCCGATCCAGTCGCAGCGCCCTTGCTGGGCGAGCATACAAGGGATGTTTTGCGCAAGACGCTCGGCTATGACGATGCCCGCATCGCATTCTTAGCCGAGGCCGGAGTCTTTGGAACGATCCGGAGCAACACTGACCGCGCGACACCACCGTAATCATGTTGCGGGAACGGCGATGCTTGGGGAAAGCGCGGCAGTGTTTTGAAAGTTTGAATCCGACTTGCGGGGTATGAGTTAATAAGTATCTATTCGAGGCATGTGAAATTCGCCCGGTGGCCTGACGGCCGCCGGGCTTTTTTTGTTTTTGGAGTCTGGCCGTTCAGCCTCGCCGTCTAGCCTGTAGAAGCGGGTCGGGTCCGTATGTGTTCGAGCCAGCGGTGCCGCGCAGGCAACCGATTTCGACAAATCCCCAGATCGTGAGCGCGAAACTCGCTAGTGCCAGGATGTAATGCAGCACTGGGCCCGCCGCTCCCGCAAACCACGCTGTTTTGGCAAGCTGGCCGAGCACGCCGGGCACCAGGTAGAACACCACCAGCCACCAGGCGCTCTTGTCGCGATCATGCAGCCGCTCGGTGGTGATGGAAAACCCCCAGAGCAGCCACGGAATGAGCACAAGAACGACCGCGATGATGAAGAGCGGCGCCGCAATGCCGGCGGCGGTAAACAGGATCACGGCGGCCATCAGCCCGGCCAGCGTAAAGAGGAGAGCCGAGCGCCAGTATTTGGCCCGGTTGATGCGGCCGCTGGCGCCGAACAGGAATTCGAACAGGTCTTCCATGATACCCTGCATGCAAAATGCACAAAATGCACCGGCGGGCCGGCGCAGGTATGCGTCGCTCTGAAGCGGATAGAGGTTCAAGACAGACCGGACGATCGGATTACTTTCCAATGCCCGCAAAGACGATGTTCTCTGGTTGGTGCGACCAAGTCCGGGAGCATGCTTCTTGCGGAATACGCCCTAGACATCAAGACCAAGCACTCTAGCGGCATTTCCGCCGGCGATCTGGGCCAAGGTTGCTTCGTCCATTCCGCGCACCCCCGCGATATGCCCGATCGGATTATATTCGGCCATATCGAACGGGTAGTCGGTACCCATCACGATCCGGTCCGGACCGAAGACGTCGATCAGATATGCCAGTTGGTGATAGGTAAAGACCACGGTATCCAGATAGACCTGCCGCAAATACGTCGTCGGCGGCAATGGCAAATCGCCATGCGCATCCTGCCGCGCGCCCCAGGCGTGATCCACCCGGCCGGAATAGCCGGGAAGATAGCCACCGCCATGCACGGCCATCAGCTTCAAATCGGGGAAGCGCGCCAGCGTACCGGAAAAGATCAGGTGGTGAAGCGCGACCGTGGTATCGAGCGGATTTCCCAGGACATTGTTGAAATAGAAATGGGTCAGTCGTTCGCCATGGGTGAATCCGCTCGGATGCATCATGATGAACGCCCTGAGCTGCTCGGCCTTCGCAAAGAACGGCCGGAATTTCGGATCGGACAATTCACGGCCATCGACATTGGTCAGGATCTCGACGCCCTTCAGCTTTAGCTCATTGATGATGTAGTCGAGCTCTCGGACCGCGATATCCGGCTGCTGCAGCGTAACGACACCGAGCCCGACAAACCGGTCGGACTTGCGCAAGCAATACTCCGCCACGCCTTCATTGGCGAGGCGATGGGCGGCTTCCGCGACTTTCGGATCGATCGAATAGTAACACTGGCCCGGCGCCGGCGCCACGACCTGAATGTCGATGCCCATCTTGTCGAGATCAAACAGACGGCGCTCGATCGTGGTCATGACTTCGCGCACGTCCTTCTCCTGCTGGGCATTGATTTCCTTACTGGCACCATCCGAAAAATACGCGAGCGGCATCCGGCTTGTGTCGATATGCGGCTGCGCCAGCTTGGCAGCTTGGGGGACCACAATATGGGCGTGAATATCGATCGTGACGGACGACGGACGCCGAGCGAGGCCGTCGGCGTCGTGGATGCGAGCGGCGGTGCGGCCATAGCGATTCTTGCCATCGATCATTGGGTTGACCTTGTGGAGGTGATTGTTCAGGCGTGATGATGCGAACTGCTATCCGCGATCCCGACCAGCAGACTTGGGATCGGTGATAATGGTTTTCAGTAACACTTCGAACACGGCAGCCGTGTCCTGGTCGCCCAATCCCATCGCCATCGCCTCTGCGTAAACTGGCTGGGTCAGCGTAAACAGAGGGGTGGCGCAGCCAACGCCCTCGGCAAACTCGGCGATGATCGCCATATCCTTTTGCCAGGTCGCAACTTTCATGGTCGCAGGCTCATAAATGCCTTCGACCATCATCGGCGCCCGCATCTGAAACATCCGCGAGCCGCCGGCGCCCGGGCCGACCATGTCGACCACTATTTTTGGATCGAGCCCGGCGCGTTGCGCCAAAATCATTGCCTCGGCGGTAGCGACGTTGTGTATAGCTACCAGATGATTGGCGACGAATTTCATCCGGCTGCCGTTACCGAAGCTTCCAAGATCGGCGCTTTGCTTGGCGAAGTCGGAGAACAGATTCATGCATTGTGCAATGGCATTGCTGTCGCCGCTGGCGTAGACGACGAGATCGCGAACTTTTGCCTGCGCGCCGGTTCCGCTCAGGGGACAGTCCAGCGCGATGTGGCCGGCTTTCTTGAGGAGCGCCTCGAAGCGGAGTTTGTCGGCGATGCTGAGCGTCGAGAGTTCGACCACAATTCGTTGAGATTGACCGGAACTGGCGATAGCTTGCGCGACATCCTCGACCGCGGCCGGATTGGGAAGGCTGGTCATGATGATAGGCGCATCGCGCGCCAGTTGGCGGACGTCGCCGGCGATTGTGACATTGGCCAGCGCAAGTTCGGATCGTCGTGCGGCGTCGATATCAAAGCCGATGACGCGCCATTCCCGATCGACAAGATTGCGCGCAATCGCGCCGCCCATGATGCCAAGCCCGACGATTCCAACGGTCTTGTCCATGAGAGGTCTTTTCTGTCGAATTCGATTGACGGGCAACGCCGGCCGCGCCTTAATTAATGATCAGGCGACAAACAATCGTCAAGTAGCTCCGGCCGGTCAACCAGCTTTGGTCGCGACACGGCAAGACGAAGAGAGGCGGTCTGCCTCTCCATCCCGATCTGTCGTATCCCAAAACCACACGACGGGCGAGATAGCAAGGACGTCAAAATGCCAGGTGTTGGTCGCAAGCCAAACACAAACCTGCCTCCGGGGCCGGAGACGGACGACCGCGCCTATGCAGCGATGATCGCTCGTGCCAAGGCGCTCATTCCAAAATTGCGCGATCGCGCTGCCCGGACTGAGGAGTTGCGGCGTCTGCCGCCGGAGACCGAACGCGATTTGCATGACGCCGGTTTGTTCAGGATCGTGCAGCCCAAGAGGGTGGGGGGCGAGGAATTCGATTACGTCGCGCTGGTCGATTGCGCCGATGCCCTCGGGCGGGCCGACGCATCAGTGGCCTGGAACTTCGCCAATCTCGCGAGCCACCACTGGATGCTGGGCATGTTCGACAAACGCGCCCAGGATCTGGTCTGGAACCAGGACCCCAACGCACTGATTGCATCCTCTTTCATATTTCCGGCCGGTCGCGCCAGAAAAGTCGAAGGCGGATACGTATTGCGAGGCAGCTGGCCGTTCTCTTCGGGAGTGGATTCCAGCGAATGGAATATGCTTGCCAGCGTTGTTTCGTCCGACGACGAAGCGGACGGGATCGAATACCGCATCTTTCTGCTCAACAAAAGCGACTACAAAATCAAAGATACGTGGCATTCGGCCGGCTTGCGGGGAACTGGATCGAATGACGTCGAAGTCGAGAATGCCTTTGTTGCCGAGCCCATGACGATCGCGGTGAGCGATCTCGCCGGTGGCCCGACCCCGGGTAGCGCCGTCAATCCAAATGCCCTTTATGCGCTGCCGGTGTTCTCCTTGTTTCCATATGTGCTTTCCGGCGCGGCCTTGGGGAATGCGCAGGCCTGTCTGGATGATTATGTCGATGTCGCGCGGCACCGCGCATCGACCTACAATCGCGCCAGGCTTGCTGACCTGCAGAGCACCCAGATCAAGATTGCCGAAGCTTCCGCGAAGATCGATGCGGCGCGCCTGATCATGCGCTCGACATGCATCGAGGCGATGGCCGAGGCAAAGCGCGGCCACATCCCGGATATGGCGGCCAAGACCAAATCGCGCCGCGATGGGGCTTATTCCGTCAATCTCTGCACCGAAGCCGTGTCGCTGTTGTTCGCGGCAAGCGGAGCGCGCGGACTATTCACGAGCGGAACGCTACAGCGGCAGTTTCGCGATGCCCACGCGATTAATTCGCACATCGCGTTCAATTTCGATGCCGCTGGCACCAACTACGGCCGCGTTGCGCTTGACCTGCCATCCGAAAACCTGACGCTTTGAGGCCGCCGGATGACCGACGCGCCAAAGCATCCGATCAGTCCAGATCCAGCGAACGAACTGGCCAGCGATCACTCACCAATCGATCCGCGGGATTTTCGTAACGCGCTGGGCACCTTTGCCACCGGCGTTACCATTATCACGGCCGCCACGGCGGACGGGAAACCCTACGGGCTGACCTGCAATTCGTTCGCGTCGGTATCGCTGAATCCGCCGCTCGTACTCTGGAGCCTGGGGATCTTTTCTCAGGGCATGAGCGTATTCCAGGATGCCAGCCATTTCGCGGTCAATGTCCTTGGCGCATCGCAGCAGGCGCTTGCGAGCAGATTCGCAAAATCCTCGGAGGACAAGTTTGCCGGGGTTCAATGGACGCCTGGCCTTGGCAACGCTCCGATTCTTGCGGACAGCGTTGCAAACTTTCAATGCCGCGCAGCCAATCGATATTATGGCGGCGACCATGTGATTTTCCTCGGTGCGGTCGAGGCCTATGCGTACAACCGGAGAGAGCCGCTGCTGTTTGCGCATAGCGGTTACGGCCGGTTTCTTGCCGCTGATGACACTTTACCGACGCGTAAGCCATGAGAAAGAAACCATCGCCCAGGCTATCCCCGGACGATCGCCGCAAGCAGTTCGGTTCAGCGCTGTTGCGGATCACCCATCCGAATTAGAGTTTCGACATTTCGCTTCGATACCAGTCGCCGATCTCGCTCGCAGTCATCAGAGCGACTCCGTCATGGGCGATGACGTAATCGAGCAAAGCCTCCAGATATTTAATGCGATGCGGGACACCGGTGATGTAGGGGTGAATGGAAATTGCCATGATCCGCGCGTTCGTTGCGCCCTCAAGGTACAACCGATCGAACTGATCGGTGCAGCGCTTCAGAAATTGCTCGGAGGAAAGATGCTGCAGCGCATGGATGACGATATCATTGGTCTCCACTGAGTAGGGAATTGTCGTGATTGTGCCGTGAGGCGTTGCGATATCTTGCGGAAGATCGTCGATTACCCAGTCCGCCAAATATTCGATGCCGTTGAGGCGAAGTAGATCGAGGGTTTCGTCGGTTTCCGTCAGGCCCGGACTTTCCCACGATCTCGGCACCTTGCCCGTGAATCTGGCGATGGTTTCAACGGCCCGTTTGATCGTTTCGGCCTGGTTGTCCAGTCTGTGCATCGGGCCCTGAACGAACCCATGGCCCATGAATTCAAAGCCGGCCTCGAGCGCGGCGGCAGCGACGCGAGGGTAGGAGCTGCATACGCTCGCATTCAGCGCCAAGGTCACCGGCATGTTCCGGTCCGTGAGCGCCTTGAACTGCCGCCAGAACCCGGCGCGCATACCGTATTCATGCCAGGACCAGTTGGGCACATCCGGCAACAGCGGCTGCCCCATCGGCGGGCTCAGCACCGTTCGCGGCATCGCGTTTTCGATCCGCCATTCCTCGACGTTGAGGATGACCCACACCGCGAGTTTCTTGCCGTCCGGCAACTTTAACCTTGGCCGGTCGACTTGCGCCTGATAGGGGATGCGATCGGTCAGAGCCACGATGAGCATTCTCGGAGTTGGCTGCGGACTATTCCGCGGCCTTGGATTGTTTCAAGATCCCTGCGTTAACGCGCGGCATGACCTTTTCAGCCGTCATAATCATGGATTGGCGTCCAAGCTCGCGATCTTTCCAGTCCTTGCCGGCATACAAGAGCGTGCCGAACTTGCCAACCTCGTCTTGAAAAGCGAGCAACTGATCCGCAACGCTTTCCGGCGTTCCATAGATGATCAGCTTGTCGCAGATCGTCTCCAGCGTCACCTCATCGTCAGGCTGGTCACGGCGCGTCTTGAACAGCTCGATACGGCCGCTCATTTTTAGTTTGGTGAACAACGAACGATAATAAAAGACGTAGGGCCCGTCCGGATCGGTCGCGTAGGCCTTTGCCGTCGCCGCGTCCTTGGCAACAAAGATGCTCTTTGCGACGCGCCAGTTTGCAGGATCGGCAGCGCGGCCGCCGCGCTCGCAGCCCTCGACATATCTGGGCCAGTGGCTTTTCACCCAGACCGGCATCAGGAAATTCGCCGAAATCGGATCCCAGCCGCGCGCGGCAGCCTCGGTAACGCCTTTTGAGAACGGCGCGACGGCGGTCACGACGATCGGCGGATGCGGCCGCTGCAATGGCCGCGCAATGTATCCCTGGCCGATATCCCTGATCAGGGTCCTTTGCGTCGAGATGTTCCAGTATTTGCCTTGAAAATTGTAAGGCGGCTCGCCGGCCCAGATATCCAGAACCTGATTGATCGATTCGAGAAACATCTCGTTGCGATTGGCATCGAGGTTGCCGAACAATTCCGCGTCCGACAGCAGTCCACCGGGACTTATTCCGAGAATCAAGCGTCCCTCGAGCATGTGATCGAGCATTGCCACGCCGGCCGCGACCGCGGCCGGATGCGTGTTCGGCATATTGATCGTGCCGGTACCCAGCCTGATTTGCTTGGTGGCGGCGGCGATCCACGCGATGAACGCGATGCAGGACGTAATATTCTCGGCTCGATCGGTGATGTGTTCGCCGACATAGCCTTCAGTGAACCCCAATTCGTCGGCTAGCAAAAAGGCTTCCCGGTCTTCCCGGAGGGATAGCCGCCAATCCTTTTCGGGAGGGTGAATCGGCATCGTAAAGAAACCCAGATTCATTGCCTCCTCCTCCTCCGGTGGTTTGATGAGAACCAAACCGTGCGTCGTTCACAAGGATACCGCAAGTCCAAAGTCAAATCCCCCGAAATAGCCGTTCGATAAACAAACTTGACCTTTGATGGTTGCCGCCCTCTAATTCTGGAAAATACGCCAAAATCCGGCCGGGGAGGTCGCCAATGAAAGCCTCGGCTTTCAGCTACGCACGCGCAACCAGCGTTGCGAACGCGCTGGAATTGCTCGCCGCATATGGGGACAAGGCGAAAGTCCTGTCAGGCGGCCAAAGCCTCATGCCCGCGATGAATCTGCGTTTGATCTCTCCCGAACTGATCGTCGATATCGGTGAGATCGCCGAACTTCGGGGGATCGCGGTGAGGGGCGGTGTCCTGAGCATCGGTGCGCTGACGCGCCACGTTGATCTCTTGAAATCCCCTGAAATTGCATCGCACGCGCCATTGCTGACGGAAGCGGTCGCTCATGTCGCGCATCCTGCGATCCGGAATAGAGGCACCCTCGGCGGCAGCCTTGCGCACGCCGATCCCGCTTCCGAACTGCCGGCCAGCATGGTCGCGCTGAATGCGACCATCGTTGTTCGCGGTCAAACCGGCGAGCGGCGAATTGCGGCCGGGAATTTCTTCACTGGAATTTACGAGACGGCGCTGTCGGCGCAGGAACTACTGATCGCCGTCGAAGTGCCTGTTGCGCAAAAAAAATCCGCGTACTTTTTCCACGAATTCGCCCGGCGGCACGGTGATTATGCCATTGCAGGTCTGGCGGCGCAGGCGATTGTGCAAGGCGGTCTGTTCACCGACCTTCGCATGGCATACTTTGCCGTCGGCGACCGGCCGATATTGGTCAAGGCGGCGGGCAAACTGATCAACATCGGCGTCACGCCGGCGGTATTGGCTGAGGCATCGGCGACGCTCGGCGAAGAACTCGACCCCCAAGAGGATCAGCAGGCGTCCGCTGCCATGCGGCGGCATCTTGCGAAGATATTGTTGGCGCGTTGCGCCTCCGCGCTTCTTGGTCGTCCCGATCTCATCGCCGGGGGACCGGTGTGACGGCCGCCCTGCCAATCTCGCTCGAAGTCAACGGTGAATCCGTCGATGCGAATGTTCTGCCGCGTCTCAACCTGGCGGACTTCCTGCGCGAGCATCTGAAGCTGACCGGAACGCATGTCGGCTGTGAGCATGGGGTTTGCGGCGCTTGCACGGTGCGCGTCAACGGCGAGATCGTTCGTTCCTGCCTGATGCTGGCGGTACAGACACATGGCGCATCTGTCGTAACCATTGAAGGACTGTCCGACAGCGGCGAGATCGCCGACCTGCAGGCCGCCTTTCGAGATCGCAACGCTTTGCAATGCGGCTTCTGCACGCCCGGAATGTTGATAGCCGCACAGGACCTGCTGAAGCAGGAGACCGAGCCAAATCGGGAGCGGATACGCGAGCATCTGTCCGGCAATTACTGCCGCTGCACCGGCTATCAGGCCATTATCGATGCGGTCGAGACCACGGCGCTGGCCCGTATGGGGCGCAAGCCATGAAGGTCGCATCGACAAATCCCGATGGCCTCACGGTCCTGGATCGGCCGAATTCATACATCGGCAAGGTGGTTCCGCGGCCCAATCTCGAGCGGTTGATGCAGGGACGCGGGCTTTATGTCAGCGACATGGAGCTGCCGCGCATGGCGCATGTGGTGTTCCTGCGCTCGCCCCATGCCCATGCGAGGATCATTGCCATCGACGCCGCCGAAGCGCGGCGTATGCCCGATGTGATCGCTGTCGTGACAGGCAAAGAGCTTGCGGCCGTCGTCACGCCGTGGGTTGGCGTGCTGTCGCATTTGAAGGGCCTCAAGTCTGCGCCGCAGCATGCGATCGCAATCGACCGCGTCTGCTGGCAGGGGGAAGCCGTCGCGGCAGTGGTGGCGACAAGCCGCGCCGTGGCAGAGGACGCAGCGGAAACCGTCAGGGTTGAATACCAGGAACTGGATGCAGTAACGGACATGCGCACCGCGCTCGATCCCGAAACCCCGGTGATTCATCCTTCGCTCGGCGACAACCTTGCTTTCGAACGTAACCTCGACGCTGGCGCTGTCGATGCGGCTTTTGCCAGCTCCGACGAGGTGGTGGAGGCGGATTTCATCTTTGGGCGGCACACCGGCGTGACGCTGGAGTCCCGTGCGGTAGTGGCCGACTGGAATATTGCCGAACAAAGGTTGACCATCTACCAGGGTACGCAGGCGCCGCACATGGTACAGAACATCGCAGCCCTCCATCTCGGGCTTGCGGACTCGCAGGTTCGCGTGGTCTGCAAGGACGTCGGTGGCTCCTTCGGCATCAAGGTTCACATCTATGCGGACGAGATGGCGACCTATGCGCTGTCAAAACTGTTGCGGCGGCCGGTCAAGTTCGTCGCCGACCGGGTCGAAAGCTTCAACACCGACATTCACGCGCGCGACCATCGCTGCAAAGGGCGGATCGGGGTCAATCGTGACGGGACGATCACGGCGTTCGAGATCGACGATCTCACCGG
>Ga0307312_10000033_pt1 | contig 43626 bp, 34 predicted proteins | sample ER_DNA_202_FD_194489 | JGI IMG/M metagenome (GOLD analysis project Ga0307312, IMG submission 194489) | Bulk soil microbial communities from the East River watershed near Crested Butte, Colorado, United States - ER_DNA_202 | ecosystem: Environmental > Terrestrial > Soil > Floodplain | place... | reverse complement strand
AAACCCAGCTTGCAGCCAGCGGATTTCAAGGCTATTGCCTGAGCCCACGCTCCCTTCGTCTAGCGGTTAGGACGCGGCCCTCTCAAGGCTGAAACAGGGGTTCGATTCCCCTAGGGAGCGCCAATGCCGGATAGCGGACGCTATTCTGGCCCGGACATTTTGGGAAATTTTTCATCCTTTTCGGGTTGCTTGACCCCCCGCTCCTTAAGATTTCGGCGGCGCCCCTTCCTGCCGGCGGCCGCCAGGATGGAACCGGAGTCGGGTTCGCGGGTTATGTCCGGTTAGGCAGGAATTGGCATGGTTCAAAACAGTACTCAGCAGCGCAGCTTGTTCGATAGTGAGCGCAGATTCCGGCTGCTGGTGGAAGGGGTGATCGATTACGCCATTTACATGCTCGATCCCGACGGCATCATCACGAACTGGAATGCCGGGGCCAGGCGGATCAAGGGCTATGAGGCAGAGGAAGTCATAGGCCGGCATTTCGGAATGTTCTATTTGCCGGAGGATCGTGAAGCAGGACTGCCTGCGCGGTCGATTGCCACGGCCCGTGAGAAAGGAAAGTTTGAAGCGGAGGGCTGGCGTTTACGCAAGGACGGTACGAAATTTCTCGCCTCGGTCGTGATCGATGCCATCTACGAGGACGGCGTGCTGGTCGGCTTTGCCAAGATCACCCGCGATATTACCGAACGGAGCAAATCTTCCGAGGCGCTGAAGGAGAGCGAGAGGCATTTTCGCCTGCTCGTGAACGGCGTCACCGACTATGCGCTTTACATGCTCGACCCCAACGGGATCGTGACCAACTGGAACGCCGGCGGGCAGCGCATCAAGGGCTACTCGCCGGAAGAAATCATCGGCCAGCACTTTTCGCGTTTCTATTCTCCCGCAGATCAGGCGGCTGGCCGGCCGGCGCGCGCCTTGCGGCTCGCCCTGGAGAATGGCCGCTACGAAGAGGAAGGCTGGCGCGTCCGCAAGGACGGCACGTTCTTTTGGGCCAGCGTCATCATCGATCCGATTCGTGACGATGACAACCAGCTTCTCGGCTTTGCCAAGATCACACGCGATATTTCCGAGCGTCGCGAAGCCCAGCTAAACCTCGAAAAGATTCAGCGGCAGTTGGCCGAGTCCCAAAAGCTGGACGCGCTGGGTCAGCTTACGGGCGGTGTGGCGCACGATTTCAACAATCTATTGATGGTGATCACGGGTCACGTTCACATGTTGAAAAAGATCGCGGGCAATGACGCAAAGAGCCTGCGAGCGATTCAGGCCATCGAAACCGCGACGCAACGCGGCGCTTCGTTGACGCGCCAGCTGCTTACCTTCGCCCGCAGACAGAGCGTCAGTCCTCAAAGCATCGATTTGAGGGACAGCATTCATTCGGTCCGGGAAGTTCTGGACACCGGCCTTGGCAGTGCGGTGCAACTTAGCATCGATCTGGATGATGGTCTCTGGCCGGTGATGGTCGATTCTGCCGAGCTTGAGACCGCCTTGGTCAATCTCATCATCAATGCCCGCGATGCCATGCCGGGCGGGGGATCGGTTAGCGTTCGAGCGAGCAATATTCATATCGATGACGGAGCCCGAAAGGGCGATCACGTTGCTATCGAAGTCACGGACACTGGTGTGGGTATCCCTCCCGATATCATCGCCAAGGTGTTCGACCCATTCTTCACCACCAAGCCGATTGGCAAAGGCACTGGTCTCGGGCTTTCGCAGGTGCATGGTTTCGCCCACCAGGCCGGGGGCACAATCGCTGTGAAGAGCGAATTGGGAACAGGAACGACGTTCACGATCTGCCTGCCGCGAGGAAAAAGGGGAGCCGAGCTGCTAGAGGACGAAGTACGCTCGGTCGGCAGCGGCACTGTACTGCTGGTCGAAGACAATCCCGATGTGGCAACCGCGAGCACCGGCTTGCTCGAGCAGCTTGGCTATTCGGTCTGCTGGGTCTCGGACGCGGAAGCTGCCCTCAAGGAGCTGGATCGCGACGGCATCGATCTCGTCGTTACCGACATCGTGATGCCTGGAAAGATCGATGGTCTGGGTCTCGCGCGCGCTATCCAGCAAAAACGTCCTGGCCTGCCGATCCTGCTGGCTACCGGCTATAGCGAGGCCGCCCAAAACGCGCGCACCGATTTTTCAATACTCCGCAAGCCATATCAGCTACATGAGCTGAGCCGCGCGCTGTCCGAGCTTTCCCGTTAGGATCCTGTCCGAGACTTGATCTCCCACCATGGCTGATTTCCACGGCGTCTTTCCCTATCTGGTCTCGCCGGTTGATGCTTCGGGACAGATCCGTAGCGAAGTGCTCGGCCGGCTCTGCGACGATCTCATCAAATCAGGCGTGCACGGGCTGACGCCGCTCGGCTCGACCGGCGAGTTCGCCTATCTCAACAACGCGCAGCGCATGACGGTGGTGCAAACCACGATCGAAGCGGCCAAGGGCCGCGTGCCCGTGGTCGCCGGCGTCGCCTCGACCTCGACATCGGATGCGGTCGCGCAAGCCAAGGCCTATCAAAGGCTCGGCGCCGACGGCATCCTTGCCATTCTCGAAGCCTATTTTCCGCTGGGCGATGCGCAGGTCGAATGCTATTTTCGCGCTATCGCGGATGCGGTCGATATTCCCGTGGTGATCTACACCAATCCGCAATTTCAGCGCTCCGACCTGACGCTCGATGTCATCGCGCGTCTGTCGGCACATCCGCGCATCGGCTATATCAAGGACGCCTCGACCAATACCGGGCGGCTATTGTCGATCATGAACCGTTGCGGCGACGCCATCCGCGTGTTCTCGGCATCGGCGCATATCCCGGCAGCGGTGATGCTGATCGGCGGGGTAGGCTGGATGGCGGGGCCGGCCTGCGTGATCCCACGGCAAAGCGTCGAGCTCTACAATCTCTGCAAGGCCAGGCGCTGGGACGATGCGCTGGCCTTGCAGCGGCGGTTGTGGCGCCTCAACGAAGCCTTCGCGCGCTACAACCTGGCGGCCTGCGTCAAGGCCGGGCTGGCAATCCAGGGATATGAGGTCGGCGATCCCATTCCACCGCAGGCCGCCTTGACGGCGGAAGAGCGCAAGGCGGTCGAAGCGGTGCTGCGGGATTTGGGCTAGGCCGTGATTCCGGGGCGCGTCGAAGACGCGAGCCCGGAATCTCGAGATTCCGGGTTCGCTCGTTTCACTCGCGCCCCGGAATGACGGAGCAATGGGCGCATCCCGGAATGACGGAGCATGTGGCATGCCCGGAATGACGCAGGGGGCGAGTTGTCTCGATCAAAAAAAGCACTAGAACAGCCCCATCCGACAAAAGACTAAGGACAAACTGATGAACATTCTTCCCGGCAATATGCGTTTCGGGGCGGGCCAGCCCGTCAAGCGTCTCGAAGACCAAAGACTGCTCACAGGAAGGGGCAATTCATCGACGACAGGCCGGAAGACGGCGCGTTGTGGCTGCATGTACTGCGCTCGCCGCATGCCCATGCGAAGATCGTGTCTGTCGACACCAAGGCGGCCGCCGACATGCCGGATGTCAAGGCGGTTTACACCGGCGCCGACCTGATCGCGGACGACGTCGGCACCATCCCGACGCTCTCGGTTTTCCAGCGGCCCGACGGCTTGCCGATGACGGTGGCGCCGCGACGGCTGTTGGCGCACGAGATCGTGCGCTTTGCCGGCGAGCCGGTCGCGGCGGTGGTCGCGACGTCGCGCCTTGCAGCGCAGACTGCGGCCGAGGCGATCACGGTCGAATACGAGGCAATGCCGGCGGTGGTCGATCCCTTGGAAGCGACAAAGCCAGGTGCACCCGTGGTATGGGCGGAAGCGCCCGACAATATCGTGGCTGCAATGAGCTATGGGGATGCCGCCGCCGTTGAAGCCGCGTTCGCCAGCGCCGCGCATAAAGTCTCGCTCGATCTCATCAGCCAGCGGCTCATCCCCTCCGCGATGGAGCCGCGCTCAACCATCGCCGAGGTCGACAAGAAAACCGGGCGGCTGATCCTGCATGTGCAGTCGCAGACCCCGGGCTCGACCCGCGACGTTCTGGCCGAAGCCGTGCTGAAGCGGCCGAAGGAAAGTGTGCGCGTGCTGGTCGGCGATATCGGCGGCGGTTTTGGGCAGAAGACCAACCTTTATCCGGAAGATGGCATGGTGGCCTATGCCGCCGTCAAGCTGGGGCGCAAGGTGCGCTGGCGCGGCGACCGCACCGACGAGTTCGTCGGCGGCAGCCATGGCCGCGACCTGACATCGACGGGCGAATTCGCGCTCGACGCCAAGGGCCGCGTGCTGGCCTATCGGGTGCGCTCGGTCGGCGGCACCGGCGCCTATCTCACCGGTGCCGGCACCATCATTCCCCTGGTGCTTGGACCGTTCGTGCAGAGCGGTGTGTATGACCTGCCGCTAGTTCACTACGAGGTCAAGGCCGTGATGACCAACACCGCGCCGGTCGGCGCCTATCGCGGCGCGGGCCGGCCGGAAGGCGTGTTTATCGTCGAGCGGCTGATGGATGCGGCGGCGCGGCAGATCGGCATCGACCCGCGCGCGATCCGGAAAGCGAATTACATCAAGCCCGCGCAACTGCCCTATACCAACCCGGTCGGTCAGGTTTATGACTCGGGCGCGTTCGCACACATGCTGGAGCGGGCTTCAAAACTTGCGGATTGGGATGGCTTTGCCGCGCGCAAGAAAGTCGCCAGGAAAAAGGGCCTGCTCTACGGCCGAGGCCTCACCAGCTATATCGAATGGACCGGCGGGCGCGCGCATACCGAAAAGGTCAGCCTGCACGCGACCGCGGAAGGCCGCATCATCCTGCATTCGGGAACGCAGGCGATGGGGCAGGGATTGCAGACCACCTACACGCAGATGGTGTCGGAAGCGCTCGGCATCCCCATGGACAAGATCGATATCGTCCAGGGCGATACCGATCTCGCCACCGGATTTGGCAGCGTCGGTTCGCGTTCGCTGTTTGTCGGCGGCACGGCGCTGGCGGTGTCCGCCAACGACCTGATCGCAAAGGCGCGGGAGAAAGCGTCGAATATGCTCGAAGCCTCGGTGGAGGACATCGAATACCGTGACGGCTGGCTCACGGTGGTCGGTACCGACAAGCGCATCGGACTGTTCGACATCGCGAAAAAGGAAGATGGCGCGCGCCTGAGCGTGGACAGCGAAGGCGAAGTCGACGGCCCGAGCTGGCCGAACGGCACCCATATCTGCGAGGTCGAAATCGATCCGGACACCGGCGTCAGCCGAGTGGTGCGCTACACCACCGTTGACGACGTCGGCATTGCCTTAAATCCAATGCTGGTGACGGGGCAGGTTCACGGCGGCATCGCGCAGGGCATCGGCCAGGCGCTGTACGAGGGCGTGGCCTATGATGGCGAAGGGCAATTGCTGACGGCGAGCTATCAGGATTACTGCGTGCCCCGCGCCGACGACCTTCCGCCGATCCAGGTCACGCTCGATCCATCCGCGCCGTGCCGCACCAATCCGCTGGGCGCCAAGGGCTGCGGCGAATCCGGCGCGATCGGCGGTCCGCCCTGCGTTACCAATGGCGTGATGGATGCGCTGAGCGGACTCGGCATCAAGACGCTCCACACACCGCTGACGCCGATGAAAATCTGGCAGGCGATCCGGGACGCGAAAGCGGCGGGGATGTGACCGCCGCCGTCATTCCGGGATGGTCGCAGGACCAGACCTCAGATGTGCAATCGCACATCGGGGAATCTCGAGATTCCGGGTTCGTACTCCGTGCGCCCCGGAATGACGGGGCTACAGTCTTCAGGTATCGCCGGCGCTTCGTTGAGCTGGTTACTACTTCGCCACGGCCGGCTTCCTGACCGACGGATGAAGGCCCGCGGGATCGACCACCATTCCGAATTCCTGCAGATTATGCGCTTGGCATAGCTGGTGCAGCGCGAATGCCTGATCGATCGCCGCGGGTTGGCCCATGACGTCGACCGACCGGTTGACGGCTTCCTTTGTCAGCTTCAGCGCGAAAGAAGGCTTTGCGGCAATCTTTTGCGCCAGCGCCAGCACGAACGACGAGAGTTCGGCTTTCGGCACGACGTGATTGACCATGCCGAGCCGGTGCGCCTCCGCAGCGCTCCAGACGTCGGCGGTGAACAAAAATTCCTTGGCCTTGCGCGCCCCCAATTCCCAGGGATGCACGAACCATTCGACGCCGCAAACCCCCATGGTGACCACGGGATCGCAGAATTCCGCATCGCTGCTGGCGACGATCAAGTCGCAGGCCCAGGCCAGCATCAAGCCGCCGGCGATGCATTTGCCATGCACTTCCGCAATCGTCGGTTTTGCCAGATTGCGCCAGCGCCGGGTGATCTGCAGGTAAATTTCCTGCTCGCGCGCGAAGCGGCCATGGGCATTGGGCTCGGCGAAACCGCCCCAATTTCCGATCGGCGGAAAATCCACGCCGGCGGCGTTCTTGCTGGTGGGCCGCAGATCGTGCCCGGCCGAGAAATGCGGGCCGCTGCCGGCGAGGATGACGACCTTGACCGCGTCGTCCTGCACGGCGCTGTCAAAGGCGGCGTTGAGATCGTAGGTCATCTGCAGGTTTTGCGCGTTCCGCGCCTCGGGCCGGTTCATCACGACCCGCGCGATGCGCGGCTCCGGCCGTTCCACGGTGATGGTCTCGTATGCGGTCATGGGCTGTCGTTTCCTCGCGTTTTGGCCATGTTGACTATTTCAGCAAATGATAGGCAAGGCCCTATCGTTACAATATAGAGCCGAAGTGGTGCGAGGTTGATACAACCACTGTCATTCCGGGATGCGCCTCTTGGCGCAGGCCCGGAATCCATACTCCCGATGGTGGTTATGGATTCCGGGTTCGCTCGTTTCACTCGCGCCCGGGAATGACCGAGGAAAAATTCTACAGCCCATGCGGCATCGTTCTGATACCTTGCGGCAAAATTTAACGGGAGAATTCGATGCGCAGATTTTTGACGGTGCTGGCGGCGCTGGCGACCTTGAGCCTGACCAATTGCGGCTACAACGCGATCCAGAGCAATGACGAGCAGGTCAAGTCGAGCTGGTCCGAAGTCGTCAACCAGTACCAGCGCCGCGCCGATCTGGTGCCCAACCTCGTCAATTCGGTGAAGGGGTTCGCGCAGCAGGAAAAGGATGTGCTGCTGGGCGTGACCAATGCGCGGGCCAAGGTCGGCAGCATTCAGGCGACGCCCGAGGTTCTCAACGATCCCGCTGCGTTCCAGAAGTTCCAGGCCGCGCAAGGCGAATTGACCAGCGCACTGTCGAGGCTGCTGGTGGTGACCGAAAATTATCCGCAGCTCAAATCCGACGCGTTGTTTCGCGACCTGGTGGCGCAACTGGAAGGCACCGAGAATCGCATCACGGTGGCGCGCAATCGCTACATCAAGGCGGTGCAGGACTACAACGTCACGGTCCGCTCATTCCCGACCAACCTGACGGCGATAGCGTTCGGATATAAGGAGAAACCCAACTTCACGGTCGAAAACGAAAAGGCCATCTCGACCGCGCCGAAAGTTGATTTCAATCCAGCGCCAGCCGCGCCCGCAAAGTAGTTCCAGATTGGCCGCGATGAACGCTGCAAGAGCCTGCATTCTTGCCCTAGCGATGTGCTGGGCTGTGGCGGCCGCAGCCGACGTCGCGGTACCGCCTCTGTCGGGGCGGGTGGTCGACCAGACCGGCACGCTCTCGAGCGGCGACATCGCCTCGCTGACGCAAACCCTTAAATCTCTGGAAGCCAGGAAAGGCAGCCAGGTTGCGGTGCTGATCGTGCCGACGACTGCGCCTGAAACCATCGAGCAATATTCGATCCGGGTTGCGGAAGCCTGGAAGATCGGGCGCAAGAAGATCGACGACGGCGCGCTCCTGGTCGTTGCCAAGAACGACCGTCATCTGCGTATCGAAGTCGGGTACGGCCTGGAGGGCAGTCTCACCGACGCCACTACCAAGCGCATTATCGACGAAGACATCACGCCAAAATTCAAGGCCGGCGATTTCGCCGGTGGCATCACCGCAGGTGTCAACCGGATGATCCGGGTGATCGATGGTGAGCAACTGCCGGCGCCGGAACCGCCGCACTGGCAAGGTCCGGGGTCGTTCAGCATCGATCCGCTCAACCCGTTTCTCATCATCCCGGTGCTGCTGCTCGGCGGCCTGATGCGGAGCATGCTGGGCCGGTTGATCGGCTCGGCCGCGACCGGTGGACTGGTAACCCTGGTCGCCTGGTACTTGTTCGGCTCCCTGCTGGCGGCGGTGCTCGCGGGCGTGATCGCGTCGGTCTTCGTGATGTTCAGCGGCAGCATCGTCTCGCCGGCGCCGGGCCGCCGCGGCGGGGGAGGTGGCTGGTCGGGTGGCGGTTATGGCGGCTCTTATTCCGGCGGTGGCGGCTCGAGCAGCAGTTCGAGCGACAGCGGCGGGTTCAGCGGCGGCGGCGGCAATTTTGGCGGCGGCGGCGCGTCGGGGAGTTGGTAGGGATGAATATCGGGCGCATCGGCAGGCATCTTCTCGAGCACCGCTGGCGGGTGCGGCGGATTTTTCCGCCTCAGGTATTGGCTGCGATCGAGCAGGCGATCAGGGCGGGCGAGGCCACGCATTCCGGCCAGGTCCGGTTTGTCGTGGAAGGCGCGCTGGATGGCGCGCCGCTGTTCCGCGGTCAGCCCGCGCGGGAGCGCGCGCTGGATGTTTTCTCGCAACTGCGGATTTGGGACACCGCCCACAATAACGGCGTGCTGATCTACCTGCTGCTGGCCGACCGCGATGTCGAGATCGTCGCCGATCGCGGCATCGACGCCAAGGTCGGCGCCGCGGGCTGGGAAAAAATCTGCGCCGAGATGGAGAGCAATTTCAGAGCGGGAAATTTTGCAGGCGGCGCCATCAAGGGAATCCAGGCGGTCTCGCGCCAGCTGGCGACGCATTTTCCGAGACACGGCGGCGGCGGCAAGAATGAACTGCCGGATACGCCGGTGGTGATTTGAACGTGACTGTCATTCCGGGGCGCGCACAAGCGCGAACCCGGAATCTCGAGATTCCGGGTTCGATGCGGAGCCTGTCATCGGGCCGCGCTTTGCGCGGACCCGTTGGCACCGCCCCGGAATGACGACGGCTTAGGGCCGAACTGCTCAGCCGTCGTCGAGCTTGTTGAGGTCGCGCACCGACTGCATGATCGGCTCGAAATTCGCTCGCGCATCGAGCGCGTCGAACAGTTGCGCGGTGTCCGACAGCAGGCCATGCGATCTTTGAATCGCGATCCTGACGTCGTCCTGCGGCGTGTCGGACAAGCGGCCATGTCCCGACAACAGGATCTTCGAATTCAGTCCCTTCAGCCGCTCCAGCGACTGAATGTAGTCGGCGATGCTGCCGGAGCCGAACACGCCGCCCATCACGCCGCCGGGCATCAGCGTGTCGGAGGCGAACAGCAATCCCTGGTCCTGATCGAACAGGCTGATGCACGCCGAGGTATGGCCCGGCGTATGCATCACGTTGAGGCGGAAGTTGCCGAGGTCGATCAGGTTTCCCTCTTCCAGCCAGATATCGATATCAATCGGCACCGGCGGCTCGTTGAACATCTTGCGCAGCATCGAGAAGTCGTCGCGCAGCATGATCTTGTTGGCGGCGAGGCGATGCGCGGCAATGATGGTGCGGCCGTGAAAGTGATAGGCGGCGCCGATGTGATCGAGATGTTCGTGGCTCAGTATCAACATGTCGACCTTGTCGGGCGGGCAGTCGATATGATGGAGGCATTCCAGCAGGGCCGGATAGTTGGAGGACAGCCCGACGTCGACCATGATGGTGCGTTTGCTTCCGCGCACCAGATAGGCATTGGCGGCGCGGTTCTTGAAGCGGATTTGGTAGACGTCCTCGGCCGCCTGAATCAGCGAACAGACGTCGTTGTTGAGGACGATCGGAAACGGGCTCGGCTTGCGGTCGCTCATTGGTTGGCCGCTCTGAAAGTCACGGCGTTGGATGCCCTCAAGCGTTTGCTGAGGGCATCCATGATCATCAGGGCAAACGCCGGCTGCTGGCTGACCAGATAGACGAACCGGGCATGATTGATCCGCATCACGCGGGTGTGCGGCGCAGCCGCGATCGCGGTTGCCGAGCGGGACGAGCCGTCGATCACGGCCATCTCGCCGAAGAATTCGCCCTTGCCGAGCGTCACGATCACGGTCTTGCTGGCGCCGTTGATCTTGGCGATGTCGACCTTGCCTTCGAGCACCACGAACAGTTCGCGTCCGGTCGAGCCTTCCTCGAAAATAACCTCGTTCACATCAAATTCGTTGATGCATTTTTCGATCGCCATGGGAGTCCACCGCCTTCTGGCTGGTCGCTGCCTCCATGTTAGTCGGGAAATGCGACGGCGCAAACGATGCATGTGGACTATCAGCGCGTTGCCGCAGAGCAGCATGGGAGGTTCGAGGGGTGGCTGCTGCGCCGGCCGGGTTCGCGGGCCAGCCTGACAGGATCAATTCCTTAAGACTTCCTTAAGCGCGCGGCCGGTAACGATTTCGCAAGCAATTGAAGGTTACCAAATGGTCAACCCCTGCCGGAGATTTAAACTTGAGTGAACAAAAGGCCGAACAGATCAGCGGAGAACCCGGTTCCCTCAGTGCCGGGACGGCCGTTTCCCCTTCCTCGGATGCCCAGAGCGAGCCCGTGGCGGCTTCGGCGCCCGAATCTGTCCAGGAATCGATCGAGGAGTCGCCAAGGATCGATTCTCCCAGGCTCGTGCCGGAGCAGGCGGCCGGCGCCGAAACTCCGGCGATCGACGCGCCCAAGGCGGATGCTCCCAAAGCTCACGCTCCCAAGGCAGATACGCCACGCGTAGCCGGCAAGATCATGATCATGTCATCCGGCGGTCGCGGCTGGGATCGCGATGACGATGTTGGTCCGGAACCGGAGACCGATCAGAGCGCCGGAATGTTCGGCAAGCGCCGGCTTGCAGCATTGGCGGCCGTACTGGCGCTGGCAACGGTAACGGGCGCACTCGGTGGCGCGCTGGCGACCGCGGGCCTCGGGAGTTTTGTCGGCAATGATGCAACGAGCGCCGGCAATCGCACGTTCGAAGCCACTGTCGCGCGGATCGACGCCGACATTCTGAACCTCAAGCTCAGCGTCGAACATACCTCGAAGACCGGCATGAGCCAGTACAACAGAACCAGCGAACGCCTCGACAGGCTGGAGAAGGCGCAAGCTGAGCCGGCCGCCAAGCTCGCCAAGCTCAGCGAAGCCGTCGAAAAACTCCGCGCCGCGGCGGCGGTCGCACCGGCGGTTGCCGCGCCGGTTGCGGCGAAGGACACCACCGGCTCGATTGCGCCAGCGCCAACGCCCGCCGATGCACCCAAGGTCGAGCTGGCGAGGCTGCCGACGGTGGAAGGATGGGTGCTGCGCGGTGTTTCCAACGGCGTCGCCTTGATCGAAGGCCGCCGCGGTATCTACGAAGTCTATGCCGGCGATCCGGTGCCGGGCGCCGGCCGGGTCGACGCTATCCGCCGCCAGGACGGCCGCTGGGTCGTTGTTACCAGCAAAGGCTTGATTGTCGGGCGCTAAGGATTTCCGGGCAAACGCTGCCGCGTTGTCCGAAGGAAAACCAGGTTCCCGCTTTTCCGGATCATGCCCGCTCGCTTCACCGCGGCGTGAAGCCATCATGGTGCTATATCCGATTGCTGCGAGACAGCCTGTCTCTTTTTCGGCTATTTTCCTGCAGTAGAGAATGCTGCCCGGCCTGAAATGGCGCCTGTTGGGCGGTGTTAGTCAGGGTATGAGCCGCGCATTGCGATTTCTTGTCATCATCCTCGTCCTGCTTTGCGGCGTCTTGCCTGCGCGCGCGGCGCAAGGCGCGGCGCTGGAGCGCGGTGCCGCCATCACCGATCCCTATGCGCTGCGCGAACTCGATCTGGGTGAGCACCCGACAAAAGGACTCGACCGTGTGGGCTTCGGTTTGCGGCCATTCATCCCGGCGGCGCGTTCATTGGCCGCGCCGATCCTCAACGATGAGCTGTTTGCGTTGCCGTCGATGGCGCCGGTCCGCCAGGCTATCGACGCTGAATTCGAGCGCTATGTTGCGCGCCATCGCGCCGACCTCCCGGGCGAAACCATCGGCGTTGGCGCGTCCTTTGACTGGCAGATGTTCGATCGCGAGTTGCTTTATTCCGCTCGCTCACGGTTCGTACTGGCGGGAATCGTCAACCGCATGGACCGGGCCTATGTCTCGCCCGAGACATGCGGTGAAGTCAGGCTGATCTACCGCCTCACGCGCATGGGCGATGCCTCGGCCGATGACCGTGCGAACGCGCCTCGATTGCCGATGACGCTCAACGTGGTGTTGCGGGCGAAGGGCGAGAAAACCTTTGCCCCGGGCCGCATCGCCATCACCTGCAAGGATATCGCCCAGCGCTGGCTCGCTACAACCAAATGGCCGCAGACCGGTGCTGATTTCGCCATCAGGCTGATGTCCGCGGGCGGCCCGCTCGAATTTGTCGAGCCGGTGGATGTCGACCGCATCGAAACCAATCTCCAGATCGCGCACGCGCCGAAATCGGCGGTGCGTGATTTCCGTACCGATTATTTGTTGAAGGTGTTTCGCTACAACCCGCAAGCCCGCTTATTCGAGGAAGCGCCGCTGGAAAACCAGATCGACCGCAATCGGCTTCTGGCCGACGACAATCTCAGGCGCGACTTCGCCGCCTGGCTCCTCGACCCCCAACATTTCAGCGAGCTCGATCGCGGCACGATTCTCATACCGGACCGATTTCTGGCAGCCGGCGCAATCACGCCGACACCGGTCGGATTTGATTCATCGAACCTGCAGCCAGAGTTCGGTCTGGTGCAAGGTGAGGGCGCAACAGCCAATCCCGTATTTCGCGAAACTGACGTTGTTGGCGCGCTGAAGAAGGCATCGGAGAACGGCGTGACGTTGCAAAACATCCGCTCTGTAGCCGGCTTCGAGCGCCGATTGAACGACATCACCTGTTCCGGCTGCCACCAGACGCGCGGCATCGGCGGCTTCCATTTCCCCGGCGTCGACTGGATGGCGGCGAAGCCGTCCAACTCGAGCGTGGTGCCGGCGTCGCCGCATTTCTTCGGCGACCAGATCCGCCGCCGCGACATTCTCGGCTCATTGAGTTGGGGGATCAGTCCGGACTATTCGCGGGGATTTTCCAGCCGCCCGCAATTGCGCGCCAGCAGCGAGCTCGCTGGAACCGAATACGAAGACGGCTGGGGTGCGCATTGCTATCTGCAGCGCGCCAATGCTGCAGAAAACGACAAGAGCTTTAAGTCATGGAGCTGCTCGGAAGGCTTGGCGTGCCAGGTCGCAAGTCAGGCCACGCGCATGGGCATGTGCTTCGTCAAAAGCCGCTAAATCGGATTTCCGCCAGATTGACGGTAAGGTTGTTAATCGTGTTTCATTGCCGCCGACGAGAGCCCGCCGGGAGGGAGCATGGACGACGTCATCATCGTCGGAGCCGGCATTGGCGGACTGACGCTCGGACTTGCGCTGCGGCGCTGGGGCATTCCCTGCCGGATATTCGAGTCGGCCGCCGAGATCAGGCCGATCGGCGTCGGCATCAATCTGCTCCCGCACGCAACAAAGGAACTTGCCGCGCTCGGACTCGAGCAATCGCTGGCGAGTGTCGCGATCGAAACCAGGGACGCGACCTTCTTCAATCGCTTCGGCCAGCTGATCTATCAGGAGCCGCTGGGACGCGCGGCGGGCTACGAGCATCCGCAATTCTCGATCCACCGCGGCGATCTGCAGATGGTCTTGCTCGATGCTTTTCGGGCGCGCGCGGGAAGTGACCGGCTCAACACCAACCATCATTGCACCGGCGTCGAACAGGACGAGACCGGCGTCAGCGTGCATTTTTCCGACGGGCCGGGAGGCGCCAACCGCAGCACGGTGCGCGGCCGCGTCGTGATCGCCTGCGACGGCATCAACTCGGCGATCCGCAAGCAGTTTTTTCCGGACGAGGGCGAATCGCGCTATTCCGGCGTCAACATGTGGCGCGGCGTGACGCGATGGAAACCCATACTATCGGGCGCCAGCATGGTGCGGGCAGGATGGCTGTCGCACGGCAAGATGGTGATCTATCCGATCCGTCCCGCCGGCGCAGACGGACTGCAGCTCGTCAACTGGGTGGCCGAAATCGAGACGCCGAACTATCTCAAGCGCGACTGGAACCGCAGAGGCGCGATCGAGGATTTCATCGGCGCCTTCGGCGACTGGCATTTCGACTGGCTGGATGTCCCGGCATTTATTCGCGCCGCCGACAGCGTGCTGGAATTTCCGATGGTCGATCAGGATCCGTTGCCGCGCTGGAGTTTTGGGCGCGTTACATTGCTCGGCGATGCCGCACACCCGATGGTGCCGCGCGGTTCCAATGGTGCCGGCCAGGCGATCCTGGATGCGCGGGCGCTTGCCTCGGCCCTCTCAGAAAACGACGACCCAGTTGCAGCACTCGCCGCCTATGAGAAGGCGCGCCTCGAGGCCACCACACGCATCGTTCTCACCAATCGTACCAATCCGCCCGACGCGATCCTGCGCGAGGTGTTTCAGCGCACCCACGACCGGCCGTTCGCTTCGATCGACGATGTCATCAGCCGCGACGAGCTGGTCGCCTTGTCCGAGGGCTACAAGCGGATCGCCGGGTATTCGAAGGAGGCATTGCGCAGCTGACGGATGCTTCAAAAGAGCAGTCAGTGTATTGAGACCGTCATTGCGAGCGTAGCGAAGCAATCCAGAGCAACCATACGACAGTTCTGGATTGCTTCGTCGCTTCGCTCCTCGCAATGACGGCAAATGCGGTCTATTCTGTAGGCTGGGAGGCGATAACGATGGCGATTTCTCAAACTGAGGGCGGCGCATCGCTTATCGATGTCGCCCGCGCATCGCCTATCGATCTCGCGGAATTCATCGATCAGCAGCCGGTCGGCGGATTTCAGTTCCGACTGCTGCTGACCTGCGCGGCGGTGCTGTTTCTCGACGGTTTTGACACCCAGGCCATCGGTTATGTCGCGCCCGCCTTGGCAAAAGAATGGGGCCTGACCAAGGGCGCGCTCGGCCCGGTATTCTCCGCGGGTTTGTTCGGGTTGATGATCGGCGCGCTGGTGTTCGGGCCGCTTGCGGACCGTGTTGGGCGCAAGAAGATCATCATTTTGAGTACGCTTGCGTTTGGCATCGGTGCGCTCGTCACCGCCTTCGTTCAGGACGTCAACATGCTGCTCGCGATCCGGTTTCTGACCGGGCTCGGCCTTGGCGGCGCGATGCCGAATGCGATCGCGATGACGTCCGAGTTCAATCCGCGCCGCCGCCGCGCCACCATGGTGATGATCATGTTCTGCGGTTTCTCGGTGGGCGCAGCGCTTGGCGGCCTGCTCGCGGCGGCGTTGATCCCGCAGTTCGGCTGGCGCTCGGTATTCGTCGTCGGCGGCGTCGCGCCTTTGCTGCTGGTTCCGATCCTGGCGCTGCGGCTGCCGGAATCGGTGCGGTTTCTCGCGCTCACCGGACGCGCGAACGAGCGCGTTGCGCAATTGCTTACCTTCATCAGCCCGAAGGCTGTGTTTGCGCCGGCAACGCAGTTCGTCATTCATGAACCGGGGCTGGCCGGGATTCCGGTGCTGCATCTTTTTAGGGAAGGCCGGACCCCGGTCACGCTGCTGCTGTGGGTGGTGTTCTTCATGAGCTTGCTCGACCTTTATTTTCTGTCGAACTGGCTGCCGACCGTGCTCAATGACCTCGGCGCGTCCGTATCTTCGGCCGCGGCGATCGGATCGATGTTGCAGGTAGGCGGCGTGGTCGGGACGTTTGCGCTCGGCAGCATCATCGACCGCTTCTCGTTTCGCGCGCTGGCGCTGGTATATTTCGCCGCGGTTTTCGCGGTCGGCGCGATCGGCCAGCTCGGTCACTCCGTCGTTTTCGTCACCATGGCAATCTTCGCCGCCGGCTTTTGCATTGTCGGCGGCCAGATCGCTGCCAACGCGCTGGCCGCAGGATTTTATCCGACATCGGTCAGGGCCACCGGTGTCGGCTGGGCGCTCGGGATCGGCCGGGTCGGCTCGATCGTTGGGCCTCTGATCGGCGGCGCGCTATTGACCGCGAAGTGGAGCACGGCGTCGGTATTCGCGACCGCCGCGCTCGCCGCGCTATGCGCGGCGCTGGCGGCGTTTTGCCTGAGCCGACTTGCCGGCATGGGAGGGAGCGGCAAAGGGGTCGCCGATCAGCCGGCATCGTTCGAGGCCGGCCTGCGCGCATCGACCACGGCGGGAACGTAGGAGAGCAGCCAGTGAACGATACGGACAAGGATACCAAGGCACGAAATCGCGAGATCGCGCAGAACGAAGCCGAGCGGCAAACCATCGGCGACATCCGCGTCAGCGGCTGGGCGATTGCCGCCGCCGTCATCATCGGCCTCGCCGCCGTCGGCTGGGTGCTGATCCACAACAGTTAGCGGATAAAATGCAGCGATGGTGAATAGCGGACAGCCCGCGGACGGCGCTGAACCGACGCGGTTGAGCCGAAGCAGACGTTCGCGCCGTCCGTGCCCGTTTTGCGAATCTTATTCTCCGGCAGCGGCTTGTGGTATCTTCAGCCTGTTTTGATGTTGTTGCTGACAGAGTCGGGAGGCCGGCATGAGACGTCGCGAGTTCATCGGACTGGTTGGTGCCGCATGCGTGTCGGTTTCGCCGTTCGTGGCGCGAGCGCAGCGCGCAGTACCGGCGAGAGTGGGCTTTCTTGGCGGTTCGTCGTCGCCTGTCGGCCAGACTCTGCTTTCATGTTTTCTTTCCGGGTTGCGCAAGTTTGGCTGGACTGAGGGACGAGACTTCAAGCTGGAGGTTCGCTGGACTGAAGGAGTCGTTGATCGATATTCGCAGTTCGCAGCCGAACTCGTCCGTTTGAATCCCGACCTGATTGTCGCAACATCCACACCCGGGGCACAGGCGGCCCAACGGGCAACGACCCGAATTCCGGTCGTTTTTGTGGCTGTAAGTGATCCTGTGGCCAGCGGGATTGTCGCCAGTCTGGCGCGTCCCGGCGGAAACATCACGGGAGTATCGAATTTTCTGCCCTCAACAAGCGCCAAACTCATCGAGTTGCTGAAGACGATCGCCCCAGACCTCGCGCGCTTCTGCGTCCTGCATAATCCCGAAAACGCTGGCAAGATGCTGGAACTTCAGGAACTCAAGATCGGTGGACAAGCATCTGGCGTAATCATCGAGCCAATCGAAGCTCGATCAAGCGAGGATCTGGAGCGGCTGTTGTCCACGCGCTCGCATTTCAGTTGCGATGCACTCATCACATTGCAGGAGGCACTTACTTTTGCGTACCGGAAACGGATCGCAGAGTTTGCCGCACAGAACCAATTGGCGACGATCTTCCAGGTCAGAGAATATGTCGAAGCCGGCGGCTTGATGTCATATGGGCTGAACTTCTGTGAGCACTATGGCCGCGCGGCCTATTATGTCGACAGGGTTTTAAAAGGTACGCACCCAAGCGACCTGCCAGTCGAGCTACCAAAAACATTTGAATTCATCATCAACCTCACCACTGCAAAATCGCTCGGCCTCGCCGTTCCGCCGACCCTGCTCGCCCGCGCCGACGAGGTGATCGAATAAACAGATATTTGCCGCGGTGCATGAGTCCGGATATGGCGCCTCGCGTCAGTTAGCGCGCTGCGGCGATGTATCCGGAGTTGGGAGTAACCCGGACTCCTCACCCGACGGTCTCGATCGGGGTTCTTGGCTTAAGCCGGCGGTTCATGTCTGATCCAATTCGCGCGTGGAGTGGCTATCAAACGTTAGATTTTGTCCGACCAGCCCCTTCACGCCACCGTCCCCGAAGCCCGCAATTGCCGGATCGACGCCTCGTCGTAGCCGGCCTCGCGCAGCACCTCATCGCTGTGCTCGCCGATGCCGGGCGGCTGCCGCGGCGCGATCTTTTGGCTGCCGTCAACCCAGATCGGACTGTTGATGGTGAGCATGGTGTCGCCCTCGAACGGCACCAGCACTTCGTTCTCGAGCATCTGCTTGTCATCAGGAATGTCATCGAGGATGCCGACCACGCCGAACACCAGGCCGTTGCCGTCGAGTATCTTGCGCCATTCGGCGAGATCTCTTGTGGCAAATATCCCGTCGAAGATCTTGATCAGTTCCAGCGACCGCGCATGGCGGTCGGCCTTGGTGGCAAAGCGGGGGTCGGTGATGAGATCCTCGCGGCCCATGCAGCGCGCGAGCACGGGCCATTGCCGTTCCTCGTTGAGCAGCGAGAGGATCAGCCAGCGTCCGTCCCGGCACTGGTAGTGATTGGTCACCGCGTTAAGCGCGCGCTCGCGCGGACGCCTCTCGCCGAATTTTGCGCCACAGAGCTTGGCCTGGGCAAGCACCCCGCTGGCCCAGATGCCGTTGGCCATCAGGTTCGAGCTTACATGCGAACCCTTGCCGGTGCGTTCGCGCTTGTAAAGCGCGGTGACGATCGCACCGTACAGCGCCATGGCGCAAGGGTGGTCGCCCATGCCGGCGACCGAACGCGCCGGCGTGGTGTTGATATCGGCGCGCACCAGATCCATCAGACCCGAACGCGCCCAGTAGGCATTGCTGTCGAATCCCGGCTTGTTGGCTTCCTCGCCTTTTTCCCCGTAGCCGGTGAACGACGCATAGATCAGACGTTCATTGAGCGGCGCAAGCTTTGCGTACGCCATGCCGAGCCGCTCGCGTACGGCCGGCGGAAAATTGGTGATGAAGACATCGGCCTCGGCGACGAGGCGATACAGCACAGCCTGGCCCTCCGGTTTGCTGAGGTCGAGGGCAAGGCTGCGCTTGTTGCGCGACTCCAGCAGCCAGGCGAAATTGTGCTGGCTGACCGGATACCCCGGTAGATTCGGCAAATTGCGGTAGGGGTCGCCTGATCCCGGCGGCTCGATCTTGATCACCTTGGCGCCGAAATCCGACAGCACGGTTGCGGCCGCCGGCGCTGCGATGAAGCTTGCGCAGTCCAGAACCTTGAGGCCTTCGAAGATGCCGTCTGCCATGGTGAGGTCGCTCCCGTGATTTCTTGTTGGTTTTGTTCCGCGTGCCGGAATTACGCTTGAGAACAATCAGGCCTCATTTGGCCCATGTTGGCCGGACGATGCAACGACTGATTCCGCGTCATTGCGAGCGCACGCGAAGCAATCCATGCGGCTAGGCAGGCTAGATTGCTTCGTTGGGTTGCTCCTCGCAATGACAGTAACTACTCCATACCCGACAACAGCGCCGCGTTGCCGCCGGCGGCCGCGGTGTTGATGGTCACGGTCTGTTCGGTCGCGAAGCGCGACAGGTAGTGCGGACCGCCGGCCTTCGGACCCGTGCCGGACAATCCGTGGCCGCCGAATGGCTGCACGCCGACCACAGCCCCGATCATGTTGCGGTTGACATAGACGTTGCCGACGGAAAGCCGGTCGATCACCGCCTCGACCGTATCGTCGATGCGCGAATGAATGCCGAGCGTCAACCCGTAGCCGGAACGTTCGATCGATTGCAGCACGCGATCGAACCGATCGGCGCGGTAGCGCACCACATGGAGGATCGGTCCGAACACCTCCTCGGTCAGCTGATCGGCATCTGACAATTCGAAGATATGCGGCGCCACGTAATTGCCGGCGGGAGCCTTTCCCGCAAAATGCACACGCGCTTCCTTTTTCATTCGGGCGATATGGGTCTCCAGCCGCTGCTTGGCTTCATCGTCAATCACAGGCCCGACATGGGTGGCCAGCTCGCGCGGGTCGCCGATCCCCAGTTCGCGCGCGGCGCCTGCGATCATCTCGATCATGCGATCGGCAACATCGTCCTGAACGAACAGCAACCGTAAAGCCGAGCAGCGCTGGCCGGCCGAGCGGAACGCCGACGTCACGACGTCGTCGGCGACCTGCTCGGGCAACGCCGTCGCGTCGACGATCATCGCATTGATGCCGCCGGTTTCCGCGATCAGCGGCACGATCGGGCCGTCCTTGGCGGCGAGCGTCCGGTTGATCGATCGCGCGACCTCGGTCGAGCCGGTGAAGACGACACCGGCTATGTCTGGATGCGCTGTTAACGCCGCGCCGATGTTGCCGTCGCCCCGCACCAGATGCAGCGCCGACGCCGGCACGCCGGCTTCATGCAGCAACCGGATCGCCTCCGCCGCGATCAACGGCGTCTGTTCGGCAGGTTTTGCCACCACCGCATTGCCGGCCATCAGCGCCGCGGTGATTTGCCCCGTGAAGATCGCCAGCGGAAAATTCCACGGCGATATCGCAACGAATACGCCACGGCCGCGCAGCTGCAGCATATTGCTCTCGCCGGTAGGCCCCGGCATGATTTCGCCCGCGCCGAACAGTTTTCGGCCTTCGGCGGCGTAGTACCGGCAGAAATCAGCCGCCTCGCGGACTTCCGAGACCGCGTCATCCAGCGTCTTGCCGCCCTCGCGTTGCAACAGCGCGATGAAATGCGCACGCCGCTGCTCCAGCAGCGTTGCCGCTTTCTTTAGGATTTCCGCGCGCCTCGCGGCCCGCGTCCTGGTCCAGGCTTCGAAACCCTGCCGCGCGGCTGTTATCGCCTCCTTGGCGTGCTCCGGCGTCGCATCGATAACGCTCCCGACAGCGGTTGTCTGGTCGATCGGGCTGACGAGCTGTCGGGCCGCGCCTGCTGTTGTGTCGCCGTTGATGAGAGGCGCTGCCGCGACAGGCGCGGTTTCCGCTGCGATCGCGGCGAGCAGTTCGTCCAACGCCGCCCGCTCGCCGAATTCGATGCCGCGCGAATTTTGCCGCTGCGGTTGGAACAGATCCCGTGGCAGAGGGATGTTCGGTTGCCGCGTGTTGTCGGCGGTGCCGATGATTTCGGTCGGGCGGCGCAACAGCGTTGCAACCGGCACATTGTCGTCGGCGGCGATCGCCACGAACGACGAATTGGCGCCATTCTCCAATAACCGCCGCACCAGATAGGCCAGGAGGTCGCGATGACTGCCGACCGGCGCATAGGTCCGATAGGCGAGCTCCGGGCGATCCTGGCTTAATTGCGCATATAGCGCCTCGCCCATGCCGTGCAGGCGCTGAAACTCGAAACCGCTGTCGCCGCCGGCAAGTTCGAGCACGGTCGCGACCGTCAGCGCATTGTGGGTTGCGAATTGCGGGAACAGGCGCGGCCGCAGCGCCAATAGTCTTTGCGCGCAGGCAATGTAGTTGAGGTCGGTCATCGCCTTGCGGGTAAACACCGGATAGTCGTCGAGCCCGCGCTCCTGCGCGCGCTTGATCTCGCTGTCCCAATAGGCGCCTTTGACCAGGCGCACCATCATCCGCCGGCGCAAGCCGCGCGCGAGAGCGTCGGTATAGTCGATCACGGCGTCGGCGCGCTTCTGGTAGGCCTGGATCGCAGGCCCAAAACCGTCCCAGCCTCTTAGCGAAGCGTCGCTGAAGGCGGCCGCGATCACTTCCAGCGACAATTCCAGCCGATCCGCTTCCTCGGCATCGACGGTAAAATTCAGATCGTAAGCCTTGGCCCGGCGCGCGAGATCGATCAGCCGCGGAACCAGTTCCTTCATCACCCGCTTCCGGCTCACCGCCTCGAAGCGCGGATGCAGCGCGGAGAGTTTGACCGAAATGCCGGGCCGATCGGGCAGGGGCCGATCATCGGCGGTGCCGCCGATGGCTTCGATCGCACTGACATAGGAATTGAAATAGCGCTCCGCATCAGTGGCGGTGCGCGCGCCTTCGCCGAGCATGTCGAACGAATAGCGCGCAGCATCAGCCGAATACGGCTCTGCCCGCGCAAGTGCTGCTTCGATGGTCTCGCCAAGCACGAAGTGGCTGCCCATCAGCCGCATCGCCTGCCTTGTCGCGGCGCGAACCGCCGGGACGCCCAACCGTTTCGCCAGCCGCCCGATCGTTCCTTCCGGGGTCTCGCCGGGCTGGATCACCCGCGCCGACATCCCCAGCGCCCATGCCGACGCATTAACCAGGAACGCGCTGGATTTGGTCTCGTGGTGCACGAAGTCGCCCTGGCCGAGCTTGTCCTCGATGAACTGGTCGGCCGTGCGGGCGTCCGGCACGCGCAGCAGGGCTTCGGCCAGCACCATCAGCGCCAGGCCTTCTTTGGTGGAGAGCGCGAATTCGCGAAGCATGTCCTCGACGCCGCCGAGCCGGTCGTCATTGGCGCGAATGGCCTCGATCAGGCGCGCGGCCGTGCGGTCGATGCGCGCATCCTGCGCCGCGCTCAAGGCAGCGGTTTTGAGAAGTCGTGCCGCGATGACGCGGTCGTCCGGCGCGTAAGGCGCCTTGAATGACGGAAAAGGTGAGGGATCTTTCATGCCGTGTCTCAAGTTCCCGTGCGCTATCATGCAGCCGCTATTGGCATCGTGAAACCGCTGCTATAGTTTTCGCGAGATTTTTTTACTGGAAGTGGCGACGAATGGGGCTGATGGAAGGGTGGGAACGATCTGGCGGAGGGGGCAAAATCCCGGCGTTTTGCGCTTCTGTCACAACCTTTATCGGATTGATCCTGATCGCCGCGCCGCTGCCGGCGTCGGCGATCGAACTAAGCGCGCCGCAGGAAGCACTGTACAGCACGGTGTCGATCTATCCGCCCTCGGCGAACTCCATGACGGTTTGCTACGGCTTCGTCTGCAGGCGCCGCGAGATTCTTGATTTCACCTCCGCCGACCGTAACGCCCTGACGCAGATCCTTGCGGCGGGCCGCGCATCGGCCGCGGCCGAAAGAGCGGCGGTGCAGAAGGCCGTGATCTGGTTCGACCGCCGGATGGGGCCCCTGATCGGGACCGACAAGCGCGTCGCGAAAGCGGATTTCCGCTACTTCGACGACAAGCACAATTACGATTGCTGGGACACCACCCGCAACACCACCAGCCTGCTGTTGGTGCTGCAGCAATGGGGTCTTTTTAAATATCATGTGGTGGGCGACCCGCGTTATCGCGGCAATGCATTGGTGTTGCAGACGCCGCACAACACCGCGGTGCTGGTCGAGCGCGCGACCAAGGTCGAGTGGGTCGTGGACATGTGGCCGCGCGGCTATTTGCAGCCGCCGGATGTCATGACGGTCGAACAATGGGTCACGGAGGATTGAGTCGAACCAGCGCGTTCCGCGCCGATCCGGGCACGCGCAAGCGCGGCGTCCACTCCGCCCGATGCACTCAGTCTGTTTTCGAGATTTTGCTGGAAGCTCCACTCCCGGATTGAAATCCGAGAGTGCGCTGTCACAGCCCGCGTGCTGGCGCTAAACCTTGAGGTTCTCCGCTGATGTCTTGCCGCGATTGGCGACTTCTTCGTATTCGACCGTCTGTCCTTCGTTGAGCGTGGAAAGGCCAGCTTTCTCGACCGCCGAAATATGAACAAAAACGTCCTTGCCGCCACTGGAAGGCTGGATGAATCCAAAACCCTTGGTCGGGTTGAACCACTTGACAGTACCTTTAGCCATCACGTCGTCTCCGCGGGAGCAAAAACAATAGCGAACTGCCGGTCCCCGCAAACCGGCCATGCCCGAGGCGCGCACGATACGCGGTATGGGGCACGCTTGATAGCTTAAACGGCATCCGAATTCGGCGGAAAACCTTCATTATCGCGCCTTATTGGCCCTTTTTGCCCGTTTCGCGACCATTTGCAGCGGCGAAACGACGGTAAAACCTAACCGGTTGCAATTTTGCTGAATCGAAAGCATCGGGCGCCTGCCAGTCCGGGCCGAGCGCGCGAGAACCGGTTTCGAACCGAATTTTCTAGTAGGTCGCGGCGAGATAATCGACGATCTTGGCGGCGTCCGCGTCATCGATCGGCGCGCCATAGACCTTGATCATCTTCGTCACTTCGGCCTGCCAGAAGTCTTTCTTGAATTTCGGCCCGCGCGGCTGGGTGTTGATGTAGTCCGCGGAGTGACAGGCCGTGCAATTGTTCTGCACCACCTCGAGATTCGGTCCTGGCTTGAACGCCGCGGTCTCGTCCGGAAGCGTGTAGGAGACCGGCGCCGCGTTTGCCGAAGCGAAGACCAAGCCGGCGACGGCGGCAGCAGCGAGGAGAGGCGCAAGGAGAGACTGACGGATCATGACTGCTCTCCTCACGCCGCGGTGACGCGAACGGTTTCGACGACGTTGCGCAGGTAGCCGGGTGGATTCCATGTGGGCTCCATCGGCTGCGTGTCGCCGGCATTGTTGGTGGCGCGAACCTTGAGTTCGTAGGCGCCTGCCGCGAGCTTCACCGGCAGCTTCCATTCGCGGAACGAATATTTTCCGAGATCCTTGCCGAGTTTTGCCGGCGTCCAGGTCTTTCCGCCATCGATCGAAACCGCGACTTCCTTGATGCCCTTGCCGCCGTCGAACGCTATTCCCTTCAGCGTCGTTCCGCCCGGCCGCAGTTTCGCGCCGTCGCTCAGGTTGGTGATGAAAGAGCGCACGGTGAAGCGGTTGATCGGGATCGTTGCCTTGGGTGCGGTGCCCGGCTCGATGCTTCCGCAGGGCGTATCCGGAATCCGATAGGCGGATTTCATCCAGTAACCATCGAAGACATCATCGATCACGTTGATTTCGTTCAGGTGCTTTACCCAATAGGTGCCGTAATAGCCGGGCACGACGAGACGAAGCGGAAAGCCGTTGAGGACCGGCAAATCCTCGCCATTCATGCCATAGGCCAGCATCACCTCGCCATCGCGCGCATGGTCGATATCGAGCGCCTTGACGAAATCCGGCGTCTTGTCGCTGACCGGTCCGTCCATGCCATTGAAAGTGGCCTGCTTCGCGCCCTGCTGCACGCCGGCCTTGTCGAGCAGGGTCTTGAGCGGCACGCCGCGCCATCGTGCATTGCCCATCGCGCCGTTGCCCAGTTGACCGCCGGCGACGCGCGGATTGAAAAATCCGCGACTGTTGCCGGAGCATTGGTTGACGGCGACCAGTTCGACGGCGGGCAGCTTTCTTATTTCCTTCAGCGATAGCTTGAGGGGACGGTCGACCTTGCCCTTGATCTCAAGCGTGAATTTATCCGGATCGATATCGAGCGGCACATCAGCCAGATGATAGCGGACGAAAAAAGCATTGTTCGGCGTAATCGGGCCATCGTTGAAGATGGAAAATGGCGTCTCCAGCTGCGGCGGCCGGCTGGTCAGGCCGATCATCGGGCGCTTCTGCGGATATTTCACCAGCGGCCGTTCGCCGTTGTCGAAAGGCAACGTCACGGTGTCGACTGCGAATGCCTTGGCCGAACCGAAGCCTGCTGCCAACGCCGCCATTCCCGCGCGCTTCATCATCTCTCGTCTGTCGAGCATGCTTCCTCCGAAGTCTATTTATTGGGCTGATCGCCGCCGATGGTCGCTGGATGCGATAGTCTGCATCGCTCGGCCTTAAGTCAATTCATGCTTTCGCACCGTGGGCGGACGTTGCGATGCACAAATTGGCATTCGGCGCGAGTGCAATTATCTGAATGCATGTTCAGGGGCGGAACGCATCGCATATCAATGCGCCGCTGCTATGCAGCGACAACGTCCTCCACATCGCCGATCAGCGCGGACAATGTCTTCGCACTCTTGACCGCACGGATAATCATCGGTTCGGCGCGCCCGCGGATCGCGACTTCCTGCTCGGGCAAACCGTCGGCCTGAAGACCGGCCGTCATGCGCACCTCTTCCGAGATGACCGCTTCACATGCGAGGCTCTTTGTCATGTCCTGTAGCCTCGCTGCGACATTGACGGCGTCACCGAGGGCTGTGAACACCATGTGATCGCGGTAGCCGATGTCGCCGATGATCACTTCGCCGGCGTGAATGCCGATGCCGAACTGGACCGGTTCACGCAGATCGTGCTTGAGAAACAGATTCAGCTCGTCGACATTGGCGGCGATCATGGCTGCCGCCTTGAGCGCCTGGCGACAGGCGGTTTGCTGGCCGGTGGCGAGCCCGAAGAGTGCCAATTGTCCGTCGCCGACGAACTGATTCGGTTGACCGCCGCATTCGATCACGGCCTGTGACACCGCGCCGAGGAAGCGGTTGACGATGAAAACGGTGTCGAACGGCAACCGTTTTTCCGCAAGCTTGGTCGAGCCGCGCATGTCCACGAACATGCTGACCAGGTAGCGCTCCTCGCCGATGCGGGACGGACGTGATGTCCGCAAGCTGGCCGCCGTGATCTGCGGCAGGAATATCTGGAAGAAAGACAGATCGGCCTCCGGCCTGAGCTGACAGGCAAGGCGGATCGCCGGATCCGAGCCGGCCCCGACGCGGTCAAGCACGAACGCCTCCCGCTTGGACGGCTCCGGCAGCGATGTACAATCGCCGATGATACGGATCCGGCAGGTGGAGCAGCGCGCGCGGCCGCCGCAAACGCTGGCATGCGGGACGTTGTTGCGCAGGCTCGCCTCGAGCACGCTGAGGCCTTTCGGCACGCGGACCGTCCTGCCATTGCCGTAGGAGAGCGTGATCATACCGCCGCGGCGCTCGTTCAACGCGCGCGCGCCTCTTGCCAGCAAGACAAGGCCGAGCAGGCCGAGATATCCGATCAGGAAATACTCCTCGATGCTCTCCAGCACGGCTTGTTCAACCGGCGTGCCGACCTGGCGCGGCGAAAGATTCTCCGCCCTCCATTCGACGCTATCGCTGTCGACGACGCTTCGTCCGCCCTGATAGAGCCCCAGCATGGCCAGCGTCGGAACCAGCACCGCTGCCGCAAGCAGAAATGGCGCGGCGCGTTGGTAGAACGCTTTCATCCGCAGCCAGAAGTAAAGTCCGATGCAGCCGTGAACCCATGCAATGATCATGACGGCGTACATCAGCCATACTTTGTACGGCCACACGATCCAGTAGGCAAAAAACACCTGCGGATAGAGCTTCTCGTGTCCGAAGAGGGTTTGGCCGAGCCGCACGCCGACAAGGTGGGTGATGACGAGCGCGGGGATGCTCAAGCCGAGGACGAGCTGGAGCGGCTCGATCGCCTTCCAGCGAAATTGCCGGCGTTCGTAGAGCGCCCAGATTCCGAGGCCGGTGTGGACCAGCGCCGCGGTATAAAACACGATCGCGACCGGGAGAAATTGCCAGAACCCGGCGTGGTAATAGACACCGGCGGCAAGGGCATCCATCGAAATGTTGCCGAGCGCGTGGTTGAGAAAATGGCTGACCAGATAGGCGAACAACACCAGCCCGCAGCCGAGACGAATCTGGCGGACGCTGATACCGCGGATTAACTTTGCGATCTGTTGTTGAGAGAACGAGGCCATGCGATCCAATCAAACGCTCATCGACAGAGACCGACGATAGTAGAGTTTAATTCCCTCAGTGACCACCTTGTCCGGGTCGTCATCCTGGCAAGCTTTCCGCGCATCGTTCCGGCTGTCGCCGGGACGACAGCTGTGGGTGTCAATACGTTGACACCGCAATCGGAGTCGGGGAGAAAGCGCCGTGACGATTGCCCAGCCCGCCAGCAGCAGCACCAAACCGGACAGTTCCGTCTTTCGGCAATGGCTCGCCGTTGCCGCGCTGGTTGCGGCGCTGACGATATTGCGGGTGATTTACGCAAGCCTGATCGATCTGCGCACCGATGAGGCTTATTACTGGACCTGGTCGAAGGAGAACGTGCTTTGCTTCCTCGATCATCCGCCGATGATTGCCTGGTTCATCCGCTTCGGTACCGCGATCTTCGGCGATACCAATCTGGGCGTCAGGTTCGCCGGCATCCTTGCGATGCTGGTCACGCAATTGCTGCTCGCCGATATCGTCCGGCGCGTGACCCATGATGTGCGCGCCATCGTGCTCGCGGTGCTGATGCCGGAAGCAGCCCTTTATTACGGACTGCTGATGGCCAAGGTCTCGCCCGACGTGGCGCTGATTCCGTTTGCCGTCGCGATGGTGTGGGCATTGATCCGGCTCAATGAAAGCGGCAATCCCCGCTGGTGGCTCGCCGCCGGCGTGTTCGCCGGGCTGGCGCTGCTGTCGAAGTTTACCGCCGTGATGCTGATTCCGGCCGTGCTCGCATTCATGCTGGTGCCGGACTGGCGTCGACGCTGGCTGCTAAGCCCCTATCCATGGCTCGCGGCGTTGATCGCGGTGGTTTTGTTCCTGCCGGTTTTGATCTGGAACGCCCAACATGACTGGGCGTCGTTCAGATTCCAGTTGGTGCGTGCGACCGCGACCCATGAGCTATCGCTGCGCACCGTCGCCGATTTTATCGGCCTGCAGTTCGGGCTGGTTGGGTTCGTCCTGCTGCCGGTGGTGTTGTCGGGCGTGGCCTTGACGGCGTGGCGGGGATACCTCCGCGGCGACGCCGTAGCCATTCTGCTGTCGACCGCGGTGATCGTTCCCTTCGGTTATTTTTTCTGGAAATCGCTGAGCTTGCGGGTCGGCGATACCTGGCCGATGTTCATATGGTCCGCCGGATTTGCCGCAACCGCCATCAATATCGCGATGCTGCCGCGAGAAGGTTTTCCGGCATGGATGATCAGATCGACCATTTCGTGGGCCAATGTCGCGATTGTCTCCGGCATCGCGATGGTTGTTGTGGTCTTTCTGTATTATGTCGTCAGCCCCTGGAATTTAATCGGCAAGACCGATCCGATCGGTGGGGAAGCTGGTTACGAACAGGTGGTGGATCGGGCGCAGGCTGAGTTACAAAAGATCGGCGCGACCTGGATCGCAACCACCGACTACCGGACCTACGCCATGCTGCGTTGGTATTTCAACGGCCGCGTGCCGGTGATCCAGGTCAACGAGCGCGGGCGATTCCTCGGCTTTCGCGACCCCGGCATGGCCACGATCAGAGGCCATACCGGGCTCTATGTCGGGCGCGAACCCGACAATGCCAGCCCGTTGTGGATTCCCGCGACCGCGATCAGGCAGCCGCTCGCACGGGTCGACCGCAGCTGGCGCGGCATCGTCACGGATACCTATGCACTGGAAAAACTGACCGGATGGACGCCAGAGCTTTCACCGCCGCCGGACTCGCCGCTCTACCGCTGGCGCGTGCTGGCCGGCGACTTTCAGCAGCCGTCACGCCGCGCTGCGGTTGTCAGTCTTGCTTCGGCTGTGACGAAATGGCACATCAGCGTTCCGTCTTACTTTTGACCTGTTCCATTCAGACCTCGTTCAGCGTCAGGCTCTGATGCTCTTCATCAGATTTTTTCTCCCGGGTTTGTCATGAAGCATCAACGCCGTTTCGTATTGGCCTTGCTCTCGGTGCTTCTGTTCGGAAGCCTGGCCTCGGCCAGTGCGCAGACCGCGGAGAAGCGCCTCGCGCTGGTCGTCGGCAACGCGAATTATTCGTCCGGAGCTCTTCCGACACCTGCCAACGATGCCGGATTGATCGCGCAAACGCTTCAGGCCGCCGGCTTCGATGTGGTCGGCGTTCGCGACCTTGATCAGGATTCGCTGCGGCGCACGTTCCGGGATTTCATCGCCAAGGTATCTTCGGCGGGCCCGGATATGGTGGCTTTCGTCTACCTCAGCGGTTACGGATTGCAGCTGGAAGGCGAAAACTATTTTGTGCCGACGGACGCGAACATTGCACGCGATGTGAATGTCTCCTCTGAGGCGTTACGTCTTTCGGACTACACCAGGCCGCTTGCGGCTCTCGGAATCAAGGCGAGCATCGTCGTTCTTGATGGGGCTCGGGCCAACCCGTTCGCCAAATCCGGTCCTCCGCTTGCCGGTGGCCTGGCCCTGGTCGAGCCGGACCCTGGAACGTTGATCGCCTTCAACGCTGCGCCGGGAACGGTGGCGCAGAACGAGGCCGGTCCCTATTCGTCCTACGCTCAGGCGCTTGCGGAGATGATGCGCGAGGGCGGACTCCCGGTGACAGAAGTGTTCAACCGGGTTCGGCTTCGGGTGAACGACATCACCAAGGGCGCGCAGGTGCCATGGAACGCGTCAAAGCTGCCGGCGCCGTTCTACTTTTTTGAGCGGGCGCCGGATGCGCCGCCGCCCCAGGTTTCGGCTGAACAGACGTCATCGATCCGATCGAAGCCGATCCGTGATTTCGACGCGCGGGATGCCTATCTCGCAGCTCTTGATCGCGACAATCTGCAGGATTACGAAAACTTTCTCGTCGCGTATCCCAGGGATCCGATGGCACGACGGGTGCGAGCCATCGTTGCGGCCCGCCGCGAGGCCATCACGTGGCGGCGCAGCCGAAGCGTCGATACGCCTGCCGCCTACTGGTCGTATTTGCGTCGTTACCCCAATGGTTTCCATGCCAACGATGCGCGGCGCCGGCTGGCATATTTGGCGGCCGCGTTCGAGCCGCCGCCGCGATTCGAAATCATCAGCTACGATGTGCTGCCGCCGCCGCCGGAAGAAATCATTTACGTCGAACGGCCGGTATTGATTTTCGACGATCCGGATTTCGGATTTGAACCTCCGCCGCCGCCTCCGGTATTTTTCCTGCCGCCGCGGCCGGTCTATTTCATCGATTTGGCTCCGCCGCCGCCGCCGATTTATGAATACGTTCTTCCCGTTCCGGTTTATGTGCCGGTGCCGGTGTGGGTCAATCCACCGCGGTACATTGCGCCGCCGCCGAACAACTTCATCTACAACAACATTCACAACACTGTTGTGATCAACAACACGACCAATACGGTTACGGTGACCAATCCGGCCGGGCAGACTCAGACAATCTCGCCGCCGGCTCAATCCCCTGCATCCCAACCGCAATCTCCAGCTGCTGGACCGCAGCCTCCAGGAGCGCAGCCGCCGGCTGCCGGCGCAAAATCATCGCCGGGTGCTGCCGGCGTTGCCGCTGCCGGCATTGCCGGAGCCGGCGCTGCTGCCTTGCTTGCGCCCTCGCTGCCGCCGTCGGTCGCTCCAAAGGCGGTACCGGTTCAGAACACCACTGCGCCAAACACCCTGGCTCCCGGTTCGACGCCGCCCGCTGGCACGGCACCGCCACCCGGCAAGCCACCGGTCGCCGGTCAGCCGCAGCCTGCACCTTCGCCGGCTGCTCCTGGTCAAGCACAGAAGCAGGTTGTGCCTGAAACCAAAGGTGGACAACCGCTGCCGTCGGTGGATGGCAAGCCACCGGTCGCGGGTCAGCCGCAGCCTTCTCCTTTGCCGACTGCTCCCGGCCAAGGGCAGAAGCAGGTTGTGCCGGAAACCAAAGGCGGGCAGCCGCTGCCGGGATCAGGCGGACAACCGCTGCCCGGAACTGGCGGACAACCGCTGCCGCCGATAAACGGCAGGCCACCGGTCACGGGTCAGCCGGCGCCTGCTCCTTCGCCGACACCGCCTGGCCAGGCGCAGAAGCAGGCCGTGCCGGAAAGCAAAGGCGGACAACCATTGCCAGGAACTGGCGGACAGCCGCTACCGTCCGTAAACGGCAAGCCACCGGTCACCGGTCAACCGCTGCCTGCGCCTTCGCAGCCGACGCAACCCTCCGCTCCAGTGCAGCCGCCGAAACCATCGTTGCCAGAAACCAAAGGCGGACAGCCACCGTCTCTGCCGGCTCAACCGAAGCCACCAGGGGTCGCACCCTCAACTTCACCGCCCCCACCATCGGCGCCAACACCGCCGCCCGCTGCGCGTCCGACACCACCGCCACCGCCGCCGCCTGCTGCGCGTCCGACACCGCCGCCTCCACCGCCGCCAGCTGTGCGTCCGGCACCGCCGCCACCGCCTGTTGCGCGTCCGGCGCCGCCGCCGCCTCCAGTTGCGCGTCCGGCGCCCACCGCCACCGCCACCGCCTGCTGCGCGTCCGGCGCCGCCGCCGCCTCCAGTTGCGCGTCCGGCACCGCCACCACCGCCGCGGCCGGCTCCGCCGCCGCCTCCGGTTGCGCGGCCGGCTCCGCCACCGCCACCGCCTCCCGTGGCGCGCCCGGCTCCGCCACCACCGCCACCTCCCGCTGCGCGTCCGGCTCCGCCAGCAGGAAAGCCGTGTGTGCTTCCAACCGGTCAACCTTGTCCGGGGCGGTGACGTCGGTTGACGCTGAAAGTGCAGCGGCGATGAAGCAAAGCACTCGGGACGGCAAGGAGCGGTCCCGGGAGGGCTGATGAAATCAATCGGCAGGCGGTAAATCCCCGCTTTCCCCACAAATCCGCGAACTGGGCTTGCAAAAAATAATTTGCCCGCTCGCGTTCAGACTTAACAAAGCTTTAATTGCGCAATGTATGATGGTCGGTACGGCGGCCGTGTACCGCGACTTGGGGAAATATTATGGGCAAAATCGCGTCAGCTATCGTGGCGGTTGCGTTGGTCACGAGTCCGCTTTCGTTACCGTTATCCGCAAGAGCGGAGAACGGTCAAATCGCCGCCGGCGTGGTGGGTGGACTGATCGGTGGAGCGTTGCTCGGTGGCGCTCTGGCGTCGCGGCCCGCTCCGCCGCCGCCGGTTTATTATGCGCCGGCGCCGGTCTATGTCGAGGAGCCTGCCTGCCGTCTCGTTCGCGAGCGCTTCTGGGATGGCTATGGCTGGCAAGTTCGCCGAGTCCAGGTCTGCGATTGATCGCAGGACTTTTCTGCAGCTCCCGCCTTGAACAAAATCAAATCCGGCCGCCCTCGGGCGGCCTTTTTGTTTAGCCGAGGTAACCGCGCCGGATTGCTTACGCGTCGCCGTCGCGTTTGCTCAGAAGGTCCTTGGCGAGATCGGCGAGCGCGGGCTTGGGCAATGCGGTGAACGGCAGCGGGCGGGTGACGTCGATGGCCGCGAGCCCGAGCCGGGCGGTGAGCAGCCCGTTGAGAACGCCTTCGCCAAGACGTTGCGACAGTTTTGCCGCGAGGCCATGGCCAAGCACCTGCTGGATCAAGCCGTCGCTCGCCGCCATTCCGCCGGTGATCGCTACATGCGCGATGACGTGACGCATCAGGGCGATCATGCCGAGCGCTCCCGGCCGTCCGCCGTAGAGCCGCGCCAATTGCCGGATCAGGCGCAGCGACGCTGCGAAGACGAACAGCACGTCGATCAATGCGCGCGGGCTGACGGCGGTGACGAGCGAAACGCGCTGCGCGGCCGACGAGACCAGGCGGCGCGCCTCCTGGTCCAGCGGCGTCATCAACTCGCGCTCCGCCAGCCGGATCAGATCGGCGCCGTCGATGATGTCGTCGGTATGGCCTTGCAGCGTGGCGCGCGCTCGCGCCAGTTGCGGGTTCGGATGCTCAAGCCTGAGCAGTTCTCGCACGATGGCCCGGCTTTCCGCACGATCGTCGCTTGCGAGCACGGCGGCGGCGCGCAGATGCAGTTTTTCGATGGCCGCTAGGCGCGCAAGACCGAACGCTTCCCGCGAAACAACAACCGCAAACGCCAGCGTGGCGGCGAACGCAAAAGCCAGTCCGACAAAACCGAGGCCCTCGCTGCGCGCGAACAGATCCTCGATCAGGCGGGCGACGCCAAGCCCGAGGCCGAGCAGGATCAATCCACCGGTCGCGCTCCAGAACACCGCGCCCCAGCGAAAACCCCGTTGCGCACGCATGACCGGCGTCTCGATCGGGACCGGCAGTGCAGCGGGTTCAACTTCGGGCGTGACGTGGACCGTGCCGCGGGACGGCCGGCTTGAATCCTCCGGGTCCATCACGATGACGCCGGGGTCGTCGAGCTTGAACGTCGCCGGCCGCCGATGATGAGATCGCTCGCTCATTGCAGTCTGTCTCCGATCAGGAACTGGAGGGTGCGGTCAAGGCGGATGTGAGGCAGAGCGGGCTCGTCGGCGCCTTGGCGTTCGAGCTGTGGCGGGCGAAAGCGAAGGAAGCGAAAATCGGTCTTTTCGGCTGCGGCGCTGGAGAGGCCGCGAAACGCGCTTTCACCCTTGAACAGCTGTTCCGGATCGGCCGGTAGATCGCCCGGAAAGGTCGCAACCTCGGTGTTGCCGTCGAAGGCTTCGCCGCCCGCGATCTCGCCGCAGGCGGGTGTGCCGAGGATCGACGGCAATTTGTCGCGGCCGCGTTGCACTTGGGCTTCGCGGGTGGCGCGGACCGCGGCCAGCGCGACGACGTCGATATCGGCGCCGGTATCCTCGGCGCGGGACGCGGCCTTGGTCACGGTCCGCCGCAACACCGCCTCGAGCCGATCGTGGCTCGAATGGTGCAGGTGATCGGCCTTGGTTGCGGCAAACAGGATGCGATCGATCCGCGGCCGGAACAAGCTGGAGAGCAGCGTGCTGCGGCCTATCCTGAAGCAATCCAGAATTCCGGCCAGCGCCGCTTCGAGGTCGTGCAGCGCCTCCGGTCCGGAGTTGAAGGCCGCCAGCGCATCGACCAGGACGACCTGACGATCGAGCCGCGAGAAATGATCCCGAAAGAACGGGCGAACCACCAGATCCTTGTAAGCCTCGTAGCGCCTGGTCATCATGGCCCAAAGCGATCCCTCGGGCGCCGTGCCGTCAGCCGGCAGGTCGAGCGGCGCAAAGGTCAGCGCCGGCGACCCTGCGAGATTGCCCGGCATCAGAAAGCGGCCGGGTGGCAGCAAGCTCATGGCGAAGCGTTCGTCGCGACAGGCGCGCAGATAGTCCGTGAATAGCCGCGCGGCCGTCAGCGCCGCCTGCTCGTCTTCGCGGCCTTCGGCGTTCTGCGTCGCCAGATGCGAATGCCATTGCGCGGCGAGCCGCGCGCGGGGTCGCTCCCGCGACAAGCCAAGGCTCTCACGCGACCATTGCGGGTAGCTTTTGTCGAGCAGCGGCAGATCGAGCAGCCATTCGCCGGGATAGTCGACGATATCGAGCGTGAGCGTGCGCTCCGCGCCATTCTGCCGCTGGTAGTCGATCACGAGCCGCAGCTCGCTGATATCGACGGTCGAATTCGGCCAGCGCCGCTCCTCGATCAGGGTGCGCACGTGGTTCTCATAGTCGAAGCGCGGCACCGCGTCGTCGGGTTGCGGCTCAAGCCGGGCGCGAGCGATCCGGCCGGCGGCGAAAGGTTCGAAAACGGGAAAACGCCCGCCGCGGGTGAGGCCGTGGATCAGCGCCGTGATGAAGACGGTCTTGCCGGCACGTGACAATCCGGTGACGCCGAGCCTGACCGTCGGATGGAAAAAGTGGTCGCCATATTCCAACAGGGCCCGCGCCGACAGGCGCGCTTCCTCGACAATATCGGAAAAACGGAGGGCCATACGGGCGTGGGGGAACTCGATTTGACGGGGCGCTATTGGCGGGAGAGCTATCTGGAAAGTGGCGATTGGCGGGCATAAATCAAGCTTCATACTTACGACGCGATTTGAGCCGAGGAGTTCAGGGTTCGTTGACCTCGCCTGAGGTATGTTTTAACGCTGCTACCAAGCTTGCCGGAACCGCCATGACTGTCTTCAGACTGAAGCAACTCGCCTCGAGCTCCGCCCATGCGGCGGCCGGCGCCATCCGCTGGAATTACGATCGGGCCGAACTGATCGCCGACGGCATCGTGCATGGAATTGGCGTGTTCGGTGGATTGGTCGCGGCCACCGTGCTGATCGTGCTCGCCGCGGTCTACGCCTCGCCGTTTGAAGTGGCTGTTGTCTCGGTTTACGTTGCCGGATTGCTGGCCATGCTGGTGTTGTCGGCGACCTATAATCTATGGCCGATCTCGCGGGCCAAATGGCTGCTGCGCCGCTTCGATCACTCCGCGATCTATGTGCTGATCGCGGCGACCTACACGCCGTTCATCACGCAATTGAAGGACAGCATTTTAGCCGTCGCGCTGCTGGTGGGCGTGTGGTGCGTGGCGATTGTCGGGGCCGCGCTCAAGCTGGTCTTGCCGGGCCGTTTCGACCGGCTCTCGGTCGGCCTCTTTCTGGCGATGGGCTGGAGCGGCGCCATGCTCTATGACGCGGTCGTGGCGGTGCTGCCGGCGATGGTGCTCTGGTTCGTGATCGCAGGCGGCGCGCTGTATAGCCTCGGTGTGATCTTTCACGCCTGGCAGCGGCTTCGCTTCCAGAACGTGATCTGGCATTGTTTCGTGCTGTTGGGCGCGGCCTGCCATTACACGGCGGTGCTCGACCTCATCCTGACCTAGAGGTCTGGTTACAAAAAAGCTGAGGTAGCGGTGCAGGTGACGGGCAAAATCGTGGTTGTCACCGGTGGCGCCAAAGGCATCGGGCGCGCGCTCTGCGAGGTCTTGCATCGCGCCGGTGCGGCCAAAGTGGTCGTCGCCGATATCGATCCGGCGGGAGCGAGGGCTGTCGCGGCTAAGGTCGACGGTGCGGCGTTCAAGTGCGATGTCGGGAAGGAGACAGACATCCGCCACGTCATCGAGGAAACCGAGCGGCAGTTCGGCCCGATTGCGCTGTTCTGCTCCAATGCCGGCATCGGCGGCGGGTTCGATCCCTTGGCGGACAACGCCGGCGGAACGTCCGACGAGCCATGGTCGAGAAGCTGGGCGGTCCACGTCATGGCCCACGTCTATGCGGCGCGGCATCTGGTCCCGCGCATGAAGGCCCGCGGGGAGGGTTATTTTCTCAACACCATTTCCGCCGCGGGACTTCTTTCGCAGGTCGGAAGTCCGGCCTACTCGACGACCAAGCATGCGGCGGTCGGATTTGCCGAAAATCTTGCGATCTCGCACAGGGCGCATGGTATCCGGGTTTCCATCCTGTGCCCGCAGGGCGTCGATACCGACATGCTCCGTTCGATCCCGAAAGGCCCGCAGTCCGGCGATGGCGATCTGACGCCGGAGCAAGTCGCAAACGATGCCTTGAAAGGAATCGAGCAGGAAACATTTGTCATCCTGCCGCATCCGCAAGTCTTGGGCTACATGCGCAGGAAGACGGAAAATTACGATCGCTGGATATCCGGCATGGCCAAGATCCAGGCCAAGATGCGGGAAGATTACGGGAAGTAACGAAGGCGCTGCAACCCGTGCTGTCGTCAAGCCCGGGCTTGTCCTGGCTTGTCCCGGGGATTCACGTCCTTTGCCCTACCGAGAGCTTGAGTCAGAGTGGAACGTTGGAATCTACGAGGACACGATGGACTTCGTCACGCTGCGGAACGGACCGATTAGCCTGAATGTGGCGGTTGCGGGCCGCGGCCCCTTGATCCTCTGCGTTCATGGATTTCCCGAGCTTTGGTATTCCTGGCGTCACCAGATCGGTTATTTTTCGGAGCGCGGATACACGGTGGCGGCGCTTGACGTGCGCGGCTACGGGCAGAGCTCCAAGCCGCAGGAGATTACCGCCTACACCATCCGCAACCTGACGTCCGACGTCGCCGCCACGATCGATCAATTGGGTGACGGCAGGGCGATCCTGTTCGGCCACGATTGGGGTGCGCCGATCGTGTGGAATACGGCGCTGCTCTACCCGAACAAGGTAACGGCAGTCGCCGGCTTGAGTGTCCCGTACATCCCGAGAGGACCGGTGGCCTTTATCGACGTTGCCAAAGCTGCCTACGAGGACCGCTTCTTCTATCAACTCTATTTCCAGGAACAAGGTGTTGCCGAGGAAGAGTTCGAGGCCGACATCCCCGTTGCTCTACGAAAGGTCTATTTTGCCATCTCCGGCGCGGCGCCGCTCAACAAGTGGCTCGAACACAAGCCTTCGGATGCGAAATTGCTCGATGGCATGACCGATCCCCAGCCGTTTCCGGAATGGATGAGTGAGAAGGATTTGCAGGTCTATATCGAAGCATTCCAGGCTGGTGGCTTCGGTGGTCCTCTCAACCGCTATCGTGCGCAGAAGATCGATTTTCAGGAAATGGCCGACTTCGCTGGAAAGCCGGTGACGCAACCGTCATATTTTGTCGCCGGCGAACGAGACGCAGTTCGCACGTTCGTTCCCGGCATGGATCTCTATGCGAACCCGGCCATTGGCTGCACCGACTTTCGCGGGTCGGTTATTCTCCCAGGCATAGGTCACTGGGTGCAGCAGGAAGCGCCGGCGGAAACCAACGCCGCGCTGCTGCGATTCCTGGAGGGCCTTTGAGGCCTTGCCGCCAGCTCGGCGCCGCGCCTGGCTTCAGCTCTTCTGCGCGTAGAGCAGTGGCACCGCCGAATCCACGATGACCTCGACCAGGCTTACGCCGTGATGCGTAAGGCCGCGCTTGAGCGCGGGCGCGAGTTCGGATGATTTTGTCACACGTACCGCATCGCAGCCGAGCCCCTGCGCAATCCGGACAAAGTCAATGCCGGGCAGATCGAGGCCCGGAACATTGCGCACCTGCATCACCTGGCTGAACGAGCGCATCGCGCCGTAGCCTGCGTTGTTGATCACCACGATCGTCAGCGGCAGCTTGCGTTGCGCCGCGGTCCACAGCGCTTGGATCGAATACATCGCGGAGCCGTCGCCGACCAGGCAAACCGTCCGGCGATCCGGGCGGCCGAGCGCCATGCCGACCGAGGCCGGAAGGCCATAACCAAGGCCGCCGCTTGCCATGGTGTAAAAACTGTCCTGTCCGCGCATCGGCATGAAGTTTTGCATCGCCGGACGATGCGACGGAGCTTCCTCCACCAGCGCGGCGTTGTCAGGCATGGCTTCCGAAAGCACGTGCAACAGAAACTCAACGGGAATCGGATCGGCCGCGCCCGGTATGGCGGGCAATGCGCGGCCCGCCGGCATCGCGCGCCTGGTCTCGGGCAGCAGATCGATCAGCATCGTCAGCGCCGGCTTCATGGTCGCGATAATACTGGCGCCCTGCGGCGTTACCGCCGCCGCGGTCGGATCGTCGGTGATCTGGAAGATGCCGGTCGCGCCATCGAAGATCGAGGCATGGCCCTCGACGTGGAAGGTAAAAACCGGCGCGCCGATCACGACCACCAGATCATGGCCGCGAAGCGCGTCCGAGAGTTGCTCCGGGGAGGCATGCAAAAAGCCCGCGAACTGCGGGTGCCGTTCCGGGAAACTGCAGCGGGGCGAAAACGGGCTGACCCACACGGCCGCTTTCGCCTTCTCCGCAAGGCCTACCGTCAGATCGACGGCCTGTGCGCGATCGACGGCGGGGCCGACCACGAGGGCAGGGCGCTTGCTTGCCGCGAGCGCCGCGGCGAGCGTCTTCATCGCGCCCGCGTCGGGGCCAAGCTCGCGGCTAACGTCGCGGGCGTCCATCGCCTGCGTTTGACGGGTCCAGTCGTCGATCGGCACCGACACGAAGGTCGGCCCGCAGGGCGGCTGCATCGCCACGTAATAGGCGCGCGCGATCGCCGCCGGGACATCTTCGGCGCGCGCCGGCTCGACCGAGAACTTGACGTGGGGCCGCGGAAATTCGGACGCGCGCTCGGCATAGAGAAATGGCTGCAGCGGCAAGATGCTGCGGGCCTGCTGGCCCGCGGTAATCACCAGCGGCGTCTGGTTGCGATGGGCGGTGTAGATATTGCCCAGCGCATTGCCGACGCCGGCGGCGGAATGCAGATTGACAAAGCCGGCGTTGCGGGTGGACTGGGCATAGCCGTCGGCCATGCCGATCACGGAAGCTTCCTGCAAGCCCAGTACATAATCGATATCGTCGGGCCAGTCGCTCAGGAACGGCAATTCCGTCGAGCCGGGATTGCCGAACACCTTCTGGATTTTGAACGCCCGCAACAGGTTGAGCGTCGCGTCTTTGACGGTGATTGATGCGTGAGCGCTCTTTGCTGGCTTGCGGGACAACGCCGTATGGCCTCGATGGAACGAAGGAGGGTCGGAGATTCAGATCGTCATTGCGAGCGAAGCGAAGCAATCCAGTTCTGGACGCAGGCTGTTAGCTACTGGATTGCTTCGTCGCTTTGCTCCTCGCAATGACGGAAGAGGGAAGGTATTTCACCACGTCGCGGTACCCTTCATCGTCGGCTGGCCTGCCGAATTGGCGGTCCACAGCTCCATGCCGGCCTCGGTATCGTTGGCGTTGATGGAAAATTCGCTGCCTTCGAACAGCGGCTGCATCCCGCGATAGCTGAATTTTTTCGGCGCCGCGCCGCGGAGTTTTGCCGCGAATTCCACCAGGAACGCCGCCTGCATCGGACCGTGAAAGATCAGGCCGGGATAGCCCTCGACCCTGGTGACGTAGTCGCGGTCATAATGGATGCGGTGGCCGTTGAATGTCAGCGCCGAATAGCGAAACAGCAGCACCGCATCGGCCATGTGGCTTTCGCGGTGCTGCGCGGCCGCCGGCGGCGCTGCCGGCTTGGCTGGCGCCGACGACTGCGTAGGCGAGACGCCGCGATAGACAATGTCCTGCCGTTCCCGGATCGCGGTGCCGCGCGGCGTCGTGATCTGGTGATCGACGGATACAAAACACAACGCGCCGGTGCTGCCGGTCTTCATCGTCACGTCGGCAATGCGCGAGGTCCGCGTCATCTCATCACCGACGCGCAACGGCTCAAAAAATTCCAGCTCGCCGCCGGCCCACATCCGGCGGGGCAGCGGCACCGGCGGCAGGAAGCCGCCGCGCGCGGGATGGCCGTCGGATCCCAGTTCCGACATTGGGTAGACCGGTTGCGCCAGGCACCAATGCGCGGTGAAGGGCGCGGCATCGCCCGCCTTGGGCTTGCCGATCTCCATGAACAGCGTCGCGCGCAGGCCCTTTACCAGTTGCGCGGTGACGATGTCGGAGGCCTCCTCGGTGCGGCCGATCCACTGCCGCAAATGGTCGAGATCGATCTTGTCGGTCATGAGGATTTGATCCGGGCGGAAGCGGGTTTTGCGATATCGAAGCGTTCGCCGATTCCCGGCACAGCGCCATAATGCCGCGGCCGATCCACCACGATGGCCGCCGGCGCCGGATAGCTGACCGGCCCCGCCGGGGTGTCCACCTCGATCCGGCGCAGATGCGGGTGCACCGCGAGGTCGGTCATGGTGTTGACTTCGGCAAAGGCGATGTCGGCGTCGGACAATCGCTGCAGCAGCTCGTCACGCGTCATGGTCGCGAAGATATCGCCGACGGTCTGGTCGGTGAGTTTGCGGTTGCGGACGCGCTCGACCATGTTGGAAAACCTGACGTCGTCGGGGAGCTCGGGCTGGCCCAAAACATCGGCGCATAGTTTCTTCCATTCGCGCTCGCTCTGGATCGAGATCAGGATGTCCCGGCCGTCCTTCGAGCGAAATACGCCGTAGGGCGCGATCGAGGGATGGGCGAGGCCCATCCGCTCCGGCGGATTGCCGGCTTCCGAATTGAGCAGGGGCACCGACAGCCAGTCGGCCATCACGTCGAACATCGAAATCCGGATATCGGCGCCCTTGCCGTCGCGCGATCGCGCGATCAGCGCTTCGAGGATGGCGGCATGCGCGGTGGCGCCGGTGGCGATATCCACGATCGACAGGCCGACGCGCGAAGGGCCGTCCGGGCCGCCGGTGATCGAGGCCAGCCCGCTTTCCGCCTGGATCAGGAGATCGTAGGCCTTGCGATGGGCGTAGGGGCCGTAATCGCCATAGCCTGAAATGGTGCAGCAGATCAGCTTTGGATGATCCTTGCGCAGCCGCGCAAGCGAAAAGCCGAGCTTGTCCATCGAGCCTGGTTTGAGGTTCTGGATCAGCACATCCGCACCGGCGATCAGCTCTTCAAGGTGTTGGCGCCCCTCCTTGGTGGCGAGATCGATCACCATCGAATCCTTGCCCCGATTGAGCCAGACGAAATAGCTGCTCTGGCCTTTCGCCGCCGCATCGTAGGCGCGCGCAAAATCGCCCTCAGGCCGCTCCACCTTGATGACATGCGCGCCGGCGTCGGCCAGCCGCGAGCTGCAGAACGGCGCGGCGACCGCCTGTTCGACGGCGATGACGGTTATTCCTTCAAGCGGCAGCATCCGAGTTTCTCAATAGGAGCGGGGCATGCCCAGCACGTGCTCGGCAAGGTACGACAGGATGAGATTGGTCGAGATCGGCGCCACCTGATAGAGCCGCGTCTCGCGGAACTTGCGTTCGACGTCGTATTCTTCCGCAAAGGCAAAACCGCCATGGGTCTGGACGCAGGCGTTGGCAGCTTCCCAGGAGGCGTCGGCCGCGAGCATTTTTGCCATGTTGGCCTCGGCGCCGCAATCGAGCCCGGCTTCATATTTGCGGGTCGCCTCCTTGACCATCAATTCGGCGGCGCGCATCGAGGCATAGGCCTTTGCGATCGGGAACTGGATACCCTGGTTTTGGCCGATCGGACGGCCGAACACCGCGCGCTCCTTGGCATAAGCGGATGCCTTGGCGATAAACCATTTGGCGTCGCCCACGCATTCCGCCGCAATCAGGATGCGCTCGGCATTCATGCCCGAGAGGATATAGCGAAAGCCCTTGCCTTCCTCGCCGATCAGGTTTTCGGCGGGAACCCGCATGTCGGTGAAAAACACTTCCGTCGTCGAGTGATTCATCATGGTGCGGATCGGACGGATCGAGAGCCCGTTGTCCTTGGCTTCCCGCATATCGACGATGAATACCGACAGGCCGTCGGTCCGCTCCCTGGATTTTTCCTTCGGCGTGGTGCGCGCCAGCAGGATCATCAGGTCGGAATATTCGGCGCGGCTGGTCCAGATTTTCTGGCCGTTGACGATGTAGCTGTCGTTGCCCTCGCGCCTGGCAAAGGTCTTCAGCGAGGAGGTATCGGTGCCGCTGGTTGGCTCGGTGACGCCGAAAGCCTGCAGCCGCAATTCGCCGCTGGCGATCTTCGGCAGCCATTTTGCCTTTTGCTCCTCGCTGCCGTGCTGCAACAGCGTGCCCATGGTGTACATCTGGGCATGGCAGCCGCCGCCATTGCATCCGGCGCGCTGGATCTCTTCGAGGATTGCGGCCGCGGCGGACAGTTTCAGCCCGGCGCCGCCATATTCTTCCGGGATCAATACCGAGAGGTATCCGGCCTGCGTCAGCGCGTCGACGAAGGCTGAGGGATAGGCCATCTCGCGATCGAGCTTGCGCCAGTATTCGCCGGGGAACTGGGCGCACAGTTTTGCAACCGCTTCCCGGATGTCGGAATGTTCGTCTTGTTCGGCGGCGGTCATCGGAACCCGGCTGGCAGATCGAGGGCGCACACAAACGCCCGGCGCGGTTAAAACCCTTTGCCGTGGATAGGCCGGTCAGCGGCGGCGATCAAGTGGCTGGTCTGCTCACGCAGGTATGCGCACCGGCAAGGATTCGATGCCGCGCACGAAGCTGGAATAGACCCGCTTCGGCTCGCCGACCACCTCGATCCTGTTGAACCGCTTCAGCATCTCCTGCCATACGATCTTCAGCTGCAGCTCGGCGAGCCGCATGCCGACGCAACGGTGGATGCCGAAGCCGAACGACAGATGGGTGCGGGGCCGGGCGCGGTCGATGATGAAGTCGTTGGGGGCCTCGATCGCCTCTTCGTCGCGATTGCCCGAGACGTACCACATCACCACGCGGTCGCCCTTGTTGATTTTCTTGCCGCCGAGCTCGGTATCGACCAGCGCGGTGCGCCGCATATGCGCCAGCGGCGTCTGCCAGCGAATGACCTCCGGCACCATCGAATCGATCAGCGCCGGATTGTCCCGCAGCTTCTGATACTGCTCGGGATGCTCGTTCAACGCCAGCACCGAGCCGCTCATGGTATTTCGGGTGGTATCATTGCCGCCGACCACCAGCAGGATGATGTTGCCCATCAGATTGTCAGGGTCCATGTTCCGGGTGGCTTCGCTGTGGGCCATCATCGACAGCAGATCGTTTCGCGGCTCGGCATTGACGCGCTCGTTCCAGAGATTGGCAAAATAGGCGTAGCATTCGTCCATCTCCTGGCGGCGCTGCTCTGGCGATTCAACGATCCCGCTCTTGGGCAGCGCGGTCGAGACGTCCGACCAGCGCGTCAGCTTGCGGCGCTCCTCCCAGGGAAAGTCGAACAGCGTCGCCAGCATCTGCGTGGTCAGCTCGATCG
>Ga0307312_10000032_pt1 | contig 43882 bp, 49 predicted proteins | sample ER_DNA_202_FD_194489 | JGI IMG/M metagenome (GOLD analysis project Ga0307312, IMG submission 194489) | Bulk soil microbial communities from the East River watershed near Crested Butte, Colorado, United States - ER_DNA_202 | ecosystem: Environmental > Terrestrial > Soil > Floodplain | place... | reverse complement strand
ACGAGCCCCGCCTCTTCGACTGCGTGAAGGAGCGCGGCCTCAGTCGGTTCCGCGAGTAGGGGACGGGCTTCGACGCCGACGACCCGCTGGGCCGCGAGCGATGCGTCGGCCAGCAGCCGGCTCGCGTCCCGCCGACCGCCCGGCCGATCCGCCCTGGTCCCGACCAGATACAGGGAGTCGCCCGTCGCCGACGCCAGCGATGCGCCGAGCTCCAGCGCCGCCCAGTCGTGCTCTCCGCCACCGAAGGGAACGAAGACGCCGCTCCCGCCATCGACCTTGCCGGTCCGGAGGACGGCGACGTCGGCGGGCGACCCGTCGAGGAGAATCGCGAGCTCTTCCGGCACCCGATCGCCGTCCAGCTCCGGCCGGGCTTCCACCAGGACCACACCGACGTCATGGACGGTCGCGAGGCGTACCGCGTCGCGCCCCGGCTCGAGCGATGTGAACGCGGCAGCACGCGTGTCCTCGCCCAGGAGCTTTCGGCGCTTGCTCAGGGCCTCCAGTGCCGGTTCCAGCACGCTTTCGTCTGGAACCAGCCGGACGATGATCAGCTCTCGAGGCAGGGGAACGGCAAGCCGCTGCGCGAGGGCAAGCGCATCGTCAAGCCACTCGTCGTCCGTGGGTAGCACGAGGACGACGGTCTCGACTCCGTGGTTGTGGTCGACCCGGTCGTGCAGGTCGAGGGAGCGGTCCTGGGCGAGGATCGCCTGCTCCAGCCGCCGCAGGGCGGCCGTGGGCTCGATCCCGAACTCCTCGACGAGCTTCTCGCGGGTCTTTCGGTAGACCTCGAGGGCCTCCGCCTGCCGTCCGGACCGGTAGAGCGCGAGCATCATCTGCCCGCGGAAGCGCTCACGGAGCGGATGTTCCGACACGAGTTGCTCGAGCTCGGCGGCCACCTCCTCGTGCCGCCCGAGCGCTAGCTGCGCGTCGATCCGGTTCTCGATCGCTGCCAGCCGGATCTCCTCCAGGCGCTCGACCGCAGGTCGTGCGAACGATTCGTAGGCGAGGTCGGCGAGGGGCGCTCCACGCCAGAGGCTGAGCGCCTCGCGGAGGAGATCGTCAGCGACCCGCGCGTCCGCTCGAGCTGCTTTCTCCGCGAGACGCTCGAAGCGATGAAGGTCGAGCTGGGCGGGCGCCAGCCGGATGACGTATCCCGGTGAGCGAGTCTCGATGACCGACTCGTCGCCCAGCGCCCGTCGAAGCTCCGAGATCTGGCGCTGAACCTGTGTGACGGCAGTGACCGGCGCCGATCCTGAGTAGAGATCGTCGGCGAGCCTGTCGACCGATACCACCCGGTTGGCGTTCAGCAGCAGGATGGCGAGGGTCGCCCGCTGCCTCGGTCCGCCCAAACGAAGCGGGCCGTGTTCCCCGACGACTTCCAGCGGGCCGAGGATCCGGAACTCGAGCACTCAACCCCGGACCGTAACGGGTCGGTAGCGAGTGGGTAGTGGCCGATTCCATCCTCGCCGCATCGGTCCAAGCGCAGACATACGAGAGGAGGAAAGGATGCGCAAGCTGATCGTATTCACGTTCTTCGCCGCAGCGATCGCAGTCGTCATCGCGATGCCCGCAGCGGCGAAACCACGCGGCGTCAACGGCAAGATCGTCTTCAACGCCGACAACACCGTGACCGGCCAGGAACAGGTCTACACCGTCGATCCGGACGGGAGCAACCTGCAACTGTTCGCCAACGACGCCGAGTCCGGCCAGTGGTCACCCGACGGCACGAAGATCGCGATCTTCGGCGGCTACGTCGACTTCGACACCGGCGCCTACACCGATCTCGGCCTCCCCGATCATCTCTATCCCGACCTGCTCCTCTTCTGCGGGGTCTGGTCGCCGAACGGGGAGAGGCTTGCCTGCGAGGGCGGCTTCACGGATCCCAGTCTCCAGGGCGTCTACACGTTGCGTTCGTCCGACGGCGGGGATCTGCACCGGGTCACGACCGCGCAGTTCGATGACTGTCCGGGCGGCTACTCGCCGAACGGAAAGCATCTCGTCGTCACGCACGACGGCTCGCTCGCAGTCGTCAAGTCCAATGGAAGCGGCCTCCGGCCGATCACGCCTGCCGGGATCGCCCTCGACTTCTGCAGCGGGAGCTGGTCTCCGCAAGGGAACGAGATCGTGTTCTCGGCCCACGTCCCGAACTTCGACTACCGGAGCTCGATCTGGATCGTGCACTCCGACGGCACGGGCCTGCGACAGATTCCGGTTCCCGGATGCGGTGGTCTGGTCTCGGATCCAACCTCGATCGGCTGTCGCCAGCCGCGCTGGTCTCCAGACGGGCGGAAGATCGTGTTCGGACGCCACCTGCTGATTCCGAACGATCATTTCGACCTCTACACGGTCAACGCGAACGGGAGTGGCCTCTTCCAGGTCACGAACACCCCCGACCTCGCAGAGTTCGACGGTAACTGGGGCACGCACCCGGTCACGCCGTAGGGCTCGAGCCGGCTGCGCGGCGGGACTCTTCCCGCCGCCCAGCCGCCGTCTACATGCCCATCGCGTGGTACCCGCTGTCAACGTAGAGCGTCGTCGCGGTGACATTCCGCGCGTCGTCGGAGAGCAGGTACGCCGCGGCGGCTCCGACGTCGTCGGCCTCGACGTGGCGGCGGAGCGGTGAGCGCTCCTCGACGATCGCCTCCATCGTCGGAAAGCCGGCGATTGACCGCGCTGCCAGCGTCCGCACCGGGCCGGCCGAGACGGCGTTGACGCGGATGTTCTTCTGGCCCAGGTCCCACGCGAGGTACTGCATGGACGAGTCGAGCGCGGCCTTCGCGACGCCCATCACGTTGTAGTGCGGCACGGCCCGCTCGCCGCCGAGATAGGTCATCGTCAGGATCGAGCCGCCGCCGCGCGCTTCCATCAAGGGCTCAGCGAGCCGCGCGCAAGCGACGAGCGAATAGGCGGAGACGTCGAGCGCCATCCAGTAGCGCTCGCGCGGCGTGTCGGTGAAGCGTCCCTCCAGGTCCTCTGCGGCCGCGAAGGCGACCGAGTGCACGAGCAGGTCGAGCCCGCCGTCGAACGCCTCGCCGACCTCGCGGAAGACGCGCTCGAGGTCGTCGTCGGCTCTGACGTCGCACTCGGTGACGAGCGGCGAGCCGACCGACTCGGCGAGCTCGCGGACGTTCTTCTCGATCCGCTCGCCCTGGTAGGTGAAGGCGAGCTCGGCGCCGCCTTGCGCGAGGCGGCTGGCAATCGCCCAGGCGATCGAACGGCGGTTCGCCACGCCCAGGACCAGACCGCGTTTCCCCTCGAACACGGCGCGAGTCTATGGCGGCTGAGGCGACGCTCGCGGCGCCGTCGTCAGGACGGCCGGCTTGGCCGGCCGTCCGTCGGAACTGACCGGTCGACACGAACGGCTTATCAAAGCCGCTTGAACCTTCGGCTACGCTGAGGCTCTTGCGCCGCCCACTCCTTCTCCTTGTCTTTGTGGGGGCGCTCCTCCCCGCCTCCGCCACCGCGACGCTGCAGCCGATTCGGCTCCACGGGCACCCGCGTGTCAGGCACGGCGTGATCCGCATTCCCGCGGGACACGCGTCCGGCCGCGTGACGGTGCTCGTCGACCTGCGCCTGCCGCCGCTCGCCGCGGCTCGCGGGCGTGGCCTGCTCGCGTTCTCCGCCGAGCGGAAGGTCAGCACGACGAGCCGCTCCTCGCGCGCGTACCTCACGCGACTCGCTCGGCTTCAGGCTCAGGCCTCAGCCCAGATCCGCCGCGCGATCCCGCAGGCGCAGATCCAGAACCGCTACCGGATCGTCCTCGACGGCTTCGCGCTGCGGCTCCCGTACCGCGACCTTCCCGCGCTCGGCCGGGTCCCGGCCATCCGGAGGATCTACCCGAGCCTTGGCTACCACCTCGATACGAACAAGAGCCCCTCGATCATCCACGCCGACCAGTTCTGGGCCACCACGGGCGGACGTGGCGAGGGGGTCAAGATCGGGGTCGTCGACGACGGGATCGACGCAGGCAACCCGTTCTTCAACCCGGCCGGCTTCTCGTACCCCGCGGGGTTCCCGAAGGGGCAGACGAAGTTCACGACGCCGAAGGTGATCGTGGCGCGCGCCTTCCCCGGCCCCGGCTCCGGGAAGCAGGGGCGGCTCCCGCTCTACCGCGCCGACTCGTTCCATGCGACACACGTCGCGGGGATCGCGGCGGGCGTGCAGGGGACGGTCGCCGGCGCCGGGCCTGACCACCCGACGGTAACCGGACTGTCCGGGATCGCGCCGCGCGCGTGGCTCGGCAACTACCGCGTGTTCAACACGCCGGTCCCGACCGGCGGCGACGACGCGTTCACGCCGCAGATCGTCGCGGCCTTCGAGTCGGCCGTGGCCGACGGCATGGACGTGATCAACTTCTCCGGCGGCGGGCCCGAGGTCGATCCGACCGCGGACGCCCTGATCGAGGCTGTCGACAACGTCGCTGCGGCAGGGGTCGTCCCGGTCATCTCCGCCGGGAACGACCGCGACGACTTCGGCCTCGGCTCGGTCGGCTCGCCGAGCAACGCGCCCGACGCGATCTCGGTTGCTGCCGTCTCGAACCTCCACGTCTTCGGCCCGGAGCTGAACGTCACCACTGCAGGCGCGCCGGCCAACACGCAGCACATTCCGTTCGCCTACAACGGCCGCACGCCGCCGAGCTGGACGCAGTTCGACCACATCCTCGTCGACGTGGGGACGATCACGGGGACGGACGGCCATCCCGTCGACCGCCGCCTCTGCGCCCCCGGCAACGATCCGAACGACCCGACGCGCTCGCCGCTGCCGTCCGGCTCGCTCGGCGGCGTCGTGGCCCTCGTCTCACGCGGCGGCTGCACGTTCGAATCGAAGGCGGAGCGCGTCCAGCGTGCGGGGGGCACCGGGATCGTGATCGCCGACAACCGCGCGGGCGAGGCGAACTTCATCCCACTGCTGCTTCCGATCGGCGGCGGCATGATCGCCGACCTCGACGGCGCCAACCTGCGCGCCTATTTGGATACGCACGGGCGGGCGACCTTCCGCGCGACGAGCGCGAGCAACCCGCTCGAGATCCAGACCGGCCGCAGCGGCGTCGTCACGAGCTTCTCGTCGGCCGGGCCAACGAACTTCGACCACCGCCTCAAGCCCGACCTCGCGGCGCCGGGCGGCTCGATCCTCTCCTCCACGCTGCGCGAGTTCGCAGGCTCGGACTTTGCGGTCTTGGACGGGACGAGCATGTCCGCGCCGCACGTCTCGGGCGCGGCGGCGCTGCTCGTCCAGCAGCACCCCGGCTGGACTCCGCAGCAGGTCAAGTCGGCGCTGATGACGACCGCAGGCCCGGCCTGGGCGGACACCGCCCGGACGCACGAGGCGCCGGTGTTGCTCGAAGGTGCCGGCCTGGTCAACGTCCTGGCCGCGAACAACCCGAAGCTGTTCGCGAGCCCCTCGTCGCTCTCGTTCGGCTTCCTCGATGCGAGCGCCGGCAATGCTCGCCGCGCGCTGCTGGTCTCGCTCTCCGACGCAGGCGGCGGGACCGGCGCGTGGACGGTCTCGGTCGACGCGCAGGCCGCGAGCGCGGGTGCCGCAGTCACGCCGGGCGCGTCGGTCGTGACGATCCCGCCGGGAGGCACCGTCGACCTGCCGGTCGCCGTCTCTGCCACGGGCGGGTCGCCCCGCGGGGACGACTACGGCTTCATCGTCATGCAGCGCGGCTCGGACCGGATCCGGATCCCGTACGACTTCACCGTCGTCCAGCCGAAGATCGGGCTCGCGCCACGCCTCGCGCTGAAGCGCAACCAGAACGGCAGCACGGCCGGTGGCACGGACTTCGTCGACGTCTACCGCTTCCCCGCGTTCCCGTTCGGCCCGCCGCCCGACTACAACGGGCCCGGGATGCTCGAGAACGGTGCCGAGCACGTCTACACCCTCCACGTGAACGGGCACGTCGCGAACGCAGGCGCGGCGGTCGTCTCCAACAGCTTCGGCTCGCTCGTCGAGCCGTGGATGCTGGGCTCGCTCAACGAGGACGACGTGCAGGGCTACCCGGGCACGCCCGTCAACGTGAACGGGCTCACCTTCGAGTACCAGTTCGACACCGGAGCGGCCGGGCTCGACTTCCCGCACGAGGGCCGCTACTTCGTCGCCGTCGACTCGCGTGCGGATCCTTACACCGGCCAGCCGCTGCGCGGGACGTACCGGCTCCACTCGTGGCAGAACGACGTCAAGCCGCCACAGCTGCGCTTCCTGACACGGCGCGTGACCGCGGGCCGCCCGGTCCTCGCGGCGATCGTGCGCGACCCCGGCGCCGGCGTCGATCCGCTCTCGCTCGTGATCGGCTACCGGCAGGTGCTGCTGCTCGCCGCGCTGTACGACCGCTCGAGCGGGCTCGCCATCTGGCTGCTCGACGGCGCGCCGAAGCTGAAGCGCGGGCGCCCTGCGGTCACGGTCGTCGCGTCCGACTACCAGGAGTCGAAGAACGTCGACCAGGCGGGCGAGAACATCATGCCCAACACCGATTTTCGGCGGCTGCGGCTGCGCGCCGTGAACGTTCCGACGCTCACCTGGCTGATCCCGCGCGCCCGCGCCTGCGTGCGCGGGCCCACGCCGCTCCTGGTCTCCGGCGGATCCCCGCGCGGCGTCCGCTCGGTCGCGTTCTTCGTCGGCCACCGCCGGATCTCGAAGCAGCGCGGCACGCCGGTCGGCGTGTACGCGACGACGTGGCGCGCGAAGAAGGCTTCGCGCGGGCGGCACGTGCTGCGCGCAGTCCTCACCGACCGCCGGGGCCGGCGGCTACAGGCACGGCGGGTCGTTCGCGTGTGCCGCCGGTAGCGGTCGTCACCGGCGGCTCGAGCGGCATCGGCGCCGCGGTCGCCCGGAAGTTGACCGAGAGAGGTTGGAGCTGCGTGCTCGTCGCGCGCGGCGAGGAGCGGCTGCGCTCGGTCTCCGAGGAGCTCGGGGCGGAGTGGGAGCGCTGCGACGTCGGTGACCGGGCGGCGGTCGAGCGCGTGGCTGCGGCGATCCGCGAGCGCCATCCGGAGATCGGCCTGCTCGTCAACGGCGCGGGCATCCCTGGCCGCGGAGGCTTCCTCCGGACCGAGCCGGAGCTGATCGAGGAGGTGACCCGGACGAACTACCTCGGCAGTATCTGGTGCCTCCGCGCGTTTCTACCCGCGCTGGAGGCGGCAGCGCCGTCCCACGTCGTGAACGTGGTCTCGGTCGCCGGAACCGTCTCGAGCGGGGCGGCCGGGCCGTACAGCGCGTCGAAGCACGCCCAGCTCGCGTTCTCGCGGGCGACGCGCGGGGAGCTGCGTCGGCGCGGGATCAGCGTCCACACGATTCTGCCCGGCTTCGTCGAGACGCCCGGCTTTCCGCAGCGCACCCGGTTCTCGAGCCGGCTCTGGCAGGCGGTCGTGATCGAGCCTGAGGACGTCGCGGAGCGGGTCGTCGACGCGGTGGAAAACGACCGGGGCGAAGTGTTCGTGCCGCGCTACTACCGGGTCGCCACGCTGGCCCAGGCCGTCGTGCCGGGTCTTGTTGCCAAGGCCGGAAAGCGTGGAATCCGTCCGTCGGGGGACTAGACTCCCCGCCATCAGCGAGCCTTTTACAGCCGAGGAAGCAGCACGGGTTGCCGAATTCCGGTCAGCCTTGCGGCGGTTCCTGCGCATCTCGGAGCGAAATGCGCGCGCCGCCGGCCTGACACCGCAGCGGTATCTGCTGCTGCTGATGATCAAAGGCGCGGCCGACCATTCCGAGCAGTCGACGGTGACGGAGCTCGCCGATCGGTTGCAGCTCGCCCAGAGCACGGTCACGGAGCTCGTCCGGCGGGCGGAAGAGATCGGCCTGGTCGAGCGCGAGCGTTCGTCCGTCGACGGCCGGATCGCGCACCTCCGGCTCACACCCGAGGGCGAGCGGCGGCTGGCCGACACCTTCACCAGCAACGCGGGTGAGCGGCAGACGCTCCTGGACGCGTTCGACAGCATCCGCGGGCGGGTGACGGCGGGTTAGTGCCACGGGTCGAAATTCACTACTGCCCCACCTGAAGCGGCTACGACACGCGGGCCGCGAGTCTCGCGGCCGAGCTGAGCGCAGAGGGTTTCGACGCAGAGGCGATCCCGGGCGGCAAGGGCCAGTTCGACGTCGTCCTGGACGGGGCACTGGTCTACTCGAAGCATGAGACCGGACGCTTTCCCGAAGACGGCGAGATCCTGGAGGCGCTCCGCGCCGCGTAGCCGCGCCGCTGCCGCGGGCGCTGTCGCCGCAGTCGTCTGGGGCCTGCAGGAGCCGCTCGACCAACTCGTCTTCCGCTGCGACTACTCGGATATCACGGTGCTCGGGAAGGCGGTGACACGGGGGCGCGGCTGGCGCGCGGCGGGCTTCGCGATCCACGCGGTCAACGGTGCGATCTTCGGGCTCGCGTTCGACGAGATCCGGCGGCGGGTGAAAGCCGACCCACAGAAGCTCGCCGTCGCGGCTGCCGTCGGGGAGCACCTGACGCTCTATCCGCTCTGCTACTTCATCGACCGCCGTCACCCAGCGCGGGGCGAGCCCGGCATCCCGCCGCTGCTCACGAACCCAAGGGCATTCGCCCAGGCAACGTGGCGCCATGCCCTGTTCGGCTACGTCCTCGGCCGGCTCGCGTGACACTTCCGTAACGGTGTCTGACGCTGGCGAAAACGCCCCTGAGCAGGGATTGTGGAAAGTCTGTGACGCTCTCGTGCGGGTGTCTGACACCAGGATTTGGTGCGGTCAGCGCTTTTCGAGCAGGTACCAGCCGAGGTCGGCGGTGTAGTTCGGCGGGGCCAGCGTCTCGGCCTGCTCGCGCGCTTCGCCCTCGCAGCCTGCCAGGTCGAGGTACGCGTCGAGCTCGCGTGGCTCGCGCTCGTACTCGGCCCGGATCAGGACCAGGCCGTTCGACTCGAAGAGCCCGCGCAGGTCGACGTCCGCGAGCGCCCGCGTGTGCGATGGGTCGCGTGCCCGCTCGAAGCGGTTCAGCTCCGCGGCCGCGAGCGGGTCGACCGGCGCGATCTGGTCGACCACCAGCACCCGCCCGCGCGGACGGGTGACGCGCACGAGCTCCGCCATCGCCAGCTCCGGACGCGGGATGTGGTGCAGCGTCCGCAGCGTCCCGGTCAGGTCGAATGACCCGTACTCGAGCGGAAGCTTGGTCGCGTCGCCCTCGATGAACGTGACGTTCGGGAACCGCTCCGCCCGCTGACGGGCCTGCTCCAGCAGCTCCGGAACGATGTCGACGCCGACGACCTCGCGCACGTGGGGCGCCAGCGCGAACGCGAGCGCACCGGATCCCGTACCGGAGTCCAGAGCCCGCTCGTCGCCCGAGGGCGCGACGAAACGCATGATGTCCTTCTCCAGCGAGGCCGCGCGCGCGTCCTGTAGCTCCGCGATCCGCTCAGCCGTCCGGGCGAACCGCTCGCGCGTTGCGTCTTGCATACTCGAGCGCCTCCTCCTTCGTGGCGATCGTACCCGCCGCCTGCTCCTCCGCGATCTCCGCAAGCAGCCGACCGATCTCAGGGCCTGCGGGCAGGCCCAGCTCGTCGCCGCGCAAGAGCGGCTCGGCCGGCTCCGCACGCCGTGCCTCCTCGACGACCTCCGCAAGATCCCCGGCGCCCAGGAACGCGAGCGCGTCGAGCGACCAGGGCTCGGTCGCGCGCCGGAAGCGGTGAATCGCGCGCGGGCCCGGCTCTGGCCGCTCCGCCCGAAGCAACGCGCCGGCATAGCGCCGCAGCTCGTTGGAGACCGGATACCGGCGCAGCGCGTCGCCGAACGCCGCCACGAGCCGGTAATCAGCCGAGTCGACGCGGTCGAGTCGATCGGTGATCGCGCCGCCCAGCGGCTCCAGCAGGCCGAGCTCGTCGAGCCGCCGGTAGCCGCCCGGCGAGAGGCGCCGAAGCTCGGCGAGGATCCGCTCCCCGGCCGGCCGCGTTACCAGCGCCGTGTGCTCGCGGACCAGCCGCTCGGTCTCGTCGTCGAGCCGCAGGTCGAGCTCGTCCTCGAGCCGCACTGCCCGCAGCAGTCGCAGCGGGTCGTCCTCGAAGACCGACCCCCGGACGGCCCGCAGGCGCCGCGTCTCCAGATCCTCCTGCCCGCCGAACGGGTCGACCGGCTCGCCGCCGACAAGCGGGCGTGCGATCGCGTTGATCGTGAAGTCCCGCGTCGCCAGGTCGTCCTCGACCGAGCCGGGGAGCGGCGTGAAGTCGACCGTCCGCCCGCCGTCCAACGCCACCCGCCAGGCGCCGTGCCGCTCCGAGAGCGAGAACGGCGCGCCGCGGGAAGCCTTCGCGTACGCACGCGCAGCGCGCCGAGGGTCCCGAACCGCGATGTCGAGGTCGACCAGCTCGCGCCCGAGTAGCTCGTCCCGCACGGCGCCTCCGACGACCCACGCCTCCTCGCCCGCCAGCACCTCCCGCGCCGTCTCAAGCATCGACGACCACCCGCCTCGCACGCCTGGGGTCGGCCTTGATCCCGGACACGAGCTCGTAATTGATCGTCCCCGCCAGGCGCGCGTGCTCCTCGGCCAGAACGCCGTGCCCGAGGATCGTCACGGGCGCGCCCACCGGCTCCTGGTGGTCGAGCTCGACCGCGAAGGCGTCCATCGAGATCGTCCCGACGACCCGGCGAAGCTCCCCGCTGACGCGGACCTCGGTTCCGGTCAGGTCCCGCCGGAAGCCGTCCGCGTAGCCCACAGGCACGATCCCGATCCAGGTCGGATGCTCGGCCAGGAAGCGGCGTCCGTACCCGGTGCTCTCTCCCGGCTGGAGCTGCTTCACCTGCGCGAGGTAGCTGCGCCAGGACAACGCCGGCTCGAGCCCGTCGTCCGCAGGTTCCTCCATGAACGGCGAGAGTCCGTACAGCGCGATCCCACAGCGGGCCGCGTCGAGTCGCGACGAGGGAATCCGGAGAGCCGCAGCGCTGTTGGCCGCGTGCCGCATCAGGTCGGAGTAGGGCTCCGTCACGGTGCGGAAGAGCTCGATCTGCTTCGCCGCGAAGACGGGATCGTTGTCGGCCGTAGCGAGATGCGTCATCAGACCGACCACCTCCGCGCCCGGCTTCGTCAGCTCCGAGAGCCCCCAGCGCCCCATCCCGGTGTCGAGCTTCAGGTGCACGCGCAGACCCTCCGGGATCTCCTCGTCCCAGACGGCGAGCTCGAGCTTCGCCTCCCGCGCCTCCGCGATCTCGCGGCTCGACGCGGTGGGGCCCATGACCAGGATCCGGACCAGCGAGAACTCCTCACGCAGCTCCAGCCCCTCGGCGACGGTCGCGACACACAAAGCCCCTGCGCCCTCGTCGACCACGGCCCCCGCCACGTCGACGGCCCCGTGCCCGTACGCGTTCGCCTTCACGACCGCCCAGAGCTGCGAGCCCTCGAGCGCGCGCAGCAGTGTCCGCGCGTTGCGGCGCACCGCGCCGAGATCGACGGTCACCTCACTCCGGTGCATCCTCGCGCCCTCGTTGAACGTCGTTGAGCCAGAGCTCGAACAGCGGGTCGACGAAGACCACGCGCCCGTTCTCCTCCTCCAGCTCGCCCTTGGCCAGCAGCGAGCGCACCGCGTAGTGGGCTCCCGACTTCTTCAGGTCAACCGCACCGAGCGCCCGGGCCCCGTACGGCGCGTCCGGAAAGAGCGCGATCGCCCGCAGCGCCCGCTGCTCGTTCGCCTCGAGCCCGCGCCAGAGCGCGTCGAACTCGGCCGCGACCTGGTTCCGCGTCCGCGCGAGCGCCGCCTGCCAGTCGTCCTCGTCCGCGGCCTTGCCCGGAGCGACCTCGTCCCAGAGCCGGTGCGCCAGCAGCATCGCCCGCTGAGGATGGCCGCGCGCGGTGGCCAGCAGCGCGTCGAGCACGCGGTCGGCGCTCCGCTTCGTGCGCGCGAATCGCTCGGCTATGTACGTGGCAACCTCGTCGTCCGGCAGCCGCCCGAGCCGCAGCGGCTCCGCCTGGCCGTAGAGCGGACGGCCCTTGACGTCGAAGAGCTCCCGCATCATCCCGGGCTCCGAGCCGCAGAAGATGTACGACGCCGACTCGCCCTGGTGCTGGATGTGGCTGCGCAGAAGCTTGTCGAAGTCCTGCACCTTGGCGATGTCCTGGAACTCGTCGAGCGCGACGAGCACCCGCGTGCCGCTCCGCTCGGCGACGCGCTCCGGAAGGTCGAGCAGCGCGTGGAGCGCGGGCAGCGCGTCGGTGCGGGGCTCGAGCTGGAGCTTGACCGAGATCCCCGGCGCGCCGAGCGACAGCCCGAGGCCGGTTGTGCGGAGGATCGCCTCGATCGTCTTGCGAATCGTGCCCTTCAGCTGCGCGTAGGCGCGCTCGATCCGGATCGTCACGTCCGCGTAGCTGAGCACGCCGTAGAGGTCTACGAGCACCGGCACCAGCTCGCCGCCCTGCTCGGCATCGGCCAGCGCCTTGCGCAGGAGGCTCGTCTTGCCGAAGCGCCGCGGCGCGTAGAGGCGCACGTAGTGACCGCCCGCCGCGAGCGACAGGAGCTGCTTGACCTCGGGCTCGCGGTCGAGAACGTCCTCGGGCGCGAGCGGGCGCGAGTAGACGAACGGGTTGACCTCGGCCACGCCCTCACGCTAGCAGCTGGTTCGGCGGCACTGAACCAGCTAGTTCGACCAGACTGAACCAGTTAGTCCAGGACGGCTGGAAGGGCGCGGATGACGTCGCTGGCCACCGCGCCGCGCTGCGGGATCTGTTTCGACGCGATCTGGCACGCGACTGCCGCTGCCGCTGCCGCCATCCGCACCTCGAGGCCCTTCGCCAGAAAGGCCGCTGTCACTCCGGTGAGAACGTCGCCGCTGCCGGCCGTCGCGAGGGCAGGCGTGCCGAGCGCGCAGACCCAGACGCCGGTGACTGGCTCGGCGATCAGCGTGTCGGCGCCCTTCAGCAGGCAGACACAGCCGAAGCGCTCCGCCCCGCGCTTCACGGCCTCGAGGCGATGCGCCGCGACCCAGCTCGACTCTTCGCCCAGCAACCGCGCGAGCTCGCCCTCGTGTGGGGTCAGGACCGTCGCCGCCGCGCGCTCGAAGGGCTCGAGCTCGAAGAGTGCGTCCGCGTCCACGACCACGGGCACTTCGAGCTCGGCCAGCAGGCGCGCGACGACCTCCTTCGGGCCCAGGCCGCGGCCGAGGCCCGGGCCGAGTGCGACCGACCCCGCCTTGGCAGCGAACTCGACGATCGGCTCGATCGCTCGCGGCGAGATCTTGCCCTCGTCCTCGGGACACGGGAGCTTGACCGCCTCGAGCAGGCGTTGCTCGAAGACCGGCAGCGTCGAGTCCGGGGCCGCGACCGCGACGTAGCCCGCGTCCGCGCGGAACGCCGCTTCCGCCGCGAGCGACGGCGCCCCGGTCAGCCCGCGCGAGCCGCCGACGACCAGCACAGTTCCGGCCGTGTACTTGTTCTGGTCGGGCCGCTTGCGTGGAACCTCGCCGAGGATCTCTGCGGTGACGACGCGATGCTCGGTCTCGCGCCGCTCGAGCCCGATGTCCGCCACGACGACCTCGCCCGCATGGAAGCGCCCGGGAGCGACCTCGAGCCCGACCTTGCGGCCGTGCATCGTCACCGTGAGCGTCGCGTCGACGCACGCGCCGGCAACCTCGCCGGTCGAGGCGTTCACGCCCGACGGCAGGTCGACCGCGACAACCGGCGCCCCGGCCGAGTTGATCGCCTCGATCTTCCGCGCCGCGTCATCCCGCGGCTCGCCGTGGAAGCCGGTCCCGAAGAGCGCGTCGAGGATCACGTCGGCGCCCTCCACCTCGTCGGACACCGCCGCGTCCCGCCCCGCCGAGCGCAGCACGTCGACCGCAAGCCGCCCGTCACCGCCGTTCGCTCCGCCGCCGCAGACCGCCACGAACCGCCGTGCCTGCGGGAACCGCCGCATCGCCTCCTCGGCGACGGCCCGTCCGGCCCGCGCCATCAGCTCGTCGACGTCGTGGCCCGCTTCTGCAGCGCCCATCTCGTCCGCCGTGTAGAGCGGCTCAAGCATCCGAAACGTCGCTCAGCTCCGCCCCGCTCCCGCGGGGGAACCATGTTCCCCCGCGAGCCCCTTCTTCCAAATCGGCGCGCTTCGCGCGCAGTTCCGGATGGGGAACCTCCCGGTTCCCCAGGTCCCCTCCCCCGTTGAGGACCCTCAGCCTCACGGCTGAGTCTCCTCAACCACGCAGACGGCGGTCGCGAGCTCGCGCGAGTGCGTCATCGAGAGCTCGATCGTTCCCGCCCCCATGCGCTCGGCCCAGTCCCGTGTTTTCCCCGACAGCGTGACCCCCGGCTTCGGCCGGCCCGCGATCTCGATCTCTCGCCAGGTGAACCAGACCCCGGAGCCGAGCGCCTTCCCGACCGCCTCTTTGCCGGCGAAGCGCGCCGCGTAGTGCTGCGGCGGGTTGGCCTTGCTGTCGCAGTAGGCGCGCTCGGCCTCGGTGAAGCAGCGCTCTCGAAAGCCTGGGTAGCGGTCGAGCGCGCGCGCGATCCGCGGGATCTCGATCAGATCGATCCCGACGCGCATCAGCGGAGCTCCAGCCAGTCCGGCAGTGCGGCGATCGAGTCGATCACGCCGTCCGGCTTCACGTCGGCTTCCTCCAGAGCCTCCTCGCGGAACTTGCCGGTGCGGACGAGCACCGACCGCAGCCCGAACGCCGCCGCGCCGCCCACGTCCGCCTCGACGTCGTCGCCCACCATCCACGTCTGGCCCGGGTCGAAGTCGAGGGCCTCGAGTGCGGCCGCGAAGTATGCGGAGCTGGGCTTCCCGAGGACCGTCGCCTCGGTGTCGGCCGCGTACTCGAGGCCGGCGACGAAGGCGCCTGCGTCCAGCAGCGCTCCGCGCGAGGTCTGCCACCAGCGGTTCTTGTGCAGGCAGTAGAGCTCAGCGCCGTCCTGTAGCTCCGCGAACGCGCGGGCAAGGTTGTAGTAGCTGAAGACGCGGTTCGTCTCGAAGCTCTCGTCGGCCCCGCCGAGCAAGACGGCGTCCGCGCCCTCGCCCACGAGCTCCAGGCCCTCGAGGTCCTCGATGATCGCGGGCATCGTCAGCGCGAGCACCCGCTTCCCCGCGAGCGCGTGCGCCGCGGCCAGCGGGGTCGTCTGCAGCTCTTCGTCCTCGAGCGTGACGCCGAACGAGCGGATCTCGTCGGCCAGGGCCCGCCGCGAGTGCGTCGTGTTGTTGGTGACGAAGCGAAGTTGGTGCCCGGCCTCGCGCAGCCGCGCGATCGCCTTCGCCCCGCCGAGGATCGGATGGCCCGACACGTGGAGCACCCCGTCGACGTCCAGCAGAATTCCGCTCATGGCCGGCGAGTCTATTCGCGTAACACGATCTGTCTCCATCCCGCGTTCCGAGATCGACCTCCGCTACTCGCGCTCGAGCGGCCCCGGCGGGCAGCACGCGCAGAAGAGCGACACGCGCGTCGAGGCGATCTTCGACGTCGAGGCCTCCGCCGCGCTCACCGCCGCGCAGAAGCGCCGCGTCCTCGCGAAGGCGGGCCCGGTGCTCCGCGCCCTCGCCCAGGACGAGCGCAGTCAGTGGCGCAACCGGGAGCTCGCGACCGAGCGGCTCGTCGAGACCCTGCGCGAGGCGCTGAGAGTCCCTCGCAAGCGCCGGCCGACGAAGCCGAGCAAGGCCGCGGTCGAGCGCCGGCTGGAGCAGAAGCGCCGTCGCAGCAACCTCAAGCGCCAGCGCCGGACCCTCGAGTAGCTAGCGTGGAGCCGTGACTGCCCTGGACGGCATCATCGTCGCCGCGATGGTGATGCCGATCCCCGTGCTCGGCGTGATCTGCTGGATCTTCTGGAAGGCGAAGCAGCGCGAGGACGCCGAGCGCGAGGCCGCGCTCAAGCAGCCTCCGCCCGGCTGAGGAAGTCCCGCACGAGCGTGAACGTCTCCTCCGGCTGCTCGGCCTGCGACATGTGCGAGCTCTCCTCCATGACGACGTACTCCGAGCCCGGAATCGCGTGGTGCGCGGCCACCGTCGAGGCAGGCGTGACCTCGTCGTAGCGCCCGGAGAAGACCAGCGTCGGCACCTCGATCTGCCCGAGCCGCGAGGTGATGTCCCAGTCCCTGATCGTCCCGATGACGTGGAACTCACTGGGCCCGTTCATCGAGTGGTAGACCTCCGGGTTCGCCTCGAGGAGCTCGAAGCACTCGACGAGCCAGTCGGGCCACGGCTCGATGCGGCAGAGATGGCGCCTGTAGAAGACCATCACGGCCTCCTCGTACTCCGGGCTGTCCGTCGTGCCGGCCTCCTCGTGCTCCCGCAGGGTTGCCTCGACCTCGGGCGGCAGCTCCGAGCGCAGCCGTGCGACTTCAGGCATCCAGGCGGGAACGCTCGGCGGCGAGCTCTCGACGATCAGCGAGACGAGCCCCTCGGGTCGCCCGGCCGCGTACTGCATGCCGAGCATGCCGCCCCACGAGTGCCCGAAGACGTGGACGCGTTCGAGCCCCAGTGCCTCGCGCACGGCGTCGACCTCCTCGACGTAGAGCTGCGGCGTCCACATGGCCGGATCGTGCGGCTCCGAGACCAGCGAATTGCCGGCCCCGAGCTGGTCGTAGAAGACAACGCGCCGCTCGTCAGCGAATACCTCGTAGGGCTTCATGTGCAGCCAGTTCGCGCCCGGGCCGCCGTGCAGGCAGAGCAGCGGCACCCGGCCCTCGTCCTGCTCCGGATCGACCGACCGGTACCACGTCTCCCCGATCGAGAACGGGATGCGGCCCTCGGCCATATTCCCATCCTCCCATAAGTCTTACGGGACGCTTACAGCGGCCTAACGGGTGCCTCATCGCCGCTTGACATGCCGGGCCGACCATTCGAGCGATCCCGGACAAGGAGTCGGAGAGATGAGAAAGCACCTCGTGTACCTCGCCCTCGTCGCTGTGGCGGTGCTCACGGTCGGAACCTCGAGCACGCTCGCCGCGAGAGGCAGCGGCACCATCAACTTCCAGTTCAACGGGCGTTTGCTCGAAGACGCCGGCAACGGCTCGTCGATCTTCGTCGACGTGAAGGGCGGCAACAAGCCGGCGCTGCGCAAGCTGCTCGGCCAGGGCGATACGCAGCAGTTCGCGGTCGGCTCGGGCACCCAGTACATCCGCTGGTCGCACGGCGTCCCGACGGTCGTCGACGAGTCGAACCTCGTCGCCGGCGACCGCGTCACCGTCAACGTCCGCGCTCCCCGTAGCTCCTCGCTCGCCCAGATCGAGGGCACCGCGGCCTGGCGCGTGGCCGACCGCGGGCCGTTCGGGCACTCCCCGCGGCAGCCTCTGTGGCTCTTCATCGGCAACCTCCAGGCGGCGGCCGCCGGCCACCACTTCACGCTCACCATGACGGACGGAAACCGTCGAGCACTGAGGGGCTTGCTCGGGCAGCCGCTTGGGCAGACCTTCACGTACGACGCACACACGATCTTCGTCCTCTGGCAGGGCGGCGTTCCTCACGTGATCTCGCCGAGCCAGCTGGTCGTCGGTGATCGGGTCTCGGTCCGGATCCGCGCGCCGCAGGCGTCCTCCCTCGCGCAGGTCGAGGCGACGGCAGCGAACCACGTCGGTGACCACGAGCCGTACGCGGACACGTCGGCTCCCTAAGCACTTCTGCCTGCTTCCGAAGAGAGAGGCCGCCCGGTGCGGCCTCTCTTCTTTGGTCTCCACGGCTAGTGTCCCCGGGGGATGCGCTTCCGGGGGTCTCTCGGCGGCGGCCGCGACATGGCGGTCGACCTCGGCACGGCGAACACGCTCGTGTTCATCCGCGGGCGGGGAATCGTGCTCTTCGAGCCGTCCGTGGTCGCGTTTTCGGAGGAGACCGGCAAGGTGCACGCGGTCGGCGCGGAGGCGCGGAGGATGATCGGCCGCACGCCCGCAACGATCCGCGCCACACGGCCGCTCCGCCACGGCGTGATCGCGGACTTCGAGATCACCGAACAGATGCTCCGCCACTTCATCACGAGGGCGGGTGGGAGCCGTTTCGCGTTCGCCCGCGTGGTGCTCTGCGTCCCGAGCGGGATCACGGACGTCGAGCGGCGCGCGGTCGACGAGGCCACCCGCTCGGCCGGCGCGAGGGCCGTCTACCTGATCGAGGAGCCGATGGCCGCGGCGATCGGCGCCAACCTGCCCGTTGCCGACCCGGTCGCGAGCATGGTGATCGACATCGGCGGCGGCACGACCGAGGTCGCCGTCATCGCGCTCGGCGCGATGGTCGTCTGGGAGTCGATCCGCGTCGGCGGCTACGAGATGGACGACGCAATCGTCGACTACGTCAAGAACGCGCACAAGCTCCTGATCGGGCAGGAGACCGCGGAGGCGGCCAAGATCGCCGTGGGGTCGGCCTGGGAGATCGACGACGTTCCGGAGGAGACGACCGTCGCAGGCCGCGATTTGATCACGGGCCTCCTACGCCGCGTGACGCTCGGCCCCCACGAGGTGCGGCGCGCCCTGGAGCAGCCGGTCGCCCGGGTCGTCACGGCAGTCAAGGACACGTTGGAGCGCACGCCGCCAGAGCTCGCCGCGGACCTCGGCGAGCGCGGGATCGTGCTCGCGGGCGGCGGCTCGCTGCTGCGCGGGATCGACGACCGGCTCCGTCACGAGGTCGGCCTGCCGGTACAGCGCGTCGAGTCGCCGCTCACCTGCGTCGCAGAAGGCGCCGGCCGGAGCTTGGACGAGCTCGAGACGCTGGAGCGCAGTGCGAAAGCGCAGCGCAGCGCGAAAGCGCAGCGCCGCGCGCGGCGCTAGCGGGGAATCAGCGCGCGGATCCGGTCGAACCGGCGCAGCCTCGGCAACTGGGGCGCCGCGAGGAAGCCGACGAGCCGCTCGGCCTCGGACTCCTCGAGCGAGACCGCGCCCTCGGCGATTCCCTCGGCGCTCCAGACGCTGAACCGGACGTGCGGCTCCTCGGTCAGGTAGCGCGAGACGCGTAGCGCCTTGCCCTCGTCGCGCGGATGAGCGCGGAAGAACTCGACGAGCTTGCGGCGCTGCGGGGCAGCGCACCAGGGGCAGAAGCGGAACGACTTCGCCAGCTCCCCACCGCACTCGGCGCAGACACGCACCGGCAACCTCCTCTCGGGCAGAACCGTACCCCGAACGAGGGATTCTCGTCCACGACCCGCAAGGTTCTGCGGCAGCGGGCTTCTATCTCGCACCCAATGTCAACGCCGCCGCCGATCCGCGTGCTCATCGCCGACGACCACCGGCTCTTTGCCGAGTCGCTGGGCCTCGCCCTCGAGGCAGACCCGCGCCTGAAGGTCGTCGGCTATGCACGAAACGGCCGCGAGGCGGCGAAGCTCGCGGTCGCGCTCGATCCCGACGTCGTCCTGATGGATCTCGACATGCCCCTTGTCGACGGCATCGAGGCGACGCGCGCGATCTGTCACTCTCTCCCCAGCCGGGTGGCGATGCTCACGGCCTCGCCGCGCCCGGAAGACGCATTGCGCGCGCGGGATGCGGGCGCGGCCGCGTTCCTGACGAAGGGGTGCTCGGCTCAGGACGTCTTGAAGGCGGTGCTCGAGCTCGCGACGCCCGCTGACCGGCTCCGAAAGGAGGTCAAACGCGGCGAGCGCGGAGTGCGGGAGGTCCGGGCGGCGGGCCTCCCGCACAACCTCTTGCAATTTCGGGCGAGGCTCGCACACTGAGAGCGGAGCAACGCCTCAAGCCAACGCCCAGTCATGAGTGCCGTTCCTTCCATCCGCGAGACCGCCGCGACCCCGCAAGAGGCCGAGCAGGCCGCTGCGCTCTACCGGGCGCACTCGAGGCGGATCCTCGGTTACTGCCTCCGGCGGCTGCCGAGCCGAGAGGAGGCCGAGGACGCAGTCCAGCACACGTTCATGAACGCCTTCCGCGGGCTGCGGCAGGGCGTCGTGCCGCGTTCGGAGACGGCGTGGCTGTTCAAGATCGCCGAGAACGTCTGCCGCGAGCGACGTCGCTCGGCCTCGCGCCGGAACCAGCTGGAGCTCGTGCAGGACCCGGATGGGATGGCCGGTCTCGCGGCCGCGCCGCAGCGCACGCACGACGAGCTCGCCGGGCTTGCCGACGCGCTCGCCGAGCTGCCGCCGAACCAGCAGCGGGCGATCCTGCTACGCGAGTGGCAAGGGCTCTCGTACAAGGAGATCGCGCAACAGCTAGACCTGACCGAAGGCGCGGTCGAGACGCTGCTCTTCCGCGCGCGGCGCTCGCTCGCGCGCAAGCTCGACCGCTCGCGCGCGCGGGCCTGGGCCAACCTCGGGTCGCTCGGTGCCTGGGCGAAGTCGCTCTTCGCCGGGACGGCAGGGAAGGTTGCCGTCTCCGCTGCGGTGGTCGCCGGGATCGCAGTTGCGACTCCCACGGTGCAGAAGGACCTGACTACGCGGCCGTCACGCGCGTCGAAGCCGGTGGTGGTGTCGCCGAGCGCCGTCGTGCAGGCCCCTGATCCCCGCCCGCCTGCCGCTGCGCCGGCGAAGCACCGGACGACCCGCCCTGCCGTCCGAAAGAGCCATGTCCCAAGGACAGTCCCTCCGACCCGTCCGAAGAGGACACCTCCGGCCGCGCCACCGGCCGCAGGAGGCACCCAGCAGGCGCCGCCGGCTGCTCCTCCGGCGGGCGTGCAACCGCCGCCGCTTCCGGTGCAGGTGCCCCCTCCGCCGCCGCTACCGGTTCAGCTTCCTCCGCCGCCGCCGCTTCCGGTTCAGCTTCCCCCTCTCCCTCCGCTGCCGCCGCTGCCGCCGCTCAACCCGCCGGGTGTGCCGCCGCTTCCGCCCGTGCTGCCCTAGGCCTCCGGCTCAGCCAAACCAGCGCCACGGCGACGACGCTGAAGACGATGTTCAGCGCGGTCGTGTAGTTCCACGAGATCCCGCGGCTCGCGATCGAGTCGATCGACGGCCGGTGCGACGGGATCAGCCCGGCCCAGCTGAAGATCCCGTCCACGGCGAGCGCCGCGGCGACGATCGCGCCGAACATGATCCCGGCGAGCAGCGCCGCCAGCCGGACGCCGTAGTACCGCGCGTAGATCACCACCAGCGGGACGATGATCAGGTCGGCGTAGATGAACGCGATCACACCGCCGAACGAGATCCCGCCGGCCCAGAGCACGGCGGCGAGCGGCACGTTCCCGACCGAGCACACGAACGAGAGCACCGCGACGACGGGCCCCACCACGACGTTCTCGAGCAGCTGGCCCGCTCCGCCGGTGTGCGTCAGGAAGAGGTCGTTGAAGACCCGCAGCGGCAGGAGCGCGACGAACCCGGCGATGAGAAAGCCGCCGATGATCTCCTTCCAGAGCATCTTCCAGTCGTGCATGAAGTTGTGCGCCACGTCCTGCCAGGCCGCAACCGAGAGCACGGAGATCCTTCCCGCCGAGTGCAGGTGCACGTGTCCCGTCTCAGCGGCGAGCGCGTGCTCCCGCGCCTGCTCCTCCTCCTGACTCGAGACGAGCAGCACGACGGCGATCCACACCAGCACGATCAGGATCAGCCCACCGGCGAACTCCGCCGCGGTGAATTGCCAGCCGATGAACACCCAGATCACGATCCCGATCTCGAAGACGAGGTTCGTCGAGGCGAACTGAAAGGCCATCGCCGCCGCGAGGCTCGCGCCCTTCTGGAAGGCCGACTTCGCGATCGCTACCGCGGCGTAGCTGCACGAGGACGAAGCCGCTCCGAGCCCGGTCGCGAGCACGAGCTCCCGTGGCCCACGGCCGCCCAGCACGCGCGCCATCTGCGCCCGCGGCACCCATGCCTGCACGATCCCCGAGAGGAGGAAGCCGAGCACGAGCGCCCACCAAACCTCCCAGGCCATCTGGAAGGCGTTCCAGAGCCCCTGCCCGAGCTGGTCGAGCACGTGCACGCTTGTTACCGCTCAGCAGCGAGCCGCACGCCGAACGAGACCAGCACCAGGCCCGTGAGGGCGTCGAGCGTGCGACGCACCCGCGTGCGAAGCAGCACCGCCTTCGCGCGGGCGACCGCGAAGGCGTAGAGCGTCAGCCAGGCGAGCGTGATCGACGCGAACACCAGGCCGAGTGAGAGCATCCCGCCGAGCGACGACGCGAACTGCGGCAGGAGGCTCGTGAAGAAGACGACCATCTTCGGATTGCCGAGGTTGCTCAGCAGGCCCTGGCGAAAGGTGGCGCGCGGCCGCGTGCCGGTCGAGGTGACGGACCTGCCTCGCCAGGCCGCGACGAGCGCCTCCGCGCCGAGGAAGACCAGGTAGGCGGCGCCGACGATTCGCAGCGCCGTGAACAACGGCCTCGAGGCGAGCAGCACCGCCGAGAGCCCCGCGCTCGCCGCGAGTGCCCACGTGACCTGACCGCTGACGACCCCGAATGCCGTGAGCACGCCTCCGCGCCGCCCCGCGGCGAGCGTGTTCCGGATGGTGAGGGCCGTGTCCTGGCCCGGCGTGACGATCACGACGAGCGAGACGCCCAGAAAGGCAGCGAGATGTCCGAGCCCCATGTCGGGCATGATCGCACCGTGGCGAAGGTTGCAGTCGTCGGGCTCGGCGGGATGGGCAGCCGCATCGCGCGCCGGGTGCTCGACGCGGGCCATGAGCTAACGGTCTGGAACCGCAGCCGCGAGAAGGCCGAGCCGCTGGGTGTGCCGGTCGCGGCGAGCCCCGCGGAGGCGGCGTCAGAGGCGGAGGTCGTGATCACGATGGTCGCCGACCCGCCCGCCCTCGCAGCGGTCACCGAGGGACTCCAGGGCGTCGCGGCCGGCGCAGACGAGGGCACGACCGTGATCGAGATGTCGACCGTCGGCCCCGCAGCGATCGAGCGGCTCCGCTCCTTCCTGCGCGCGGACCTCCTCGACGCGCCGGTGCTCGGCAGCCTGAGCGAGGCAGAGTCCGGCACGCTGTCGATCTTCGTCGGCGGCGACGAGGACGTCTTCGAGCGTCGCCGGGATCTGCTCGAGGCGCTCGGCAAGCCGATCTACATCGGCCCGAGCGGCTCAGGCGCGGCGGCGAAGCTCGTCGCCAACTCGACGCTGATCACCGTGATCGGCGCGCTCGGCGAAGCCCTCGCTTTGGCCGACGCGCTCGGACTACCGTGCGAGAAGGCGTTCGAAGTCCTGGGCACGACCGCCCTCGCCGCCCAGGCGGAGCGCCGCCGCCCCGCACTCGAGTCGCACGCCTACCCGCCGCGCTTCCCGCTCAGGTTGGCGCGCAAGGACGCAGACCTGATCGCCGAGCTAGGCCTCGATCTGCGTCTGACCGAAGCGGGCCGCTCGTGGCTCGCCGAGGCAGGCGACGGCAACCAGGACTACTCGGCTGTCCTTCTGCGGATCCTGCAGACCGGCGCCTAGCGCGACCACGACGCGTGGTCGGCGTTGCGCACCAAAACACGGGGCTCGCCCCCGGCGAGCGGGACGACCAGAACCCTGTGCGGCCCTTCAAGCCTTCCGGCCTCGGCGAGCACCTCGGTCCCGTCCCGGCTGATCGCGACTGCGAACGTCAACTCGTTATGACGGCCGACACGCAGCACGTAGCGGCGACCGTCTGAAATGCCGAACGCCACCGGTGAGCACTCGAATTCGCTCGCCAGGCAAGCGAGCAGCCGGGTGCCATCGCGCGAGAACGCAACGGCCTCGATTCCCATCTTGTTCGACGGCTTGTCGTAACCGTCCGCGAGGAGCCGTTTCCCGCTCCCGTCGGGCCTCATCAGACGGAGGTCGCGGATCAACCAGCCACCGCGTGCGTGGAAGCGGCTGTAGGCGATCCAGCCACGACCCCGGACCGGACGGTCGCTGTGCTGGTCGCGCGTCAGGCGGCTGACCCGGCCATCCGCAAGCTGGATCGAGTAGACGTCGCTCCGAAAAGTTCGCCCGGAGCTCCCGTTGCTTCTCGCATAGACGACCGAGTGGCCGTCCGGCGCGAAGCCGGTCCATGAACGCGATCAGCTTCCGGCGTGAGAAGACCAGACGGTGGCCTTCGGCGCCCAGGAAACGCCTTCGGCCGCGCCGATCCGCATCGCGCGCCGGCCCGCGAACGACGTGACCCAAAGGATCGGCAGCGCGTTCGGCCGGCGCGGCACGAAATACGCCAACCGCCGTCCGTCGGGCGAGAGCAGAGGATTGAACGCGTTGCGCACCAACCTCCTCGCGTCGGAGCCGTCGGCGGCGGCAATCCAGACGGAGGTGTCGTAGCCCTTGGTGCGCTCGAATGTAAGTAAGACCCGGCGATCCGCGCCGGCCTTTGCCCCGCCCGAACCGAGCAGTACTAGACCCAGCAGCGCGAGCGCGCTACTCGACCGTGACCGTCTTCGCCAGGTTGCGCGGCTGGTCGACATTGAGGCCTCGCAGCCGCGCGATCCGGTAGGCCAGCAGCTGCAGCGGCACGACCGCGAGCACCGCCTGCAGGAAGGCGGGCGTCTTCGGCACGTAGATCACGTCGTCCGCGTGGTGCTGGATGTCCTCGTTGCCGTCGGTCGCAATCGCGATCACGTGCGCGCCGCGGGCCCGCGTCTCCTGGATGTTGGAGACGACCTTGTCGTAGATCACGTTCTGGTCGGTGGCGACGCAGACGACCGGGGTGCCCTCTTCGAGGAGCGCGATCGGCCCGTGCTTCATCTCGCCGGCGGAGTAGGCGTCCGTCGGGATGTACGAGATCTCCTTCAGCTTGAGCGCACCCTCGAGCGCGACGGGCAGGCCGATGTGCCGGCCGAGGTAGAGGAAGAACGGCTTGTCGTAGAAGCGCTGAGCGATCTCCTCGACCGGGTGGTCGCCGTCGAGGAAGTGCGCGATCTTTGCCGGGAGCTCGTAGAGCTGGTCGACGATGAACTCCACCTCTTCGGGCGGCAGCGTCTTGCGCACCTGCGCGAGCTTCAGGCCGATCAGCGCAAGCAGCGCCACCTGCGCGGTGAACGTCTTCGAGGCGGCGACGCCGATCTCCAGCCCGCAGCGCGTGTAGAGCACCGACGCGGCCTCGCGGGTGATCTGCGAGCCCATCAGGTTCGTCATTGCGAGCGTCCGCGCACCGAGGTCGCGCGCGAGCTTGATCGCGTTCACGGTGTCGCGCGACTCGCCGGATTGCGAGATCCCGATCACGAGCGTGTCCTTCGAGAGCACGGGATTGCGGTAGATCCACTCGCTCGCGATGTCCGGCTCGACCGGGAGGCGGGCCCATTCCTCGATCATGTAGCGCCCGACGACGCCCGCGTGGTACGAAGTGCCGGCGGCGACGATCACGATGCGGCGCAGGTTGCGGAGCTGCTCCTCGGTCATGCCGAGGCTCTCGAGTACGAGCTCGCCGTGCCGGATCCGGTCGCCGAGCGTCTCGCCGACGGCCTCTGGCTGCTCGTAGATCTCCTTGAGCATGAAGGTCTCGTAGCCGCTCTTCTCTGCAGCCTCCATGTCCCAGTCGACCTCGACGACCTCGCGCTCGAGCTCGCCGTTCTCGGCGGAGACGAAGCGCGATCCGTCCGGGGTGATCGAGACGATCTCGCCGTCCTCGATCAGCTGGATCGAGCGGGTCTCGCCGATGAACGCGGCGGCCATCGAGGCAAGGAACATCTCGCCGTCGCCCACGCCGACGAGCAGCGGGCACTGCAGCCGCGCGCCGACGAGCTCCTCGGGGTGCTCCTGGTGGATGACGACGAACGCGAAGTGGCCCTCGAGCCGCCGGTAGGCGGCGCGCGTGGCCTCGAGCAGGTCGCCGTCGTACTGGCTCTCGATCAGGTGGACGACGACCTCCGCGTCGGTCTGGGTCCGGAAGGTATGGCCGTCGCCCTCGAGCGTCGCCTTCAGCTCGCGGTAGTTCTCCACGATCCCGTTCAGCACGATCGCGAGCTGCGACTCGTCGCAGCCGGTCAGCGGGTGCGCGTTCTGCTCCGTGACGGCGCCGTGAGTCGCCCAGCGCGTGTGACCGAGGCCCGTGGACGCGAGTGAGCCGTTCGAGCCGGCCTCCTTCTTCAGCACCTGGAGGTTCCCGACGGCCCGCACATAGTCGATCCCGCCGTTCTCGCGAAGGGCGATGCCGGCCGAGTCGTAGCCGCGGTACTCCAGCCGCTCGAGGCCCTGGAGGAGAAGGTCCTTACAGGGCCTGCGCCCGACGTAGCCGATGATTCCGCACACCGCGAAACCCCCTTAAGAACGCGAAAGGCCCGGCTGCTCCCCCGTCCCGCCGTTGGGCCGGGTCAGCCGAGCTCTCGTGTCACGAGAGCGAGGATCGTACCACAGGCAGCTTCGCTTTCCTCTGGATTTTCCGCTTCGGCCAGGATCCGTACCACAGGCTCGGTTCCCGAAGGCCGCACCAGGACTCGGCCGTGACCATTGAGCTCGGCATTGAGCCGATCGACCTCCTGCCGGACGCTCTCGGGGATCTCGCGCTTGGTGACGCGCACATTGGCCTTGGCCTGTGGAAAACGTTGCATCTGCGCCGCCGCCTCCTGGAGCGTCCTGCCCTCGAGCGCCCCGCAGAGCAGGAGGCCCGCGGCGAGGCCGTCCCCGGTCACGTGGTCGCGCAGGTAGATGACGTGGCCCGACTGCTCGCCGCCCAGCAGGCCGCCCTCCCGGTAGAGCGCCTCGAGCACGTAGCGGTCGCCGACGTCCGTGGTGACGACCCGAACGCCGTGCTCCGCCGCGAGCCGGTGCAGGCCGAGGTTCGTCATCACCGTGACCGCCACGAGCTCGACCTCGAGGTGGAGCATCAGGATCGCGAGGATCTGGTCTCCGTCGACGATCTCGCCCTGCGCGTCGACCGCGAGCATGCGGTCACCGTCCCCGTCGAACGCGATACCGAGGTCGGCACTCGTCCTTGTAACAACTTGTTGCAAGGCCGAGAGATCCGTGGCTCCGTAGCCGACGTTGATGTTCTCGCCGTCCGGGTCGGAGCCGATCGCGGTGACCTCGGCGCCCAGCTGCTCGAAGGCCTTCGGGGCGATCCCCGTGTAGGCGCCGTTCGCGCAGTCGACGACGACCTTCAGGCCACTCAGGTCGGAGCCGAACCGCTCGACGATGTGCTCGAGGTAGCTGTCCGTGGCGACGCCGACGTGGTCGGTCGTCCCCGGGTCGCCCTCGAAGGGCGCGTCGAGCAGTGCCTCGATCTCCTCCTCCGCCTCGTCCGTCAGCTTGCGGCCCTCGCGGTCGAAGAACTTGACCCCGTTGTACTCGGGTGGGTTGTGCGACGCGGAGATGACGGCGCCGAGGTCGAGCGCGAGCAGCGCGACCGCCGGCGTCGGCAGCACGCCCGCCAGCACCGCGTTCCCGCCCGCCGCGACGATGCCGCGCGCGAAAGCCTCCTCCAGCTTCGGGCCCGAGCCGCGCGTGTCCCGCCCGACGAAGACGCGGCCGCCCTGCGACCAGAGCGTCGCCGCGCGACCGAGCCGCTCGACGAGCTCCGGAGTAAGGTCCTCACCCACGACGCCGCGGACCCCATCGGTCCCGAAGTAGCGCCGCAAACGGATTAATTCGGGCGCACCGGCAAAGCCGGTACGCCCGTTTCTGGTCGGCGTCGCAAGCGAGCGCCTTAGCGCTTCGAGAACTGCGGCGCCTTGCGCGCCTTGTGGAGGCCGGCCTTCTTGCGCTCGACGATTCGCGCGTCGCGCGTCAGGAAGCCCGCGCGCTTCAGTGGCACGCGCAGCTCCGGATCGGCCTCGACGAGGGCGCGGGCGATCCCGTGGCGGACGGCGCCCGCCTGGCCGCTCGGCCCGCCGCCGTGCACGCGGACGCGCACGTTGAACGTGCCCTCGACCCCGGAGACCTTGAGCGGGGCCAGCGCGAGCTCACGGTGGACGGCACGCGGGAAGTAGTCCTCGATCGTGCGCCCGTTGAACCAGGTCGTGCCGTCGCCGGGCCGGAGGATGACGCGCGCCACCGACGTCTTGCGCTTGCCCGTGCCGCGATATTGCGCGATCTGGCTCATGTCTTCAGCTCCAGCTCCTTCGGTGCCTGCGCCTCGTGCGGGTGCTCGGGGCCGGCGTAGATCTTCAATTTCTTGATCTGGGCGCGCGAGAGGCGGTTCCGGGGCAGCATCCCCTTGACGGCCTTGCGCAGCACCTCGGTCGGCCGGCGCTCGAGCTCGGCGCGGAGCGGCCGGCTCCGCAGGCCTCCCGGATAGCCCGAATGGCGGTGGTACATCTTGTCGTCGAGCTTCTTGCCGGTGACCGCGATCTTCTCTGCGTTCACGACCACGACGAAGTCACCCGTGTCGACGTGCGGCGTGTACTCGGGCTTGCCCTTGCCGCGCAGCGTGTCGGCGATCTGGGTCGCCAGACGGCCGAGGGTCTTGCCCTCGGCGTCCACCACGTACCAGCGGCGCTCGACCTCGCCAGGTTTTGCGTTCCACGTCTTCATAAAAAGCGGCGAACTCGCCGTTCGCCGGAGCGGAATCGTAGCAGTCCGGCCCGGAATTCTGCGGCCCCGCCGTGGCTCGGGTGGCGCACGTACGGCGCATCGAGGACGGACTGCGCCAGACGCCCGGCCGCGATCACGCGTCTTCCGCGCGCGAGCTCGCGCGCGAACGGAAGGCCGGCTGCGATTTCGGCCGCTCTCGGCCGCCGGTTGGACGTCGCCGTGCCCGGATGCGTGGGGACGACGTTCCAGAGCAAGACACGCTCCTCGAGCCCGAGCTCGGCGAGGACGCGATGGACGATCGTCGCGGACGCCTCGGCCGGGCCCTCGCCGGTCAACTGGCGCTCGGAGGTGAACGGGATCCCGGAGACGCGCGCGCCGCGGTAGCCGGCCGCCTCGCCGACCAGGAGCAGCGGCGCGTCCTCGCGCGAATCGAGGTATGCAGCGAGGCGCCGGCGGCGGTTCTCGGCGCCCGAGCCGTCGCGATAGAAGTTGAATGTGTCGCCGATCGTGGTATCAGCGAGCCGAGCGATGAGCTCTTCCATCGAGATACGAACTCTCACGGACGGCGGCCAGCAGCCGCTGGAGATCGCGCGCGTGGTCGCGGAGTTCATCGGCGCGGCGCAGCGGTCGCTCGACCTGGCGCAGTACGACTTCAACCTCGGGCCGGAGACACGCGAGGTCGTGGGCGGCGCCCTGCGAGAGGCGGCTGCGCGAGGCGTGGCCGTCCGGATCCTCTACAACGTCGACCACCCGAGCCCGATCCCGGTCCCGCCGCCGCCCGAGCCGGACGTCGAGCTCATCCACTCGCTGGGCGTGCCCGAGCGCGCGATCGCCGGCGTGCCCGACCTGATGCACCACAAGTTCGTCGTGCGCGACGGCGCGTCGGTCTGGACGGGCTCGATGAACTGGACGGACGACTCGTGGTCGCGGCAGGAGAACGTGGTCGTGACCGTGGACTCGGAGGAGCTGGCGCGCGCCTTCTCGATCGACTTCGAGGAGCTCTGGAAGGACGGCGATGTCGAGCGGAGCGGCTTCGCGGAGCCGCGGCCGGTGGAGGTGGACGGCGTCCAGGTTCGCCCGTGGTTCACACCGGGCTTCGCCGACGCGCTCACGCACCGGATCGCGAAGAAGATCGGGCATGCGCAAAAAGTGCGGATCTGCTCGCCGGTGATTACCTCGGCGCCGGTGCTGGCGACGCTGGCGCAGGCGATCGCGGACGGCAAGGCCGACATCGCCGGCTGCGTCGACCGGACACAGGTGGACGAGGTCCTCCGCCAGTGGGGCGCCAACGGCAATGTGACCTGGAAGATCCCGCTGCTGCAGCAGGTTCTCAGCGGCTCGTTCTCCGGCAAGAACTCGACGCCCTGGGCGCCCGGGAGCCTGCACGACTTCATGCACGCGAAGGTGGTCGTCGCGGACGACACGGCGTTCGTCGGCTCGTTCAACCTCTCGCACTCCGGCGAAAAGAACGCCGAGAACGTGCTCGAGATCGCGGACGCGGAGTTCGCGGAGCGCCTGGCCTCGTTTGTGGACGAGGTGCGTAAGCGCTACGAGCCCGCTATTCCCACTCGATCGTCGACGGCGGCTTCGACGTGATGTCGAGCACGACGCGGTTGACCGCCGGAACCTCGTTGACGATCCTCGACGAGATCGTTTCCAGCAGGTCGTAGGGCAAGCGCGCCCAGTCGGCGGTCATCGCGTCATCGCTGGTGACCGCGCGCACGACGACCGGGTAGCCGTACGTCCGCTCGTCGCCCTGCACGCCGACCGAGCGGATCGCGGGCAGCACGGCGAACGACTGCCACAGCTCGCGGTAGAGGCCGGCACGCCGGATCTCCTCCTGGAGGATCGAGTCGGCCTCGCGGAGGATCTCGAGCCGCTCGCGCGTCACCTCGCCGATGATCCGGATCGCGAGCCCCGGGCCGGGGAACGGCTGGCGCCAGACCATCCGCTCCGGCAGCCCCAGCTCCTCGCCGACGCGGCGCACCTCGTCCTTGAACAGCAGCCGCAGCGGCTCGACGAGCTCCATCTCCATCTCCTCCGGCAGCCCGCCAACGTTGTGATGCGACTTGATCGTCGCCGCGACCGCCGCGTCGCCGCCCGACTCGATCACGTCCGAGTACAGCGTTCCCTGGACGAGGTACCGGATCTTCCCGAGCCGCGTTGACTCTTCCTCGAAGACGCGGATGAACTCCTCGCCGACCGCCTTGCGCTTCTCCTCCGGATCGGAAACGCCGTCTAGCCGCGCCAGAAACCGAGTCTGCGCGTCGACGTGGACCAGCGGTACGTGGAAGTGGCCCTCGAAGGTCTCGACGACCTGGGCCGCCTCGTCCTTGCGCAGGAAGCCGTGGTCGACGAAGACGCAGACCAGCTGGTCGCCGACCGCCTTGTGGACGAGCAGCGCTGCGACCGCCGAGTCGACGCCGCCCGACAGCGCGCAGAGCACGCGCTGTGAGCCGACCTGCGCGCGGATGCGCTCGACCTGCTCCTCGATCACGGCCGCGGCCGTCCAGGTGGGCGGTGCACCGGCCACGCCGTAGAGGAAGTTCTTCAGGAGCTCCTGCCCGTGCGGGGTGTGCACGACCTCGGGGTGGAACTGGACGCCGTAGACGCCGCGCTCCGCGTCCTCGAAGGCGGCGATCGGCGCGGCCGGCGAGCCCGCCGTCACGCGCGCGCCCTCCGGCGGAGCAGTGACGGAGTCGCGGTGGCTCATCCAGCCGGTTTGCTCCTCTGGCAGGCCCGCCAGGAGCTCGCTGTCGCCCTCGGCCCTGACCTCGGTTTTCCCGAACTCCGAGACGCCGGTCCGCTCGACCCGGCCGCCGAGCTCCTGCGCCATGAGCTGCATCCCGTAGCAGATGCCCAACGACGGGATGCCGAGGGAAAACAGCTCCGGATCGACCCGCGGCGCGCCGTCCGCGTAGACCGACGCCGGGCCACCGGAGAGCACCAGAGCCCGCGGGTTCCGCGCCTGCGCCTCGGCGGCCGAGATCGAGTGCGGCACGAGCTCCGAGTAGACGCGCGCCTCCCGCACACGGCGCGCGATCAGCTGCGCGTACTGCCCTCCGAGGTCGAGAACGAGAACCGGCCGCTCCTCCGGTCCCGCGTCGGCGACCGGAAGAGGAACTACTTCACCCAACTAGCCCATTCCTATGCGTTGAGCCTGCTGCAGCGACTTGCCCTCGGTCTTGATCGCCGGCGCAAGCATGACTTCCGCCTTCTGGAAGTCGTGGACCGACTCGTAGCCGCAGGTTGCCATCGAGGTCCTGAGCGCGCCCATCAGGTTCAGGGTGCCGTCGTTCTCGCGCGCAGGGCCGATCACGATCTCCTCGAGCGTCGCGTTCTGCTCGACCGCAACCCGCGCGCCCCGCGGCAGCGTCGGATGGAACGTCGCCATGCCCCAGTGGAAGCCGCGGCCCGGCGCCTCCTTGGCGCGAGCCAACGGCGAGCCGATCATCACCGCGTCGGCGCCGCAGGCGATCGCTTTCGAGATGTCACCGCCGGTGCGCATGCCGCCGTCGGCGATCACGTTCACGTACTTGCCAGTCTCGAGCAGATGCTGCACGCGAGCGGCCGTGGCATCGGCGATCGCCGTCGCCTGCGGCACCCCGACGCCCAGCACGCCGCGCGTGGTACAAGCCTGCCCGGGCCCGACGCCGACGAGCACGCCCTCGGCCCCGGTTCGCATCAGGTGGAGCGCCGTCTGGTACGAGGCGCAGCCGCCGACGATGGTCGGGATCGGCAGCGACGCGATGAACTCCTTCAGGTTGAGCGCCTTGCCGTTCGACGAGACGTGCTCGGCCGAGACGACGGTGCCCTGAATGACCAGGATGTCGAGGCCGGCCTCGAGCGCGGTCTCGTAGTAGTCGCGCACCTTCTGCGGCGTCAGCGACCCGGCGGCGAGCACTCCAGCGTCCTTGATCTCCCTGATCCGCTTCGCGATCAGCTTCGAGTCGACGGGCTTCTCGTAGATCTTCTGCAGGCCCGAGGTCGCGCGCTCCTTCGGCAGCTTTGCGATCTTCTCGAGCTCGCGGTCGGCGCTCTCGTAGCGCGTGAAGATCCCTTCGAGGTTGAGGACGCCGAGCCCGCCGAGCTGCCCGAGCTCGATCGCGACCTTCGGCGAGACGACGCCGTCCATCGCGGAGGCCAGAAGCGGCAGCTCGAGGAGGTGCGGCCCGAGCTTCCAGCCGATGTCGACGTCCTGAGGATCGCGCGTCCGCCGCGACGGCACGATGGCAATGTCGTCGAACCCGTATGCCTGACGGGCCTTCTTGCCGCGGCCGATCTCTACTTCCAAGGGACTCGCGATCGTAGCACTGGCCCCTGACGGCCCCTAGTCACTCACCGGCTCCAGTTCCGCGACCTGAACCCCCGCCACGAGACGGCCCGCCTCGCGTGGCTCCAACCGCCCCGCGCCGAGCTCCAGCGTCGAGGCAGCGCCCGCGGCGACGGCCGCCCTCAACGCTTCCTCGTCGGTGCGGTCCTCGACGCGAGCTGCGACGAACCCGGCGAGCAGCACGTCTCCGGAGCCGACCGCGGAGACGGGGTCGATCCGCGGAGCCAGCGCGCGGTACCGGTGGACCGTGCGATCCGAGCGGAGCAGCGCCCAACACCCGGACTCGCGCGTGATCAGGACGTTGCGCGCGCCGAGCTCGGCGATCGCGTCCAGGCCGGCCAGGAAGTCGTCGTCGTCGTGGAACTCCTGCCCGACGAGCCCCTCGGCCTCGCGCTCGTTCGGCGAGACCAGGAACGGCTCTGCCTGCGCGCCGAGCCGCAGCGCCTCGCCCTCGGAGTCGAGGACGGTGAGGATGCCGCGGCGGTTCAGGTCGCGGATCGCCTCGCCGTAGAAGCTCGGGTCGACGCCGCGCGGGAGCGAGCCGGCGAAGATCACGTGGTCGCCCGCGCGGGAGAGGTAGGCGAGCTTCTCGAGCAGGATCTCGAGCTCCTCGCGCCCCACGTGCGGGCCCCACTCGTTGACCTCGGTGTAGCTGCCGCCGGTCGGATCGACGATCGCCGTCGACGTGCGCGAGTCGTCCTCGATCCGGACGAAGTCGTTCAGGATCGCCTCGCCGGTCAGCTCCTCGACAATCCGCATCCCCGTGCCGCCGCCGGCAAGCCCGGTCGCGATCACCGGAACGCCGAGGCGCTTCAGCGCGCGGGCGATGTTGATCCCCTTGCCGCCCGCGAGAGTGAGGCCCTCGCTCGCGCGGTGGCGCTGGCCGCGCTGGAAGTTCGGGACGGTGAGCGTCCGGTCGACCGCCGCGTTCAGCGTCACGGTGACGATCACGAGAACCAACCTGCCATGTGACTCAGCGTACGCCTCGTGTACCAACCCACGCGGCCGGCCATTCCGGGGCGCTTCACGGAGCGCGACGCGATGAGCGGCACCGCGCCGACGAGCCGGCCGCGCTGGTAGATCCGGACCTGGCCGAGGGACTGTCCCCCGGACACGGGCAGCGAGACCACGTCAGGGAAGACGATCTTGCGGACGACGGGGACTCCGGCCCGGAGCGGCGCCGCCAGCGACCCTGCAGCGACGAGCTCCAGCGCATGTCGCCCGTAGGCCAGCTTCGCCTCGGCATACGCGCGGGCCTTGACCACCGGCTGCGAGCGCACGTACCGGGAGAAGCCCCAGTCGAGCAACCGGGTCAGATCCGCGTTCCGCGTCCCACGGTCGGGGCTGCCGATCAGCGTCGCGTAGATCGAGACGCCCCCGCGCCGCGCGGCCGAGACCTCCGACCAGCCGGCCTCAGACGTGTGCCCGGTCTTGACCCCGTAGATCCCCGGATAGCTGTAGAGCAGGTCGTTCCAGGTGTGGAGCGTCCCGCTCGCGATCACCGCGCTCCTCCGCCGGACGATCTGCCGCACGATCGGCCGGTGCATGAGCACGCGCGCGAGCAGCGTGACGTCGTGCGCGCTCGAGAAATGGCCCGGCGCGTCGAGCCCGTCAGGGCGCACGTAGTGCGTGTCGCGCAGGCCGAGTTGGCGTGCCCGCGCGTTCATCATCGCGACGAAACGAGTCTCGCTTCCGTGGCCGACGTAGTCGGCGAGCGCATCGGCCGCGTCGTTCGCGCTCTGGATCAGGGCCGCCTCCAAGAGCTCGCGCACCGTGAGCCGCTCTCCTGCGCGAAGGTTCGCGGACGACTCGCCGACCGACGCGGCCTCGGCAGAGACGGTCACGACGTCGTTCAACCGCGCGTGCTCGAGCGTCAGGAGGACGGTCATCAACTTCGTGATGCTCGCGATCGGAACGCGCTGATTCGCGTCGTGCGCGAGCAGGACCTCGCCGGTCGCCCCGTTCTCGACCAGCCACGCGCGCCCGTTCACGCTTGGCGGTGCAGCAAGGACGGGTGCGACGAGGACGAGAGCCGCGGCGACGACAAGAAGCCGACCCTTCACGGGCGGCTGAGTCTATTGAACGCGGATCCGCTGGCCGACCGTGAGCTGGGTCGGCTTGATCTTCGGATTCAGCGCGAGCAGGTCATCGACGGTGGTGTTGAAGCGGAGCGCGACGTCGCTGAGCGTCTCGCCTGCTCGGAGCCGGTAGTACTTGGGCCGCTTCGGTTTCGTAACGGTCGTAGTGGCGGTCGTCGTGGCGACGACGGTCGTCGGGCCGGGCGAGGAGTCCGTCTGCAGCCCGGAGCGGACGAGCAGGACGGCGATCGTCACCGCCGCGAGGAATGCGACAGGCGCGGCGTACCGCTTGACCTCCGCGCGCCACCCGCGCTGGCTCATGCTCTACCAGCCGGCGACGGCCCAGACCTCGCGCTGGAGGCGGGCGGCCTCGAGGGCGGCGGCCGTGCGCCAGTCCTCGCCGGTCGAGCGAAACGCGTAGAGGACACTGCGGGAGGCGCTGACCAGCGCACTCGCAGGGCCGCTCGTGAAGGCGCGGGCGAGGTCCGCCGGAGAGCCGCCCTGCGCTCCCACCCCGGGGAGGAGCATGACCGCCTGCGGCATCAGGCGCCTCGCCTCCCCCACCGCGCGCGGGTGGGTGGCTCCGACGACCGCCCCCACGCTGGAGAGGCCACGGTCGCCGGCGAGCTCGGTTCCGAGCTCGTGGATCATGCGCGCCAGGTGATGCCATAGCGGGCGCCCATCCGAGAGCGCGAGGCCCTGAACGTCCGCACCGCCCTCGTTCGAAGTGTTGAGCACGCAGAACAGCCCACCCCCGTGGCGGCGGCAGGCGGCGAGGTACGGATCGAGCGAGTCACGGCCGAGGTAGAGGTTGACCGTCATCGCATCGGCGACCGGCGGGGCTTCTCCGCGCGGCTCGAGGTACGCCGCAGCGTAGGCCCGTGACGTCGAGCCGATATCGCCGCGCTTGGCATCCGCGAGCACGATCAGGCCGGCGTCGCGCGCATACGCGCACGCCTCCTCGAAGGCGCGGATGCCGTCCGACCCCAGCGCCTCGAAGAACGCGAGCTGCGGTTTCACGCCGACGACGTACGGCGCGACGGCGTCGACGATCCCGCAGCAGAAGCGCGCGCACCCGTCGGCCGCGGCGGCCCGGTCGTAGTGGACGTCGCCGACGAGCTCGACCGGCAGCAGGTCGGGGCGCGGATCGAGCCCGACCAGGAGCTGCGAGCGCTTGCGCTCGACCGCCTCGGCAAGCCGGTCGCCGAACAGGGTCGTCACAACGACTGGTTCGGCGCTCACATCTCAGAGAATAGAGAGGGCCGCGGTTGCGGCCCTCTAAAAGCTCGGTGCAACCCCCGCAGCCTAGAAGCCGCCGCCTCCGCCGCCGCCGCTCTTGACGGCCTGCTTCAGCGAGCTGCCTGCGGAGAACTTCGGCACGGTCGCAGCGGGAATCGTCACCTTCTCGGTCGGGTTCCGAGGATTGACCCCCTGGCGCTCCTTCCGGAACTGCGTCGAGAACTTCCCGAAGCCGGTGAAGTTGATCTCACCGCCGCCCTTCAGGGTGTCCGTGATCGAGTCGAGGACCGCATCGACCGCGTCAGCTGCCTCGCGCCTCGACATGTTCGTCTTCGACGCAACCTGATCCACAAATTCTTGTTTCGTCACGTTCGATCCACTCCTCCCGGTTGTGAGTTCCGCCAGCGGCAGACCCTAACAGGTGTGCTCTTTCGGCTCAACCATGCGGTTTTGCGGCACTTTTTGGGGCTTCTGCGAGCTCTGACACCCTGAAAAGTGCCCGCAAACGGACACCTTCGCGGGCGAGAGCCTCCACTCCTCCCTCCTCTCGGTCGACCACGCAGACCGCATTCCGCACTTCCAGGCCGGCTTCGCGCAGCGCCTCTGCGGACTGCACGGCAGCACCGCCGGAGGTGACCACGTCCTCGACGAGACACACCAGCTCGCCCTCCTCGAAGGCGCCCTCGAGCCGCCTGGCCGTCCCGTAGTCCTTCGCTTCCTTGCGGACGATCAGGAACGGCAGGCCCGACGCGAGCGACGCAGAGGCCGCCAGCGCGACCGCTCCAAGCTCGGGCCCGGCGAGGCGCACCGCTCCGGGCTCGGCCTCACGCGCCGCCTCGGCGATCGCCTCTCCGAGCGGGCCGAGCACCTCCGGCCGCGTCTCGAAGAGGTACTTGTCGAGGTAGTACTTCGAGCGCCGTCCGGAGCGGAGGACGAAGTCGCCTTCGAGGTACGCGTGCTCGCGCAGCGCCCGCGCGAGGTCCTCGCGTTCCACTACGTGCGGGCGGTGGCCAGGAGCTCACGCGCGAGGCCGAGCAGGCGGTCGGCGCCCGGCCGGCCGTCGGACAGCGAGATCAGCGAGCCGTCCGCCAGGTAGATCTCAGCCCGCTCGCGGCGGCGCGCGCCACGGCGGCGGAAGACGATCGCAGCTACGGCAGAGCCGACCGCCAGCAGGAAGCCCGTCAGGAGGCTACGTCCCTTCATCGTCCTTCTTGCTCGTCGTCCGGCGGCGCGGCTTGGGCTTCGCCGCGGGCTCCTCGGCGAGGCCGCGCAGGCAGCTCTTGAGGTCGTAGAAGACGAGACCCACCGTGGGCTCAGCCTTTGTCGTCGCGGCGATCAGCCGGTCGCCGTCGGCCGCGACGAAGACGCTTCCGTCCGGGAGCATGACGTCGAGCTGAACTAAGTCCTGCGTCGCGTCCGGGCGAGCCTCCTCGGCGGCACGGACGAGCTCGAGCGCGGTCTCGGCGAGCCGTCCGGCGCGCTCGTCGTCGACGGTCGAGCCGAGGACAGTCCCCTCGCGGTCGAAGACGACGGCCGCCTCGACCTGCGTCGAGATCTCGGTCAGGTCCGCGAGAGCTTGGGCAGTCGCCACGAGTCCGACGCTACCACCTCGCGCCCCTGGCCGCCGCCGGCTCTGGCCGGGCGGAGCCCGGCCCCGCCAGCGGCTGGCGGCGGTGCCGGCACGGTGCTCTCCAGGGCCGTGCGTCGCAGCACTGTCCCCTCCGGCACCGCACCGTCACCACCGCCCCAGGAACGCGAGCCGCCCATACTCCGATCCATGCCGGCCCTGCCCGAGCCGCTCGGGAAGTTCTTCCGCGACCGTGGGCCGCACCTCGCGGCGATGACCGCCTATTTCGCGCTGCTCTCCTTCGTGCCGCTGTTGTTCCTGACCGTGTCTCTGCTAGGGCTTGCGGGCCGGCCGGACGAGTCGAGCTACCTCGTCACCGAGCTCAAGCGCGCCTTCCCGGGCAGCTCGGTCGCGAGCATCGTCCACACGGTCCGCGAGATCCAGAAGCACGCAACGGCCCTCGGGATCCTCGGCGGCGCCGCCCTGCTCTGGACGTCGCTGTCGCTCTTCAGCGTCCTCGAGTCGGCCTTCAACATCGTCTACGGCAAGCCGAATCGCTCGTTCCTGCGCGGGAAGCTGCTCGCGGTCGGGCTGATGCTGCTCTCGCTCGTGACGCTCTTCGTCGGCCTACTGATCGGCTCGTTCGGCTTCGACCTGCTGACGCGCTACGGAGGCGGGATCGCCGAGAACTCGTACGTCGCGTACGGGCTCTCGGTCACCGTCTCCCTGCTCGGCGTGTTCCTGTTCCTGGTCTCCGTCTACTACCTGCTCACGAACGTCGAGCACACGTTCACGGATGTTCTTCCCGGAGCGGTCTTCGCGGCGGTCGTCCTCGAGGCGAGCTTCCAGGTGCTGCCGCTGTACGTGCGCTTTTCGGGCAACGTGGTCGCGCTGAAGGCGTTCGGCGGGCCGGCGCTCTTGCTCGTCTGGCTCTACGTGATGGCGAACGTGATCGTCTTCGGCGCGGAGGTCAACTGGTGGCTCACGGACCGCCGGCGGCCCTCAGCCCCGGAGGAGGAGGCCGCCGGTCTCGCCTAGGCGTCGCTTGCGATGCCGATCTCAGGACGCGCGGGCTTTGCCCGTGCGTCCGCCGGAAATGACCGGTCGGACCGATGGCGCTATTGCGAAACCGCTGCTAGGAGTGCACGGGCGGCGCGGGCTCGGTGGGAGTTGTCCAGCTTCCAGTCGTTGCCGAGCTCCGCGACGGTGCGATCCTCGCCCTCCGGAATGAAGATCGGGTCGTAGCCGAAGCCCTCCTCTCCGGCCGGCTCCTCGGCGATTCGGCCTTTGAGGGTTCCGGTGCCCCGTAGCTCGCGGCCGTCGGGGGCAATCAGAACGAGCTCGCAGACGTAACGAGCCTCGCGATCGTCGACCCCTTGTAGTTCCCCGAGCAGCCGATCGTTCGCCTCCGTTCCTTCGGCGCCGTAGCGCGCGGAGCGGATGCCCGGCCGGCCGTCGAGTGCCTCGACCTCGAGCCCCGAATCCTCTCCCAGCACCCAGGAGCCGTCCTCCCCGAAGAGTGCTTTCGCGCGCGCGTTCTCGTAGTACGTCTCGCCGGTCTCGGGCGGATAGTCGGCATCGAGCGGCTCCAGCTCCCAGTCGGGCAGCAGCGCCGAGAGCTCGCGCAGCTTGTTCCGGTTTTGCGAGGCCAGGCGGACGTTCAGTCGGCCCAGCGGATCTCCAGGATGTTCTCGAGCTCGGAGAGCTTCGCCACGATCGACGGCGCGTCGGAGCGCGGCGGCAGCGTCACGTCGAGGAGCACCGTCCGCCGGTCGGCCTCGTGGCCGATCTCCAGCGTGCGCAGCTGCGCACCCTGCTCCTCGAGCGCGGCAATCAGTGAAGCGGGGCTTTCGCCGGCGGGGAGCTGCGCGAGCAGCCGGTCCGTCTCGGGCCGGAAACGGACGATCGTGCGATGGGCGAGGATCCGCAGTGGCCACAGCGAGACGAGCACGAGCAGCGTCGTGATCGCCGCCGCCGAGTAGTAGCCGGCGCCCGCGGTCAGTCCGATCGCGGCCACGACCCACAGCGTCGCCGCAGTCGTCAGCCCGCGGACCGAGAACCCCTGGCGGATGATCGCGCCCGCGCCGAGGAAGCCGATCCCCGTCACGATCTGGGCCGCGATCCGGGTCGGGTCGGTCCGCACGAGACTGCCGCCGTGCGTGAGGAAGTCGCGGAACCCGTACGCGGAGGCGATCGTGAACAGCGCCGAGCCGACCGAGACGAGCATGTGCGTCCGGAAGCCGGCCTCCCGCTCCCTGAACTCGCGCTCGAGCCCGACGGCGCCGCCGAGCGCAGCGGCCAGCGCCAGCCGCAGGAGCGCCTCCTCCCATGAGAGCGACGGGACGCTAGCCGCGAGCAGCATCGAGAGCATGCTCCTGGGCCTCGCCGATCTGCTCGATCCCGGCCGCGCCGAGGTCGAGCAGCTCGTCGAGCTCGTCACGGCCGAACGCCGCGCGCTCCGCCGTCGCCTGCACCTCGACGAGCCGCCCCGCACCGGTCATGACGACGTTCAGGTCGACCTCGGCGCTCGAGTCCTCCTCGTAGTCGAGGTCGAGCAGTTTCTCGCCGCCGACGATCCCGAGCGAGACGGCTGCCACCGAGTCGGTCAGAACGCGTCCGAGGCCGGCCTTGTCGAGGGCCCGAGCGGCCGCGACGTACGCGCCGCAGATCGAGGCGCAGCGCGTGCCGCCGTCGGCCTGGAGGACGTCGCAGTCGAGCCAGAGCGTCCGTTCGCCGAGCGCCTCCATGTCGGCCACGGCGCGCAGGGCGCGGCCGATCAGGCGTTGGATCTCGACCGTGCGGCCCTTCTGCTTCCCCGCGCTCGCCTCGCGTCGGCTCCGCTCGCCCGTAGACGCGGGGAGCATCGAATACTCGGCGGTCAGCCAGCCGCGGCCGGAGTCGCGCAGCCAGCGGGGCACGCCCTCGTCCAAAGAGGCCGTGCAGAGAACGCGCGTCTTCCCCTGCGAGTAGAGGACCGAGCCCATCGGCTGCTCGAGGTAGTCGACGAGGATCTCGACCGGGCGCAGCTCGTCGTGGCGGCGATCGGCTCTCACGGAACCAACTCAAGGTCTGCCACTGCCACCTGCTCGATCTCACCGAGCGGCAGCTGCAGGAAACGCTCGCCGAGCTCGCGGAAGAGCGACGGCTCGCCGGTCGTGAGGAAGCGGTACGACCCCTCGCGTCCGGCCTCGTGCTCGATGCCCTTGCGCGCGAGCGTCTCGGCGACCTCCCGCGCGGTCTCCTCGGCCGAGACCACAAGCGTCACGTCGCGGCCGAAGACGCGCTGGAAGATCGGCCGGATCAGCGGGTAGTGCGTACAGCCGAGGATGACCGTGTCGACGCCCGCGTCCTTGAGCGGCGCCGCGTACTCGCGCACGGCCTCGGTCGTCTGCGCCGAGAACGGGTCGTCGCTCTCGATCAGCGGCACGAGGCGCGGGCACGCGACCGGGAAGAACTCGACGCCCGCATCGAGGTCGCCGATCAGCTTTGCGTATCGTCCAGCTTCCACTGTCGCCTGTGTCGCCATGAGGCCGATCCGGCGGTTGCGGGTTGCCTGGACGGCGGCGTGCGCCTCAGGCGTGATTACGCCCACGACTGGCACGGTGAGCTCCTCCTGCAGCTGCGGCAGCGCCGCCGAGGTCGCGGAGTTGCACGCCACGACAACGAGCTTGACGTCCTGCGCCTCGAGGAACACGCCGATCTCGTGCGCGAACCGCCGCACCTCGTCCAGCGGCCGCGGCCCGTACGGCAGCCGCGCGTGGTCGCCGAGGTAGACGAAGTCCTCGTGCGGCATGGTCACGAGGCACTCGTGCAGGACGGTCAGCCCGCCCACCCCCGAGTCGAAGACCCCGACCGGCCGCGAATCCACGGGGCGATTCTATGATGGAACCCTTGGGACGCCGGGTCGTCGCGGTGCTCTGCGCGAGCGTCATCGCGCTCGTCGCCTCTGGGCGGGCCTCCGCTTTCACGCGCCAGGACCTGATGCTGCACATGGACGACGGCGTCGACCTCGCTGCAACGCTGTACGAACCGAACGGTGCTCCGCCCCCGCAGGGCTTTCCCGCGATCGTGTTGTTCCACGGCCTCGGTGCGAGCCGGCAGCAACTCGATCTGATCGCGCAGCGTTGGGCCGACACCTTCGCGGTCCTGAGCTTCGACGCGCGCGGACACGGCCAGTCCGGCGGCCTCGTCTCCGTCGACGGCCCGCGCGAGATTGCCGATACGCGCGCGGTCTACGCCTGGCTCGCCGCACGACCCGAGGTCGACTCCCAGGCGATCGGCGGGTGGGGCATCTCGCTCGGCGGCGGCGCACTGCTGCGCTCCCTCGTCGAAGGCGTCCCCTGGAAGGCCCTCGAGGTCGCCAACACTTGGAGCAACCTCTACAGCGCGCTCGCGCCGCAGAACCTGACCAAGTCGGGGGCGATCTACGCGCTCACGAGCGGCGTGAAGCTCGATCCTGCGGTGCAAGCAATCGAGCAGGACGCCCTCCGGAGCCGGAACCTCGACGCCCTGCGCCAGTTCGCTGCCCAGCGCTCGAGCCTCTCGATGCTGTCGCGCGTGACGACACCGGTCTACCTCTTCCAGGGTCGCCGCGACTTCGTTTTCGATCTCGCCCAGGCGAAGGCGGCCTACCGCGCACTCGCGGGCCCGAAGAAGCTGTACCTCGGCGACTTCGGCCACTCGCCTTCGACGTTCCCCGGCCCCGACATCGACGCGGTGCTGGCCGAAGGCAAGGCGTGGTTCGAGCATTGGCTGCTTCATGCGCCGATGCCTCCGATCCGCTACCCGATCCACGTCTCGCCCGACCCGTGGACAGGGAAGGCGCGCGCGTTCAAGACGCTGCCGCCGACGAGGAACGTCAAGGTCGTCTTTCGCGGACGGAACTCGTTCAGCGCGCGGGGGAAGGCCCAGCGAACTGCGGGCCGGCTGCGGACACGTCTCGAGGTCTTCGGCTCCGCCAGTGTGCGCGTGCAGGCGAAGCTCTCCGGCGGCTGGGCGCGCGTCGTCGCGGTCCTCACTGCGAAGCCGCGGCGCGGCAAGACGATTGTCGTCAGCGAGGGAGGCATCAACACTTCCGGCGTAAGCGGCAAGCACACGCTGACGATCCGGCTGATCGACGACGCGACCGTGATCCCCAAAGGCTCGACGCTGACGCTGACGCTCGCCTCGAGCTCGCTGGCCCAGGATCCAGGGAACCTGCTCTATCTCGACCCGACGATGCCGGCTGGAGCGAAGGTCTCGCTCGGCCCGGCGCAGCTCGCCCTCCCCGTGCTGCGAAAGCCCGTCTCCCGGTGAAGGCGCTCCTGCTCGTCGCGCTCGGCGCGCTTCTCGCAGTCCCGGCCGCAGGCAGCGGGCCGGCCGGAACCCCGGGCATCACGAAGACCCAGATCCTGATCGGCGGCACGGTCCCGCTCAGCGGCCAGGCCTCGGCCTTCGGCGCAGTCGGCCCCGCCGCGAACGCCTACTTCAAGTACGTGAACGCCCACGGCGGCGTCCATGGGCGCAAGATCAAGTACCTGTACCGCGACGACGGCTACGACCCCTCGCGCACGCTCGAGCTGACCCGCGAGCTCGTCGAGCAGGACAAGGTCTTCGCGATCTTCAACACCGTCGGCACGGAGCACACGATCGCGATCCGCGGCTACCTGAACGCGGTCAAGGTCCCCGAGGTCTTCGCAGGGACCGGCGCCGCCAAGGTCGGCCGCGGCTACAAGCAGTTCCCGTGGACGATGGGCTACCTGCCGAGCTTCGAGGGCGAGGGCGCGATCTACGGCCGCTACGTCGTCCAGCACCGGCCGAAGGCGAAGATCGCCGTCCTCTACGAGAACAGCGACTACGGGAACGACCTCCTCCACGGGCTGCAGCGCGGGCTCGGCAAGCACGCGTCGCAGATCGTCGCCAAGCAGTCGTACGAGGTCACCGACACGGACATCCGCTCGCAGATCGCCCGCCTGCGCACCTCGAAGGCCGACACGTTCATGCTCTTCGCCCTCCCGACCTACGCGATCCAGGGCTTCGTCGACGCCTACAAGCTCGGCTGGTACCCGCGCTTCTTCATCAGCGCGGTCTCGATCGAGCCGACGATCATGAGCATCGCCCGCATGAACACGAAGGGGAAAGAGACGAACAACGCGCTCAGCTTCGCGTTCGTGAAGGACCCGACTTCGCCAGCCTGGAAGCGCGACCCGGCTACCGCGCTCTACAAGAAAATCCTCAGGCGCTACGACAAGGGCGGCCGGCCCTCGGACGTCTACAACTGGTACGGAATGACCGTCGCGTACTCGATGGTCGACGCGCTCCGCCACGCGGGCCGGAACCCGACGCGCGGGAGCTTCATGCGGGCCGTCACGCACATGGACGAGCGCTCGAACCCGTTCCTGCTGCCGGGCGTCTTCGTTCGAACGAGCCCCAAGAACTACTTCCCGATCGCGAAGGCCCGGATGGTCCGGTATCGAAACAACCTCTGGGTGCTGTTCGGACCGCTGGTC